>Ga0172371_10014524_pt1 | contig 10133 bp, 5 predicted proteins | sample Lak12m_FD_114543 | JGI IMG/M metagenome (GOLD analysis project Ga0172371, IMG submission 114543) | Freshwater microbial communities from Kabuno Bay, South-Kivu, Congo - kab_022012_12m | ecosystem: Environmental > Aquatic > Freshwater > Lake | place: Democratic Republic of the Congo: South-Kivu... | reverse complement strand
GTTGAGCCAGGCTCAGCAACAGCTCTCCCAGGCGCAGCAGCAGCTCGAGCAGGCGAATCAACAGGAGCAGGCCGCTCAACAGGCCGCGGGTCGTCAGGACAAGCTCAGCAAGATCATGCAGGCGCCGGCGGACCCGCTCAATGGGCTGCCGTTGACGGCCGTGCCGGGCGGCGGCACAAGGCGAGTGATTGTGTTGGGAATTGAGGTCCTCTTCAAAAGTCCGACGGTTACATCGATAACGTTCGACCCGGGTCGGCAGTTTCTCGAAATCGTTCACGGTCCGGCAGGGGGTAGCTGGAGGTTGAATACGTTCTTCATGGTATCGGACGAGTCCATTCAGACCGTTCGTGTCAGACTCTACCGCGACTCGGCGACGCCACCCGTCGGTTTCTTCGGCCTCGTCGTGACGGCTCGTCCGGCCAGAATGAATGCAAAGATTGCCTCATTTCTCGAGACTTTCGGTTCTGTCGGTACCTATACAGACCCTCCTGGTGTGAGCTCGTCTGGACATTACGTCGTTGACGTTCCCGACGATCCCTCGATAGAGCCCGCGATAGTCCGTTACATTACGCACTGATGAGGCAAAGCGGCGTGGCTGGTATTCATCCGAAGTTGATAAGCCTTCGAGATTCCAAAGGGGGGGAACTGTGAAACCCATTGTCAAAAGGTTCTGTCGTCTGCTTACTCTGATTCCGGTTGTCTTCTGTCTGCTTGTCCCAGTTTCAGCAGATTCGGCCGGCCAGTGGGAGACCTCCTTTGATGACGGCATGAAGATCCTGGCCAAGGCCCGGTCGAACGACGAATTGGTTCGAGCTTCACGGAAATTCGAGCACGCGCTGAAAATGGCGTCGAAGTCGGACAATCCGAGGGCCGTGGCCGAGATACTCAATCAATTGGCTGTGGTTTCCGAGAAGCTCGGGCGACTTCCCAAGGCGATCGACTATCGCGAGCGCGCCGCGACCGCGGCCGCGGGAATTCCCGATCAGCGGTTTCAGGCGGAAACGCTCGCCGCGCTGGGTACGCTCTGTCAGTCGATGGGCCTCCATGCAAAGGCTATCGAGAGTCTCGGCGCGCTCGTGGACCTCCGCCAACGGATGGGCGAGTTTCGAGGAGTCTGCGCCGCTCTGAACACGCTCGGTCAGGTTTCGAAGGATTGCGGGAAATATGCAGATGCTGCCAAGTATTATGAGAAATCCCTTCAAACGGCCAGACAGATAAAGGACCAACCTCTGGAAAGCATTGCGCTTGCCGATCTTGGTTCGGTGAACCTGCTCCGAGGGGCATACACGGAGGCGGAAAAGAATTTCCAGGAGGCCCTGGCAGCAGGCGCGGGCGAGACCGATCCGAGCCGACGGGAACTGGCCCTCATTAACCTGGGACATCTGTCGCGATACCGGGGAGAGTATTCCAAGGCCGCGCACTATTTTGAACAGGCACTGGACCTCGTAAGGGCAACGCGGAATCCCCAAACCGAGTGCGTGCTCCTGTACAACCTCGGGGAATTGTGCTCGGATTGGGGCCAGCAGATTCGCGCGCTTGATCTGTACCGGGAATCCCTGAAGCTCGCCCGACAGCTTGGCGATGCGAAGAGCGAGGGCCTGGACCTCACCCGCATCGGCAGTATCTACGCTCAACAGCGGAAGTACGAGAAGGCTCTCGACACCCTCCTGCAAGCCCGAACGGTGTACGAAAAACAGCGGCTGTCCACCGACGAGGTGGATGCGCTGCTCGGTCAGCTTTACCTTGACGTGGGCGAGGTCGAAGAGGCCGAGCACTTCATCAAGAAAGTGGATTCCGAAGCTCTGTCCGGACTCCTCTTTCTCGCCAAAGCGGATTACTCCAAGGCGCTCAAGCAGTTCGTGCGCCTCGAGGGATCCGCGGGAAAAACGCAAAAGGTGAATGATCTCTTTGCCGCGTACCTCGGACAAGGGAAGGCCTACGAGGGGAAAAAGGAGTACGAGAAGGCTGAGAAAAGCTACGAGAAGGCCATGGGAGTGGTTGAGGATTTGCGATCAAGCCTTCTCCCATTCGAGCGGCGGAGCTTTCTTTCCGTAAGGGTGAACGGCTTTTATCGTTCCGAGCCCGCGAAAGGGCTGACCCGCCTGAAATTCAAAGAGGGGAGGCCGGCTGAGAGCATCGTCCCGAGTGAGCTCGCCCGAGCAAGGGCTCTTGCGGACAGGATCGCACTGGGATCTGACCGGGGATATTCCGGCGTGCCGCAGAAACTCCTCGAAGAAGAGGTGGCCCTGGTAAGCAGGCTGGCCATGCTCAAGAAGAGCCGGGCATGTTGTCCCCGGGAATCCGACCCCGAGCGATACGAAAATCTGACCCGACAAATTGTGCGAGCCCAGAAGGAATTGGACGCCTTCGTCGATACACTCTGGCGCGAATACACTCAGTACGCGGCGGTCAAGTACCCGAGGCCGATCAGTCCCGACGACTGGACTGCCGGGCCCGAAGAGCACGTGGTGGTCTTTGACGTGCTCGATGAAGGGGTGGGAATCAAGCTGTTCAAAGGCCGGGAATTGAAGAAGTCGGAATACGTTCTGTGGAATTCCATCGACCTCGTGAGGGCGGTCGTGAAGTTCCGACGGCCTTTTGAGCGGGTCGAGTTGTCAGGCTTTGATCCGGAATTGGCAAGAAAGCTGTACGAGCGGCTCCTCGGTTCCGTCCTCCGCGATATTCCTGCGGGAACGCCCCTGATTCTCGTTCCGGACGACATGCTCGCGGAACTGCCGTTCGAGGCTCTCGTTGTGGATGGAACCCCTAAGTGGACCGACTCGCCCATGGGTGAACGCCTGACCGGCCTCACGTACCTCGTTGACCGGCATCCCGTAAGTTACTATCAATCTCTCACAGCGCTCACACTCCAGCGAAAACGTGGAAAACCGCAGCATCAGTCTGACGAAGTCCTGGTGTTGGCCGATCCGGTGTTCACCATGGACGACCCGCGAGCCAAAGACGCGGGATTGTCTGAATCGGCAAGCACGAAAGTCAGCTCTCCGGGGTCTTCGATGGGATTCGGGGACGATGTTCGGTTCGACAGATTGGAGGAAACCCAGAGACTCGCCAAGAAACTTCAAGATTTGTACGGATCGGCATGTTCCGTATACAGCGGCTTCGACGCGGGCAAGGGCACGTTCTTTTCTCAGGTGGCCCCGGACCTTCACCGCTATTCACTGGTCGTCTTCGCTACCCATGGAGTGTATGGAACGACCATTCCCGGCATCATGGAACCGGTGCTCACCTTGACCATGGTTCCCCCGGGCGCGGACGGTTTCCTCAGGATGTCCGAGGTCATGTCGCTGAACATGGACGCCAGCGCCGTGGTCCTGGCCGCTTGCCAGACCGGCCTGGGCGAATATCTTTGCGGGGAAGGCGTCTTGAGCATGGGGCGCGCGTTCCAGTATGCGGGCGCCCGAACCGTTCTCATGACGTTGTGGAGTGTCGACGAACGGGCTGCAATCAACCTTGTGGAGGGCTTCCTGAGAGCGGTGAAGGCCGGAAAGGGCAAGCTCGAGGCATTGGCCGAGGCGAGATCGGAGATCCGCAGGCAGGGCTACGATCACCCCTTCTTCTGGGCGCCGTTCATACTCGTGGGAGAGGCCGGCTGATAGTGATTCCCTGGAAGCCTGTCGCAAAACCCGCGTCAGTGTGATGATCGTGCCACGATTTCGACTCAAGACGGACATTTTAGACAGCCTGCTCGGTAATGAGTGAACCTCGTCAATCACAAATGGATCTGCTATACCTCTTCCAAACGTGTCACTCTGGGTTGTCGGCGGGATCAGGAGCGCGAGAGGTCGGTGGCGGTGCAGGAGCTGACGCAAAATAGAGCGGATATTGGGCTCCTCCCCTTCCTCGGGCCGGTCGCTGCCGTCCTCGGAACCTGCTGTCTAACCCTTGCCGTTCTTATTGGTAACATCGGATTTCAGGGGGACGATTGGTGGCAGTTCTCGTGGCCTTATTGGCATCCGTTCCCCTGGTCTGTCTGGGAGTATGCCAAAGAGTCGCGGCGCCCCATAGAAGGCATCTACACAGTCCTCACGTTCGAATCCTTCGGACTCAACCGCATCTGGTACACGCTGGTCGCCGCACTTCTCGCCGCAGCCGCCACCTTGCTGATGGGAACGTGCCTGAGACGGGCGTTTCCGTCAAGAATTTCGATGGCCGTGCTTGCGGTAATGGCCGCGTTCCTGCTCACACCCGCGTCCAACCTCATCTACATGTTCCACACGGACAATTCGCGGCTTTCGTTGCTCCTCTTCTGGCTTTCCGCAAATGTTTTCCAGAGGTGGGCGCTCGTTTCGGGCTCCCGGCTGGGTCTATTCCTGCCCGTTCTCATCTATTGCTCTGCCGCGATGACGTACGAGAACACCACCTTCCTCGTGTTTGCCGTTCCATTGCTCGTATGGCCGCTCCGTGACCGGTTCGCCGGCGATTTGTCCCCGCGCTCGTTGATGTTCAGGCTCGCTGTGGGCATCGTGGCAGGCTTCTCAGCGTTTGTGGCCGTCAGATTTCTCGTGCTCTCGGGCGGCGCAGTCGGGCACAGATCGCTCATTCCACCCCTCGGCTTGATCGTCGATTACCTCCATTATCTCGCCGTATACACGGCGATGCCCGTCATCGGCGAGTCCGGCGATGCAGCATCCTGGGCGTGGGGAGGCATGGTGGGACTTCTCACCGGGGCCCTCCTATACTGGGCAAGCCGCAGGGAGAAATCGGAGGACTCGTGTCACGGAGCCGACGAGCCGGGCAACCTGTACGTGGCCGTTTTGGGCCTGGGAATTCTCGGCCTGGGCATGCTCCCGTACCTCTTGGCAGGATATACTCCCGGCATAGGGCTCACGAGCCACAGCCGCGTCTATTCGTCTGCAACCTTCGGATTGGCCATCGTGCTGGCACTCCTGGCCTCCTGGCGGCGACCGCGGCAACGGGATTTTGCCGGCAGGGGGATTGCCCTGGCCTTTGTCGTTCTCATGGCAGTCTTTCTCGCTGACCTCCGCGGCGACTGGCAGCAGGCCGCGGAAAAGCGGGACAGCATTATGGCGAGCCTCATGGAGCAGGCTCCCGGCGTGAAGGACGGGACAACGTTCCTTTTTCTGGACCTCCAGTCGTACATCTCACGAGAAGGCATTCCGCGAGCAGTGGTTTTCCAGGGAGTGGACGGGCTCGCTGAGTTCATTCGAATGGCCTATGGCAAGAAGGACGTGTACGCGTATTTTCTCTATCCGGAAAACGCCTCTTCAGAAGAGGACCGGAAAGCTGTGGTGTCGAAAGAAGGCCTTCGGGCCAGAGGCAGCGCCCTGAGACCGCCCATCCCGCTGGACTCCTTGCTGATTTTCAAGCGGGAAGGAGACAAGCTCGTGCTGCTGGACCAGATCTCCGCGGACGAACAGGCCGCAGCCATTCTATGGAACGGTGTTCGCTCCATCCATTCCAATCGAACCCTCATTCGTCCGGACGCGAAGCCCGGCTCCCTCCTCCAGCGACTCGCACCCGGTGATCGGGTCTCCACACCCACTGATCCTTAGTGCTGGGTGGCATAGATTCGGTTACGGATTTTTCCCCTGAGATTGCTTCGCTTCGCTCGCAATGACAACTTACGAGAGTGTTATTGCGAGGAGCGTAGCGACGAAGCAATCCCAGCGCGACGGAAATTCTCGACCAAACCTATCAAACGCAGCGCGTAGTCACTGGAATGAACCGCAGCCAGCGCGGAGTGGTGTCGACGTATTCCGCGGAACACAGGGTAGCAGACACCGGGCCGCCGGGCCTTTGAGCAGCGAAACTCCTTTCGAACGCCTTCTCCTGGTCGACCGGTGTCTTCATTTTTGTGAGTTCTCGGCAAGAGCGCATTTGGAAAAACGTCTTCAGCATGGTATACCTGAGGGTGTACACGGCAAACTATATTCACCATGCCGAACCTTTCTCGTCTCCGAGGAGGCCCCTGTGAGAACCTTCGACTATCTCAAGCCCACCTCACTCGCCCAAGCCATGTCCCTCCTCGCGGAACATGGCGATAAGGCCAAGCTCATTGCCGGGGGCACGGACGTTATGGTCCTGTGGAAAAAGAAGCTGCTCCACTGCGATTACCTGATTTCCTTGAGGAATGTTCCGGAACTGAACTTTATCTCCCATGACCTTGGATTGCGGATCGGCAGCGCCACAACGCACCGTGCGCTGGAGCTTTCTGAGGTCGTTCGGGATCATTTCCCGGTTCTGACGGATGCCGTCAGCGGCCTGGGGTCGGTTCAGGTGCGGAATTCCGGCACCATCGGCGGTAACATCTGCAATGCGGCGCCATCCGCGGATACCGCGCCTCCTCTCCTCGTCCTGGAAACGATGGTGAAAATCGTGGGGCTCGCGGGAGAGCGGTCCGTGCCAATCGAGGAGTTCTTCAAGGGACCGGGGAAGACGGCGCTGAGTCCGGGCGAAATGGTGACGGAATTTGTCATTCCGGAACCGCTCCCCCGGACGGGCATGGCCTACTGGAAACAGAGTCGCCGGAAGGCCATGGACCTTCCCATCCTGGGGGTTGCAGTCCTCATTTCCTTTGATGAGGATATGAAAACGTGCCGAAAAGCTCGCATCGGCCTGGGCGTCGTGGCCCCGACTCCCATTCGCGCGAAAAAGGCGGAAGCCTTTCTCGAAGGCAAGCAGGTGGATGAATCCACCCTTGTCGAGGCCGGCGCCATCGCGGCCGGAGATGCCTCGCCCCGTACAACGATTCGCGGCTCCGCCTGGTACCGCAGTGAAATGATTCCCGTGCTGGTCAAGAGGATGGGCCTGGCATGCCTGGAACGGGCCAGGAAGTAAAGATTCACTGGGGAGGGACTTTTTGCGAAAAGTCCCTCCCCAGCCCCCTCTTCAAAGACTATAGATATATTGGCGGCTCCCGTTGGTCGCCGCTTCGTGGTCCGTTTCATAAATACGGTCACGGATTTCGTCCCCTGAGATTGCTTCGCTTCGCTCGCAATGACAACTCACGAGAGTGTCATTGCGAGCGAAGCGTAGCGACGAAGCAATCCCAGCGCGACGGAAATGTGCGACTGAACTTACGAAAGGGACTACTTAGTGCTTACCAACGCGGACGCGCACACAAGGGTAGCATTTTCATAGAAGAATTTCGGTAAGGAGCATTCAACGAATGAAGCGGCTGATACGGTTTAGCGTCAACGGAAACCCGGTGGAAGTGGAGGCGCAACCGCACTGGAACCTCCTCCGCGTGCTGAGGGACGAGCTCGATCTCATGGGAGCCAAGCAGGGGTGCGGTGAAGGTGAATGCGGCGCCTGCACGGTGATTGTGGACTCCGCGGCAGTGAACAGTTGCATCTATCCGGTCATGGAGGTGGAGGGCCGGAATGTCCTTACCATCGAGGGCCTCATGACGGAACAGGGTCTCCATCCCATCCAGGAGGCCTTTCTCGAGAAGGCCGGCGTTCAGTGCGGCTTTTGCACGCCGGGCATGATCATGTCGGCCAAGGCCCTTCTCGACCGGAATCCTCAGCCCACGGAGGATGAAATCAGGCACGCGTTGGCCGGAAACATGTGTCGGTGCACGGGCTACATCCAGATCGTGGAATCGGTTCAGTACGCGGCCGAGATCCTGTCCAAATCATCGTGACCCCGGTCCGCAAGGAGTATGAGATGGGAGAACTCTTCGTAGGCAAGTCTTATCCGAGGACGGACCGGGACAAGGTCACCGGTAGAGCCGCATACATCAACGATATCAAGCTGCCGAGAATGCTCTACGGGAAGATCCTCTACAGCTCGAGACCTCACGCACGAATCCTCAGCATCGACACATCCAAGGCCGAGGCGCTTCGGGGGGTCAGAGCGGTTCTCACCGGCTTCAACACGCCGGAGGTTCGAGTGGGGTTTCTCGCAGACCAGACTCCTCTGAAAAAGGATAAGGTCCGGCAGTTTCGAGACGAAGTCGCGGCCGTGGCAGCCATCGACGAGGACACTGCCGAAGCGGCCCTCGATCTCATCAAGGTCGAGTACGAAGACCTGCCCGCGGTGTTCGACCCCATCAAGGCCATGGAAAAAGATGCGCCGCTCATTCATGAGTTCGACGCTCGGGGGAAACCAAGGCGCAACAACGTGCTCCCGTTGCCCTGGAAGCTGACCGCGGGCGACGTTGAAAAGGCCCGGGCCGAATCGGCATTCATCGTGAAGGACACGTTTCGCACTCAATGGGTGCACCAGGCGTGTATGGGCACGAGTGGCGGCATTGCGGAATTCGACGTCAACAACAACCTGATCTTCCGGAGCGTGACGAATGTCCCCTTCGGTGGCAAAGACCGCCTGGACATGTACCTGAAGGGCCTGGGGATCAAAGGGAGAACCCGCGTCCTCACTCCGTACGTGGGCGGGAGCTTCGGGAGCAAATTGGATACGGATATCTATGAGTTCATTCTCGTGCTCCTCGCGTGGCAAACGAGATGTCCGGTGAAGATCGTCTTTTCGAGGCAGGAGGAATTCACCGCGAGCCCTCCTCGCCAGCCGACGATCAGCACCGTCGAGCAGGGGTGCGACAAAGACGGACGTCTGACGTTCCGAAACGTGGACATGATCCTGGACAACGGCGCCTATACCTCGTGGGGAGTCACCACGCCGTCCGTCATGATGATACCCATCTCGTCGCTCTATCGGGTCCCCAACGTCTCTTATCAGGCTACCTGCGTGTACACGAACAACATCTACGCTCAAGCCATGCGCGGGTACGGTAATCCCCAGGCCACCTACGTGGTCGAGCAATCCATGGATCAGTTAGCCGAAGCTGCGGGAATCGACCCGCTCGATTTCCGGAGGATCAACGCCAACACGCCGGACGAAGAGTCGCCCATGGGGCTGAAGATCACCACCTGTCCCATGAAGGAGTGCCTCGACGAAGTGGAGAACCGGCTGGGCTGGCGCGAGAGACAAGGCAAGCGGACCGGCCGAGGGGTAGGGGTCGCCTCGTTCCTGCACGTGGGAGGCGGTGCACGGGTCTATCTCTCGGACGCACAGGGAATCATCCTCAAGGTGGATGACGACGGGCAAGTGTCCGTCATCACTGGCGGTACCGATCAGGGGCAGGGCTCCGAAACCATCATTCGGCAGATGGTGGCCGAGGCCACCGGTTTTCGGCCCGAGAACGTTTCGATTTTCACCGGCGATACGGAGATCGTTCCCTGGGATGTGGGCACGCACGCGAGTCGTCATGCATTCATGGTGGGGCACGCAATCCTCATGGCAGGTGAGAAGGTGAAGACCAAGGTGCTCGACCTGACCTCCCGCTGGATGTCCCGTCTCATGCAGCAGGATTTCAAAAGGCGAGAGCGGCGGGAGCCGGGATTCAAGATGCCGGACCTGGATTTTGACTTGATGTCCGACCCTGCGAACCTTGACCTCAGGAACGGGAACATATTCCTCAAGGACGATCCCGAGAACGCGGCGTATCACTTCCCGGTGGCCAGGATTCTGCGCAAGGCCCACATGGTAGGCACGGGCAAGGGAGAGATGGTCATCGCGGAGGCATTCTACGATCCGCCCAATGAAATGCTGGACCGGGACGGCAAGGGTAACATCTCGTGCTGTTACACCTTCGGGGCTCACGGTGTCGAGGTCGAGGTTGACAAGGAAACGGGCCAGGTGACCATCCTGAACTATGTTGCGGCCCATGACGTGGGACGGGCAATCAATCCCATGCTCGTCAAGGGCCAGATCTACGGGGCTGCGGTCATGGGAGTGGGATACGGGCTCACCGAGGAGATGCAGGTCAATGCGGGCCGCGTGATGAACCCCTCACTGCTTGACTACAAGCTCCTCACCGCCAAAGACAAAATCCCTGTCGAGACGGTCATCATCGAGCCGTACGAGCCTTCAGGGCCCTTCGGCGCAAAAGGTATCGGGGAGCCGGCCTGTGTGCCCACAGCTCCGGCGATCGCCAATGCCGTGTACGACGCGGTGGGAGTGAGGATCAAAGACCTGCCGATCACCCCGGAGAAGATCCTGGCCGCGCTGAAAGAAAAGAACAAGACGGGAGAGTAGAATTCACCGAAGAGGGACTTTTTGCAAAAGTTCCTCCCCGGACCCCCATAGGCGCTAACTTAAGGGTATTTCGGTCTGCCCGGCACTGAAGTGCC
>Ga0172371_10014523_pt1 | contig 10133 bp, 9 predicted proteins | sample Lak12m_FD_114543 | JGI IMG/M metagenome (GOLD analysis project Ga0172371, IMG submission 114543) | Freshwater microbial communities from Kabuno Bay, South-Kivu, Congo - kab_022012_12m | ecosystem: Environmental > Aquatic > Freshwater > Lake | place: Democratic Republic of the Congo: South-Kivu... | reverse complement strand
TCTCAGGGATTCTTTCTAACTTGGCAGCCTCTCCATGGATGAGGGCGAGGTTAATGGTGTTAATGTCCTTCAACTGGTCGCGGAGGTGATCAACGACAGATTGGAGGGTGAGGATTGTCCTGGGCTTCGGTTCGGAGTACCTATCACGTGCTTCACTCCTGGCAATTGTATCCGCGGCCGCATCGCCCGTAGTAGCGTGGGCCGGAAGTTCGATAACATCGGGCAGGGGCAGAGGTTCGTGATTGGGAATTACGCGGGCGCCGGATATGATAGGCTTGTCACCTTCTTCAACGGGTACGTGTTTGAATGACTCGGTTATGGCTATTAAGTGCTTTATCTCTGGAGGTCGTTTCGTTACCTCGCCTTTTGGAGCAATATCGGCATGGTCCGCAGATTGTTTGGCTTCGCTCGAAACGACGTCAGTAACAGACGCAGCTATATCTGCGGCAGATGGTGCAGCTCCGGACTCCAGAATGATCTTACGCCATTGAGCCAGCAGAGGGAAACTCTTTACGATTTCATAGTACTTGAGATTACCTTGAACACATGAAGTGAACAGCCCCGCCTTTTCCAGGTAGCCGAGTTCCCGGCGCACAGCATTGAGCGGCTCTCCGGTCAGACGGGCCACCTCACGTGTATAGTAACGCTTGCCAGGATTTCGCATAAAGAGATAGAGCACATTACGCTTGGCCTTGGAGGTAATAAAATATTTTAAAACGGTCATCAGTGAACACCTATTATGTTCTACTGTACAACGAATATTATCTTTTTTCAAGCTCTTTCCATTATCCTGGTGCGCCTGGAGGTACGCCCCAACGGGAACGCCCTTTATATGATTGTGATAAAATCTTTTTACTGATGTACTCACGGAGGTTGCGATGGAGATAAAGAACCTGAGGCAGACGGTTACTTTCAAGGCAAAGGCCAAAGCAGTTTACGAACTACTAATGGATGAAAAAAAACACTCTTTGTTGGCCGAGGACGGAGCGAAGATCAGCCGCAAGGTCGGTGGGGAATTCAATATTGGAGGATACATCGAGGGCACCAACTTGGAGTTAGCGCCGGGCCAACGTATCGTCCAGTCCTGGCGATACGAGGATTGGCCGAAAGGTCATTACTCGAAAGAGGCATTTGCCTTTAAGGAAGAAAATAGCAAGACGAAGATGACCTTCACCCAGACCGGCATCCCGGCTCAATTCTTCGAGGATATTAAACAGGGATGGATCGATTACTACTGGACCCCCATGAAGGAAATACTTGAAAAATAGAAGACAATATAACCGGAGGTAGTCAAATTATGGATAAAGTGAAGATGGGACCTCAGCCATTGGTATTTCCCATGCCGGCATTTCTGGTAGGGGCCAATGTCGAAGGTAAAGCAAATTTTATGACGGTTGCCTGGGGTGGTATCGCCTGCGGCGAGCCACCCATGGTATCGGTGGCCATCCGCCATCCGCGCTACACGCTTAAAGGGATGCAGGAAAATATGACCTTCTCTGTCAATGTGGCATCGTTTGATCAGGCGAAGGAAGTGGATTTTTGCGGCATCAAGACAGGTGCTAAAGAGGACAAGGTGCGGGCCTGTAAGTTCAAGGTTTTTTACGGTAAAGTTGAAACCGCGCCTATGATCGAGCAATGCCCGGTCAACCTGGAATGCAGGATAGAGCATATGCTGGATTTGGGAAGCCATGTGTTGGTGGTTGGCAAGATCGAGGAGACCTACGTCTCGGGCAAATGCTTCACCGGGGAACACCCTGACGTAAAGAAGATCCGGCCTATATGCTGGACAACTCTGCCGGCCAACGTTTACCAGGAGTTGGGTGAGACCGTTGGCAAGGCCTTCAAAATCGGTTTGGATCTGAAGTGATTATTCAAGGTCTTTGCGATGAGTGGAATGGCGAAGCAATACCCCGGTTTAAATAGCGGGTTGCGGTCAAGGGGTTGTTTCGCTACGCTCGCAATAACGTTGCTGATAATGGCCTGCACCCCTGTCGCTCAGCCGGCCGGCGATACAATTGGCGTAATGGTGACGGTTCTACCGCAGGTAGAATTCGTAAAAGCTGTGGGTGGGGACAGGGTTGAAGTGACATCTATGGTACCACCTGGTGCCAATCCTCATACCTACGAGGTCACCCCCGTACAAATGGCAAAACTGAGCAAGGCGAAGATGTACGCCAAGGTAGGCTCGCCCATAGAGTTTGAGATTACCTGGCTGAATAAGCTGGCCGAGCAAAACCGGGATATGCTGTTTGTGGACTGCGGCAAAGGGATTGAGCTGATGCAGAGCCAGGACCCCGATGAGCCGGGGACAGATCCGCATACCTGGACCTCGCCACGAAATGTGAAAAAAATGGTCAACAATATCTACGCGGGCCTATCGCAGATCAGTCCGGCGGATCGGCCATATTTTGAAAAAAACAGGGATTCATATCTGGAGAAACTGAATGCCCTGGATGCCGATATTATGTCTTCACTGACTGGCATCAACAATCATACATTTATTGTCTACCATCCGGCATGGGGCTATTTCGCCCGTGACTACGGCCTCAAGCAGCTCGGTATCGAACGAGAAGGTAAGGAGCCGCAGGCGGCTTACATGGCCAGACTGATAGAAGAGGCCCGGGTAAACAATATTAAAGTCATCTTCGTTTCGCAGCAGTTCGATACAAGAAGTGCGGAAGCCATCGCCCGCGAGATTGGAGGCCGAGTCGTCAGCATCGACCCGGAGGGCAGGGATTATCTGGATAACATGCAAAAAGTGTCGGCGGCTTTCAGGGAGGCTTTACAGTAACAGTGACCAACAGAGATATCGTCAGACTGGAAAATATCTGGGTGAGTTATAACGGCACACCTGCTCTGGAGGATATCAACCTGAGAGTGGACGAGCATGACTTTCTGGGGATCATCGGCCCCAATGGAGGCGGCAAGAGCACGTTGCTTAAGGTCATACTTGGACTGATCAGGCCTGAGCACGGCATGGTCACCGTGCTCGGTAATCCTCCTGACAGGAGCCGTAGCAGGATAGGCTACGTCCCGCAGCACAGCAACTATGACCGTGACTTTCCCGTAAGCGTGATGGAGGTAGTGATGATGGGTCGCTATGGGAAGAGGGGTATGCTGAAGCCTTACGGCAGATCAGACAGAGCAGCCGCCGAGAAGGCGCTTGCCCGGGTTGGCATGTTCTCGCATGCCAGCACACAAATCGGTCAGCTATCGGGAGGCCAGCAGCAGCGGACTTTTATCGCCCGGGCCCTTGTCTCCGATCCGGCCTTGCTGCTGTTGGACGAGCCAACGGCAAGCGTGGATACAGCCATGCAGACCGACTTCTACGAGTTGCTGGAGCAGCTTAAGAAGGAAATGTCCATCATCATGGTATCCCATGATATAGGCGCAGTTTCGGTTTTTGTGGATAAGATAGCCTGCCTCAATGTGCAACTCTATTATCACGGCTCGCATGAAATAACGCCGGAGATACTAGAGGCTACCTATAAGTGCCCTGTTCAACTTATCGCGCACGGCGACATACCGCATCGTGTATTGAAGGAACACTGACCACATGTTTGAGGCCTTTCAATTCGAGTTCATGCGCAACGCCTTAATGGCCGGGTTGCTGGCCTCTGTCGCCTGCGGCATCGTGGGTGTTTACGTGGTGGTGAAAAGGATCGTATCTATGAGCGGCAGTATTGCCCATGCCTCTTTTGGAGGCATCGGCCTGGGTTACCTGTTGAATTTCAGTCCCATATTGGGCGCTATGTTCTTTTCTCTGCTATCAGCGTTGACCATGGGACTTGTGACGCGCAAGACCAGGCTGCCGGAGGATACGGCTATCGGAATACTATGGGCGCTTGGTATGGCGCTGGGTGTAATATTCATCGGGCTTTCTGCAGGTTATGCGCCGGACCTCATGAGCTATCTTTTCGGCAACATTCTTACCGTGCCGGTCAGCGACTTATACCTTATGGCTGCACTCGATCTCATCATAATGGCTCTGACTGCCGCGTTTTATAAAGAATTCCTGCTGCTTTCCTTCGATGAGGAGTTCGCCACCACGGTGGGAATGCCGGTAAATGGCCTCTATCTGTTATTGCTATGCATGGTGGCGCTGACAGTTGTTGTACTTATACGCGTAGTCGGCATGATACTGGTAATAGCCATGCTGGCCTTCCCGGCCGCCATGGCCAGGCAGTTTACCCACGACGTTAAGAAAATGATGATGCTGGCCGTTATTTTCGGCATGCTCTTTACCTTCGGTGGTTTGTGGATATCTTACATCCTCAATCTTGCTTCAGGAGCAACTATCATACTACTAAGCGGCCTTACGCTGCTGTTGACCTATATTGTGGCAGGGCTGCGAAACAAGACGAGAGTACACTTTACAAATTAGATTTGCCATAGTATGACGGCTGTGCAGTCAAATATGTATCCAGAAGAATGGATTGATGCAGTACATGATTCTTGCGTCCACTATGGCGGCCACGGCCGTTCTTAAAACGCTGACACAATCGGTGACAATCACAGTCTGAGTTTTGTTTGTACACAAAATAACCTTGTGCTATGATTTGTGGAAGCGGCCCCGGCCGCTTCCATCACTTATGATAGGAGATATATTGTATGAAAATAGCGGTGTTAAACGGGAGTCCTAAGGGTGAGGTCAGTGTAACTGTCCAGTACGTCAAGTTCATCCAGAAGAAATTTCCCCAACATGAGTTCAAGCTGATTAATGTTGCGCACGACATCATCAAGATCGAGAAAAATGATGACCTTTTCAAGTCGATCATTGACGAAGTCAGGAAATCCGATGGTGTCATCTGGGCTTTTCCGCTGTATGTCTTCCTGGTATGCTCGCAGTACAAACGCTTCATAGAGATGATCACGGAGAAGGGAGCACAGGATGCGTTTGCTGACAAGTATGTTACCGTACTGAGTACTTCCGTGCATTTTTTTGACAACACAGCACACAACTATATGCATGGTATCTGCGACGACCTGGACATGAGATACATCGAGCCGTTCTCGGCGGATATGGACGATATCATGATCGAAAATATGCGGCGTATACTTCTCAAATGGGCTGATAACTTCTTCAATGCTATTGAGAATAAAGTGCCAACCATGAAGCTTTATACTCCAGTTATACACAATAAGTTCATTTACAAGCCTGGCAAAGGAATGCACAAAGCGGATAGCAAGGGACTGAAGATCAGGGTATTGGCCGACATAACCGACGAGAAATCAAACTTGGCAAAAATGGTGCAGCGCTTTAGTGAGTCGTTCAAGGGTGATATCCAGGTTGTTAAAACCAGCGATATCAAAATGCGTGGCGGTTGCCTGGGCTGCATGGAGTGCGCTTTCGATAACATCTGCGTTTACCAGGGCAAGGACGACTTCATAGACTACTTCAACGCTGGACGTGATGCCGATGTTACCGTCTTTGCAAGTGATATAATCGATCGCTTCTTCTCCTCGCGCTTGAAGATGTTTTGGGACAGGAGCTTCTTCAATGGCCATATTCCCACGTCAGTGGACAAGCAGATGGCATTTATTATTTCCGGCTCGCTCAGCCAGGTGGCCAACCTGCAGGAGATCATCAATGCCATGCCGCAGATCTCCGGCGGCAACCTGGCAGGCGTGGTGACCGATGAATGCGCCGATTCAGGCCAGATAGATAAGCTGCTTGAATCATTAGCCGCTAAATGCATTGATAATGTACGGAGTACATACATGCTTCCGCGTACCTTTCTGGGTGTTGGCGGCCATAAAATCTTCCGTGATCAGATCTGGGCCAGATTATCTTTCCCCTTCACGGCTGACTACAGGTATTATGAGGCACACGGCCTGTTCGACTTTCCTCAGCAGGACACCAGGTACTTGGAGTTTAGCAAACAGATGACAGAGATGATCAGAGACCCCAAGATGAAGGAAATGGTGCGTAAGATGATGAAGACAGAGATGCTAAAGGGCTATGCCAAAATGGTCGAAATCAAATAACATACAGGTATTTTAAATACACTTTGCCTGATACAGTAAAAAAGACGGAGCAGGGCGTCAGCCGCAGCCGCGAAGGGTTATTCTCCAGGATAGCCGGACTTTTCAACCGTACCCGGATTGAGGAGTCGACCTGGGACGAACTGGAGGAGCTGCTTATATCCGCGGATGTGGGTCAGGAAACCACGGAAAAGCTGCTGGGCCGGGTAAGGAAACGTACCAGGGAAGAGAAACTTATCGATGGAGGCCAGGTGCGTACTGCTCTGAAACAGGAAATGACCCGGCTGCTTGAAGTCCCTGCAAAGGTTGGATCCAGTATTGCCGACACGGGGATGAAGGTGATTCTGATGGTCGGAGTGAATGGGACAGGCAAGACTACCAGCATAGCCAAACTGGCCAGTGAGTATAAGAACAGCGGTAAAAAGGTGCTTTTAGGTGCGGCTGATACTTTCCGGGCGGCTGCCATCGATCAACTGAAAATGTGGGGTGGCAGGGTGGGCGTTGAGGTGGTGGCTCATCAGCCGGGTGCTGACCCTGGCGCCGTTGTATTTGACACACTGGAGGCCGCGCGCAGTCGTAGTGCCGATGTTGTCATCATTGATACGGCGGGCAGGCTGCAGACCAAGCACAACCTGATGGATGAGCTTAAGAAGATCAGGAAGGTCTCTGGTAAATATGATGCTGAACCGGAAGTGCTGCTGGTTATAGATGCCACCACCGGGCAGAATGGCCTATCGCAAGCGCGGAGCTTCACAGAGGCCACGGACGTCAGTGGTATATTGCTTTCCAAGCTGGACGGGACCGCCAGAGGCGGTATAGTATTAGCCATCTGCGACCGGCTGCAAATTCCCATTAAGTATATTGGGACCGGGGAACAAATCGGAGACATTGCCCCGTTCGACCCGACGTCTTTTATAAACGCCATTTTTGGAGATGTAGATTAAAGAAATGTTTGATATCGATTGGAACCCGGTGATATTGACTATCGGCACTCTGGAGATCAGGTGGTACGGCATCATGGTAGTGCTGGCAGTAATCGCCGTAATTGTTCTGTCCCTGATCGAGGCCAGGCGCAGAGGGATATCGCAGGATGTCATTTGGGATGCCGGGCTGTGGGCAGTCGTCGGCGGCATCATCGGCGCCAGACTTCTGCACATCATCGATAGGTGGCAATACTACCTGTATCATCCCGAGCAGCTCCTCAATTTCGCTGGGCTCGCCATCTGGGGCGCCGTGCTGGGGGGCTTAATCGCCATTTTCATCTTCTGCCTGGTTAAAAAGATCTCTTTCTGGGAGATGGGTGATATAGCCGCACCGGGGGCCATTTTAGGGCAGACCATCGGGCGGGTGGGATGTCTGGTGAATGGATGCTGTTATGGATTAACCTGCGAACTGCCGATAGCTGTTATATACAGCAATCCCAACAGCTATGCCCCGCTTGGTGTACCTCTCTATCCTACACAGCTGTTCCATATTATCTGGGATCTGGCCGGCTTTGCGGTCCTATGGTCTTTGCGAAAGAAATTGAGGCCAGTTGGATCGCTCTTTCTATTGTGGCTGATCTTTTTCGGCGTTGGTGACTTTGTCATACGCTTTTTCCGCGAAACTGAACCCTTCCTGTTTAACCTGCCCCAAGCACAGATTATAGATTTCCTGATAGTGGCTGTTGCATTTGTGATAATGATTGTGAGGTACCTCAGATACAGGACGGCGAAGAAATTGGCGGTGAGTCAGTAAGAGCGGGTAAAATCAAGAAGATTGAGCCTGAGATGGCCCTTGCCATTGAAATTATCTACTTCAACCGAATAGACGACGTCTATATGGCGAGCCAGTTCACCCATGTAATTGCCCATGCGGAAACCCATAGTATCCCACACGATGCCATCTTGCTTTAGCTTTAGCTTGATATGATCGTTCTGGCTCCCCACAAGCTTTTGTTCAACCACCTCGGCCTTGCGACTGAGGAACACAGGGACCGGGTTGCCCATGCCAAATGGTTCGAGCTGACGCATCTCCTCAAATATCCCTCCCGCGAAAGCTGAAAGCGAAACCTCAGCATCGATATCTATATGAGGGCGCAGATCCAGGCCTGTAAGCTGCTCCTCAGCCAGTGAACGCAGCCTTCTCTGCAGTTGCTGCATGTCCCTGGTATGCATATTGAAGCCGGCAGCACGCGCATGGCCGCCGTACCTGGTGAGCAGGTGGTGGCATGATTTAAACGCTTGCATCAGGTCGAACTCGGGGATACTCCTGGCACTGCCGCGGCAGGTATCTGTTCCGATCTTGAATAGTATAACAGGGCGATAAAACTCATCTGCCAGCCTGCCGGCGACCAGGCCGATTACCCCTGGAGGGTAATCGGCATCGCTGGCCATCAGAATTACCCTGTCCGCGCCGTCCTCCAGTATCTGACGGCGTGCCTTATCGTATGTCTCCGATACAAGGCGCTGGCGTTCCCTGTTTTTTTCCTCGAGATCGGTGGCAAGTATCCTGGCCTGTGCATGATCCTGTGTCACCAGCAGTTGATAGCTGGTGCCCGCGTCATCCAGCCTCCCGGCCGAGTTAAGCCTGGGACCGATCTGGTACGATATGGTCTCGGTTGTCAGTCTACTTTTTTCGATGCCAGCAATATTCATCAGTTCAACCAGCCCGATACGCTTGGTCCTGTTCAGCAGTTGAAGTCCCGATTTCACCCAGTGACGGTTCTCGCTGATTAATGGCGACATATCTGTAATTGTGCCCAGCGCCACCAGTTCCAATGAACTGTTGAGCAGGTCGTCACGTCTGCTGCCGGAGAGCAGACCTTCCAGTAGCTTAAAAGCGACCCCGACACCGGCAAATTCCTTAAAGGGGCAGGCTGAATCGCTGCGCTTGGGATCCACGATGATATTTGCCGGCGGCAGATCATCGAGCGGAACATGATGGTCGGTGACCAGTATTTCCATGCCCATCTTATGGGCCTTTTCAATTTCAGTAAAGGCTGTTATACCCGTATCTACTGTGATAACAAGTGAAACGCCCTGCTTGTGTAGTTTCTCCAGTGCCGGAATCCTCAGCCCGTAACCCTCCTGCATGCGATGAGGTATGTAGGGTACGACATCGCCCCCGAGTTCACCCAGGCCCTGGACCAGTAGCGCGGTCGCGGTAATGCCGTCAGCATCGAAATCACCGTAAATGGCTATTTTTTCGCCGGAGAGTAGGGCTTTATAGACACGGTTGACGGCAAGATGCATGTCGGGGACGCTGAAAGGATCTATAGCCAGGCGCTTGTCGGCTTTGAGGAAGATCTCTGCTCCGGAAGGATCAGTGATACCGCGGTTATATAACAGTCTGGACACAAGGGCGCCTGCACCCCGGTACAACAGGGGTTTCTCGGCTTCAGGCAGGAGCTTCCAAAGTGTATGGGACAAATGTCATCTTCGCTTTCTTAAGTGGTTTATACCACAAAACATATGCAATGTAAACAATGCGCAATCTTTGAGTGATACATCTAATTTTGCAGCTGGTACCCGCCTGTCCTGATCAGCCAGTTATACGTGAGGTAGCGGTCCGTTACTGCATTACCATTCTGGGAGACTGATGATACCAAGTTGTTTGTGTACTCGTACCCGATGCACATCTGGTAATACCAGGAGTGCACTACGTAGCGCTGCCATTCATCCCAGTTACCGAAGCCTGTTCCAGACAGTTTTGGCTGGTTATGTGTTACCAGCTCTATGTAGAAGTTGCCGTTTACTTTGATCCCCGGCACCTCAACACTCACCCAGCGTGGCATGTATGAAAACAAATTTTTGTTATAGTCCTGGCTGAACAGCTTGTTATGGCGGCTATCCCATATATTGATGGTGAAAAATGGATTGACAGGCTCAACAGCTGCAATATCACCCCCGTAGACCCAGGTGCCAGGACCATAGATAGGATTGTTGTCGAAGTCGAAGGTGCTGCTTCTAATGTAGCCGAATATATCGATTTTATTTATCTCGTATCCACCGGGAGGTGCTGCAAACTTGATCATATTTCCTTCGATCATCTGGATCATGCTGCCTGGATCCCCGGTACTCCCGGCCAGGACATCGCAGCCGTCCACAGCGCCATTGTCTGATTTAAGCTGAAGTGTTCCTTTTCGCTCAGCAATATCGATCGCAGTT
>Ga0172371_10014521_pt1 | contig 10135 bp, 14 predicted proteins | sample Lak12m_FD_114543 | JGI IMG/M metagenome (GOLD analysis project Ga0172371, IMG submission 114543) | Freshwater microbial communities from Kabuno Bay, South-Kivu, Congo - kab_022012_12m | ecosystem: Environmental > Aquatic > Freshwater > Lake | place: Democratic Republic of the Congo: South-Kivu... | reverse complement strand
TGCAGAGGATTCGTGAGTTATCTGCGAAGATGGACACTATGATTCCTCTACTCGAAGACATTGCTACAGTAGCTGGAAAAGAAGTTGAATATGCTGCTGAAAGCGGTAGCTGTGTAGGATATGGTCTGTACAATGTCAAGGGATAATACAATGTTTGTAGAGACTATCAATGTTCCGGAAGTTGATATTGACCGGACACGAGCTTATCAATTATTAAAGGTTCCAAGACCCGGAATGGATTTAGTTCCTGATGGAGATGGGTTCAGGGAAGTTGCAATAGAGAAGAATTGGATATCCTTGAGTCTTCTATAATTCCAAAAGATTTTGACCAAGATCAATACAGTCTTATCCTCGATATGCTACATAAAGAATGATTGACATGAAACCCTTTCTAGTAGTCCTCGATCCAGGACATGGTGGTGAAATCGATGGTGTCCCTGTGACTGCAGGGAAATGTAGTCCTGATTCCGAAGGTCCTCTCAGATTTATCGAGGGGGTATTTAATCGTCAGATGGTAACTCGTCTGTCGGACCGGCTTAGTGCTGCTCATATTAATTATTTCTGTGTTGCCCCGAATTCAGGAGATACTTCTCTTGGTGCACGAGTCCGAGTAGCTAATAATCTCAATCTGCACAATACTGCATTCTACTTCTCTGTGCATGCGAATGCTGCACCTACGTGGTACCTTTATCTGAATGATATATGGGTGCAATATAATTCACGGACTCCTGGACACAAGGATTTCTTCTATGCAAATCTGAATAATTCCTCTTTGGTACGTGATATAGGTGGATGGAATAGTGTTCGTGGAATCGAGATTTACACTTCCATCGGTGAGACACGTTCGGATTTGTGTGCGACCATTATTATGGAAGAAGTCTCTGCTGCCGGTATTCCTGATTTGATGCCTGTGCGTGCAGATTACCTCTCTGATGGTGACGTCGATAAAGAAGCGAATTATTATGTCCTCAAGAATACTGTCATGCCTGCTGTTCTTATTGAGTGTGGATTCATGACTAATAAAGAGGATGTCAAATTGATGTCAGATCCGACATTCCAAGAGTTACTCGCTCTTAGCTGGTTGAATGCTATTCAGCGTATTCAGACTGAAATCTTTTATAAGTAATTATTATGCTGATTATAAATTTTAATTCTGCTGTATCTGCTGAATTGCAGAAAGAGCTTACGACGATCTTTGATAAGAGCGGATATGCTCCTAAATTCAAATCTGCTCGTGTACTGGAACTCTCGAAGGGTCGTACAGATGTCAATGATATTCTCAAGACTCTGAATGCGAAGGGATTACAGTATACCTTCCAATTGAAAGAATCTAAGAAGAGTCTCGCTGATTTTCTGATCGAGTCCTATAAAGCAGGGAATGATCCTGCTGCTCTGATTTCACAAGGAGTCCAGAGACTTGAAGAAGAAGATCTGCTCGCTTCTGGTGAACTCACAGTAAGATTACAGAATTCACCGGATGTCCCTGAATTTGATATCTCTCGTCTGGATGATGGTTCATTGAGACTCCAATTCAGGGATATTACGAATCCTGAATTACCTGCGATTTCAAAGAGAGTTTGGAAGCTGCTACAGGATTTGTCACCTACGGCTGAATTGATCGAGTTCTATGATCTCGGGTTCATCTTCAATGATGAGACTTATACTCCGATTGAAGGTTCTATACAAGAGTCGAAAGAGTCCAGGGATGTCATCCCTGCCGAATATAAATGATCCCCTGCAACATCAATTATTTACTAATCAATTTTCAAACAGACATGAGAAAATTACTGATCTTCATGACACTGCTCCTGTCCTTCATCATGCTATCGCTGGTTACGAATGGACAGAGATGGGTTCGTAATTTCGAAGTCCCTAACAAGACGACAGCCTTCGGAGAAGTGCTGATGGTCGAAACTGTGGTCTACGAAATCGATTCCAATAGGTACTACAAACTTGAAAAAGGATTCTCTGCTGCCAGCACTATGGCGGATGTCTTTACTTCTACGAAGTGGTCTTATGCGACCGATGAAGATGTTTATTGGAGAGGTTATGGTACCAAGAATATTCTTCCGTCTCGAGATACCCTGGGGAGTTATCTGGCTCCATTGAAATACTTCTATCTTACGAACGGTCAATTTACTAATTTTTCTGCAACTGCCGGTACTATTAGCACTCTCACATCCACAGTTGGAAATGTGACGACAGCTAATATAACAACCGGAAATATTACTGCCAACTACGTGGATACTACTGCTACCCGAGCGTGTCTTGTAACTGACACTATTACCGGTATGATCCTAAAAGCTGCGAATGGTACTTATTGGAGGCTCCGGGCATCGCCGACTGGTGTACTCACAGCAGTTTCTTACACTCCGTAGTGACTGACCTACTCTATGGAGGCAGAGATCACTAGTCAATTATCGTTTTAAAAGATGGTCTTACGCTCATGGAAACACTTCTTGAATTTACTACGACGGATCTTATTGATAACAGTAATAGAGGGCAGAACGAATTTAGTCCTAAGACTATTCGATATCTAGGGTTCTCATTCAGATCAAAGATCGCCTGGTTTAATACTGGGAAGTATGTCCAGAAGGTGATGTTTCCTGATTTCAAAGTGATCTCTAAACTGCGAGGACAAGATTTGGATAAAGTACAGCTGGCTCTAACAGGAGATGTGAAAGTCAGTTGTACTTGTCCTGATTTTTTATATGGTGGATTCAAATATATCGGTACTGAATTAGATTATTCTACGAATAAAGAAACTCGTCCTCCTGTGATGCGCAATCCTCAGGAGAAAGGATCTGTCTGCAAACACCTGACCTATTTGCTTGGTAATATCGGACATTTCGCTCAGCAGATAGCGAATGATATCGAGGCATCGAGGTTAAATAATTATCGTTCAATGAGAAGAATTGAGAGTAAAGATCCTGATTTGCAGCAGGCTGCGATCATAATCCTGGGTGAACAAGTTATTGACAATTCTATTCTTGATAACGAATCGACTACTGTTCAGGTTGTAAATCTCGCTATTAGTCAATTATCTCCTCTTACTCAGAAAGTAGGAGATCCTGAAACTGAAAAAGATATACCTACTGTACAGAAAGTAGGTGCTCAAAATATGGAGAATCCTCTCTCCCAAACTATTGGAGCTATGATCAATCTAGTGAAAAATGGTGCGGATCCAGAGGATGTTTTATCTGCTTCTGGTGATTCGCAATATAACGAAGCTATTGCACTCCCTGAGGCTGTACTGACTGATTTGGCTAAACAATCTACTTCGCTTGATGATTTCATTACTGCCATCAAGAGACAAGCTAAATCGATCAAACTCGACTATATCGATCTTGCTCAACTCCAACGATTGTTCTACGCTCACAGACTGAAAAGAGTTAATAAATAACCTATTTTTTATGGATATCCAGGAACTTATTGATACCATCAAAGGAGGTAAGTCTGCCATCAGTGTTCTCGAATCTGTTATATTTGAAGCTACCACTCCTGCTGAACAAGCTAAGAGTATGGGATTGACTTCTGCTGGATTTGGTAGATGGAAAGATAAATCTGGTAAAGTCACTCACATGGATGCACAGAGCTCGAAACTCCAGGATCTGATCAAGAAAGGTGCTGATCCTGATGAAGTCCTGCACATGGCGACTGCTCAGACATTCGCATTACAGCAGGGATTCATTCCTGTGGATGACACCCATCTTATGGGATATGCTGGTGTTTCTGAGCATGCTATGCTGAAAGAGACTGCTGGTGGTGCAGAGGTCGTATTCGATCCTGTTAATGCAGATTCAGAAGTAGCTCGTTATTCTCCTTATCTCGAATACGGAGTCGCTGGGACTCCTATTGCTCAATTTGACGGAGATGCTGCGATCCATGCTATATTGCGTATTGATAGCCTGGAGAAAGAACTGCTTAACCATCCTATTGCTAAATCATTGTTCGATGAGGATGAGCGTCCGAGTGATGATGCTATCGAAGCTGCTAGCCTGATCGTGAAGAAATACGGAGGTCAAACTTTATAATTATAATTATAATGGAACTCGAGGGCATGATACAAGCAGTCCGTGATGGTCAATCTCCTGATCATGTAATGGAATCTGTCTTGATGGAAGAATTCTCCATCACTGCTAAAGGACAACTCTACATCAACACCACATGGTCAACTATGATCGAGGATGGTGACTTAAAACCAAAAGATATTCAGCAACTTTCTATTGCTCCTGGTATCGAGAAGTTCATCTTCAAAAATCAGAATGATTATACTAAAGCTAAACGAGCTATCCGATTCGGTATCGCTAGTCATGCATCCATCGGACGTGATATCATTTTCAACAATGGTTAATTATGCAACTATTTCAAAGTACTATCGATAAAATCCAAGATATCATGCGAGAAGAGATCGCGGAGTATTCAGCTGCTGTTGCCATCATCGTCGATCCTAGCGAAACCCAAGTATTACTAGGTACTGCAATTACTGATGATGAACGTGATGGTAAGCTTTGCTTCCCTGGTGGTCGTATACAGCCTCCTGAATCTGTCATTCATGCTGCGATCAGAGAGACTCGTGAGGAACTCGGCATCGAGGTGATTCCAGTATCTCGAGATTTTATCTTCGCTGCACCAGATGTAAAATCTGGAGTTGGATTCGTACTCTGTTATGCAGATCCTGTGGATATTGAAGTCCATGTAAATCATGAATTCAAAGATGCTGGATGGTATCCTCTCAATGATCTTCCTAAGAATGTTATGGAATTGAATCGTGATCTTCTGAAGATGATTTATCCTCTCGAGACATTTGAGGAGAAATTGGAATTGATTCGTAGTGGTCATCCGCTGGCTTCGATAATCAATGAGGAATTTATCAAATTGACGTATGATCAAGTCAACGATATTATTAATCTATTGAAACGGAATCTGAATAAATTCAATTCTCGTGATGCTGCATATGATGCGATTGCTGAATATGCGCATAAGAAATGGGGAATATCTCTCGATTTTGTTGATCATTTGACTGTTGGTCAACGAGCTACAATTGATAAATTCATTCCACAAACTCTGAATGTATGACTCCCAAGGATGCAAGACTCATCATAACCGGATCTGAATCTGGTATCACTGTTCTCCGTGCTCTTATTGAAGATATAAAGAGTCTTGGTAATGTTGGACATTCGTACGAGATTATCCTTGATCCTAATGGTGAAAAACCTATCAAGCATGGTTGGGATGGTGATGGTGCTGATTCAATCGCGGATATTGATCTCGATATTTTCGAGAAGAACGAATCTGTCGATTCTATCGATATCGCTATTCGTGCTATGCGGGAAGAGACTACTCCTGAGGAGATTCTGGATGAGATGACGACAATGGTGAGTGTTGGTGTCGAATTAGATCGTGCTCTTGGAGTCGATCTGAGAGATCCTGAAGACGAAGTCGGATCACTTTCTGGTATTGAAGTCCTCAAAAATCTTGCGAAAGATAAACAGCTTGGTCAACAATCTAAATAATATTTATATGCAATTCTGGCAATCTGTATTCTTCTATTCCCCATACATCATCGTGGCTCTTCTTGGTGTCACGGGGCATACTTTAACAAAGATGCTAAAGTATGAGAAGACGAAACCTGATTTTTCGATTCGCCTCTGGTTCTGTACTAATCGGATCTCTACGATCCTGAGTGTTGTTCTGACTATTGCTGCAGTCTTCATGTATTATGAACTTAATCAACTAACGTATATCTCAGCTTTTATCTCTGGATATTTTTGTGACTCAATATTCCGTAATGGTCTGGATATCCAAAGAGCGAAGACTTATCAATTCGATTCAAATGCAGAAGACGAGCCTACTGACCAGCCAAGTAAGCCTACGTGATTTGTTGTACATAATTGCGTTGGTTGTCACTATTTTGAGTAATATTCTGTATACGCAATTTACAGTTACTCAGGTAAGGAAGGATGTGGATAAGATAAATCAAGTCGAACCTGTTCTTCTTCAATACAAAGTCAATGAACTCATTATAAAATTCGATAAATTCGAATCTAAAATCAATTCTCTTTATGAGCGTTCTCAGCAAACATCGACTCGTCGTCTCAATTCTGAGTCTAGTGATCCTAGTCGGAGTGGGGCTATTGATAGTAACCATTAATGGTTGTATAAATTCTAATGGGAATTTTGAGAAATCCATGCTTGTAGCAGATACTGCAGGGATGCATCAGATTCTTATTGAGACTGGGCAGCTTACTAATGAAGATGCTGTAGAGATGCGAAGTCTTGATCCTAAAAATAAGTATACTCCTGTTATAGTGACGACTCAGACTTTGATTGATAAAATTGATTCGATGTCTTCAAAACTTGATCGTATCGAGTTTCGAGTCCAACAACTGGAGGATAATTCTATCATACTCAAATGAGTATCGTCTATGATGATCCGTTGGAGTATCGTGCTCCAGGTTATCTGACCGTTGCTCTCTTCGATGAGGGGGATCCTCTATTGGCTTTAGATGCTGAAGAAGAGGAGAATCCTGTTGTAAAAGAGCAATTTATGGAGATGTCGAAACCTACATTCCTGATCATTGAACCTGAATATGAAGAGCATTGTGAAAATAAAGATCCTCAAATTATTGAGAAATATCGGTATTATTGCGATGAGATTCGTCTTCGTATTCGGTTGAATAAAGCTCTTGCTAGGCATCATACGTATAATTTCAATACTTTGATCGCACTCATTCATGAATATGGTGGTATTAATGTCAATTTAGCGAATGGTGCATTCAAGGGATTCATCGATTTCAGATATTTATGAACAATATGGAACCTACTGTTATAAAGACAAAATTCACTGGTTTTTATGAGCAAGCCTCTACTGGTGGAAAAGTTCTACACCTCAAAGGGAAGTTACAGCAGACTGCACCAAATGAGAATGATCGTGAGTATGGGCTCCCCATGTGGGAGGCATTATTCGAAGATCCTCGCTATCATAAACGCTTGTCTAAAGGACAAATCGTCGGTGGTCTAGGACATCCTAAAGATGGTATCTTTGAACCCGAGCATATCGGCAATAAGCTAATCGAGCAGCATCTCGAGGGTGATAATATCGTCGGTGATCTCGAGATCGTCCCTACACCTGTAGGTAACATTATTCGTACTCTGTACGAGTCTGGAATCGAACTCGGAGTCTCCTCCAGAGGACGTGGTCCGAGTATTGTTGAAGGCGGTATCACAAAAGTCCAACCTGGATTTATCCTGGAAGGATATGATGTCGTCGTAGAACCCTCTGTGGATGATGCTGAACCTGAGTACTTATTGGAAGAGATCATCAAGACTCGTCCTGAAGTGAATTTCAATACTCTGGTTGAACATCGTTTAAAAGATGCAGATATCTCTGTCGTTGAATTACAGGGGTATAAGCATTACCTTGACTTTCTCTTCAGAGACAAGAATTCAGTCGTCTATAATGCGTTGAATTCCAGGTTAACTGAAGAGATCGAGAAGAAGTCTGAATCTCTTGACGAGACTTCTGGTAAGAAACCTCCCATATCTGAGGAGATTACTCCGAATGGTAATTCTGAGAATAACTCAATTAATAATCAACCTATCAATAAACCTTCTAGCATGGATGAAAATCAAAAGCAGATCCAGCAGCTGACAGAAGAGCGTAATGTTCTTCAGAATAAGCTGAATGAGATCAATTCTGCTACTGAGACGAAGAAAGTCGAAGAGCAGAAGCAGAAACTAGCAGAAGCTGAAACGAATGTCACCAGATTATCTGAAGCCAATACCCAGTTACAGGGGAATCTGAAGGAGTCTGATGAGAATCTTAAAGCTGCTAAGAAACTGGTCGAAGCTTCCGTGAAACAGATTACTGCGATGAAGGGACAGCTAAAGGAGAGTAATGAGAAGTTGCTGGCTGCGACGAAGATCATTGAATCCTTACAGTCCGTGCATGTACGTGCTGATGCTGCTTCTTTCAAACGGAAGATTCAGGAGACAATCAATCAGTTCCCGAAAGATAAGAGATCTAAGATCACACCGATCTTGGAAGCTGCGCAGGATATGCAGCATCTCTTTAAACTTGTTGAGGGTGTGAAGTCGATGATGACTCCGGTGGATCCTACATTACCTGATCCGACTAAAATCAAGCAGAAATTACAGGAGTCCAAATATCCGACATCTTTGAATGAGAAACCGAATACTTCGGGCATGAATCCTTTGTCTGAAGCGATTGCGAAGTCTCAGAATCCTGCTTTACAGTAGCGGTATCCATCCCTATTTTCAAGTACTTGACCGACTCTTTGAAATTGAATCATCAATCCTAAATTAACCCCATTATGTACATCAGCGAAAGAGTTCTGTTAGAACAATTTCAACACTCCTTCAATTCTTCGCTCCAGATCGATGGTGGATACCATAAACCTGCTGTGAGTGGTGTCGCCAAAGGTGATCGATTAACTGAGGAAGTTGACAAAATCAAATCCTTCGCATCCTCTCTGTACAAGAAGTACGAAGAGCATGTGAAAGACATGCCCGATAACTGGGTAAAGAGGAATACCGTGATCGCGATGGAGAACTACAAGCGTGCAACCGCTTATATGGATGAGGCTACCAAGACTACTGCCCTCGCCAATTTCGATCGTTATGCATTCCCATTGATCCGTGCCGTCATCCCTACACTGGCGACAAACAAACTATTTTCGATCCAGCAGATGTTCGGTCCGACGTCTCAGATCTTCTATTTTGATCCGGTTTATGGTTCTACTCGTGGTTCTGTGACTGCGGGGCAGAAGATGTTCGAGAATCATGATCCTCACTACGGTGATTCGATCATCGATCTGGAGGTCATTGGTACTGGTGATGGAGCTACAGTTCAATTTACTTGCCACCTGGGATATATTCCTGTTGTTCCTGGGACTCTGACGATTACTGCTCCTGGAGACGCTGCTGATATGACTGTGACCGATGACGGGAATGGTAACATTATCGGTGATGTCGCTAATGATGGTGATAAGACCATCAACTATAACACTGGAGAAGTCAAAGTGAAATTCTCTGCTGCTGTCAGTACAAACAATTCGATTGAAGCTCAATACAATGTGGATACTGAAGCGAATGAAGACGGTATCCCGCAGGTTGATCTCGTATTGACTTCCTCTCCGGTGATTGCTCGTAGCAAGAAATTGAGAATGCGTTGGTCTCTTGAATCTCAGTATGCTCTTCGTGACAATCTGGGACTCGATGCCGAAGCAGAACTCGTGACTGCTACCGGTGCTGAGATCGCCTATGGTATCGACTCCGTGAATGTCGACAATGTGAAAAGCATCGCTCTCGATAAGAGACTGGATACTGACTTCCAATTCGATCGCAAGACTCCAACTGGTGTCTCGTTTACTGAGCACAAACATGAACTGGTTGATTACCTGATCAAAGGATCGGACTACATTCTCCAGCAATCTGGTCGTGCGATCGGTAACTGGGTTATCGGAGGTTCTACCTTCTGTAACATCATCGAGTCTCTCGCTCCTCGTTTCAAACCTGCTGCTGTGATCCCAGCTACTCGTGGTATTCTGGAACTTGGTGTCCTGGATGGTCGCTGGACGATCTTCAAAGATCTTCGTATGCAGACCGATGAGTACCTGATCGGATTCAAAGGGGAACAGTTCCTGTTCGCAGGATATGTCTGGGCTCCCTGGATCACGGCATTCACCACTCCGACATCCGTTCTGGATGACATGCAAGGACGTAAGGGTATCGGATCCCTCTACGGACAGAAAATTGTGAATCCGAAATACTATCTGCGGATGAAAGTGGTGAAAAGCACTTAGTCCTTATCTCACTATTCTGTCAGGAGTCCTGTAACTGCGGGATAAAGGACTCCTGACTTATTTTTATATTCTCTTATGCAGACATTGACGATTCAGAGAGTAAAAGATTATGTCCTGACTATTCTAGGGAATAATCAAGTTGAGGTCGACCTTGTTGATGAGGATTGGACTCAGATCTTCAATCGGACATTATTCAAGTATAATAAATATCGTCCGAAGATGATTGAGCTCCCTCTAAATCTTATCGCAGGTAAACAAGACTATCAATTAGACCCTTCTAAAGTCGGTCGTGGAGTCTTCAATGTGAT
>Ga0172371_10014519_pt1 | contig 10135 bp, 4 predicted proteins | sample Lak12m_FD_114543 | JGI IMG/M metagenome (GOLD analysis project Ga0172371, IMG submission 114543) | Freshwater microbial communities from Kabuno Bay, South-Kivu, Congo - kab_022012_12m | ecosystem: Environmental > Aquatic > Freshwater > Lake | place: Democratic Republic of the Congo: South-Kivu... | reverse complement strand
GGAGGCCTTCGACGCCATCGTCTTCGCCGAACGGGTCCCCAGCGTCTGGATGGCCGGCAGCGACTTCTTCCGGCGCACCCAGGGCGAGGACGGCCAGGCGGCATGCTCCCGGGAGACCGCCGGCCCTGGGGTAGCAGTGCCGGTGGCCGTGGCCTACCAGGGCAACGCGATCACCCTCTACCGCGACGGGCGTCCCTATGCCGCCTACACCGTCGGCCAACCCCAGCCGTTCGGCCCGGACGCCTTTGTCCTGATCGGGCTGCGCTACCTCGGGCAGATGGGCGAGATCGGCTTCCTGCAGGGCACTGTGCAGGAGGCCCGTATCTATGACGTGGCCCTCAGTGCTGCCGAGGTTGCGGCACTCACCCCAGGGCAGACCTCAGGCCGTCCGCCCTGGGCCTGGTGGCACTTTGCGGATGGCCAGGTGGCAGAACGCACCGGCAGGTTCCCCTACGCCCGGCTGGTCGGGGACGCCCACGTCGAGCAGGGGCGGCTGCAGCTCTCCGGCGGCGGTTGCCTGGTCGCCGCCCGCCGCGAGGGGCTGCTGCCTCCGACCGAGGCAGGTGAGGCGGCAGAGGAGTCTGTCGCCTGGCCCGTCCAGACCCTCTTCTACAGGCCCCGGTCGCGCCGCACCGGCGTGATGTGGGATACCTGGCTCTACTACCGGGACGGGACACACTACCTCTACACCCTCGCCAGGTCGCGCGGCCAGTGGGACAACATCGCCCTGGCCACCTCCCCCGACGGCGTCCACTGGCAGGAGGTCGGCTCGGTCCTGCGCAAGGGCCCGGGCGTGACCTGGATGGGCACCGGCTCCACCTGGCGCTCGCCAGCGCCTTCCGGCCCAGGCCCGTACCAGATGAACTTCTCGGAGTGGAAGGGGCCTCGACAGACCATCTTCTTCGCCTCCTCCCCGGACCTGGTCCACTGGACCCGCCTGGGCCACGAACTCGAGTTCGTCCAGAACGAACGGTGGTACGAGCGCACCGGTCGCTGGGACTGCATCTGGACCATCCCCCGGCCTGGGGGTGGACTGTTTGGCTACTGGACCGCCACCCCCAAGCCCGAGACCGGCGGCCGGTTCGGTTTCGGCGAGACGCTCGACGGGGTCACCTGGACCGCCCTGCCACCGCCGAGGGTCGAGGGCGTCGGCGCGGGCGAGGTCGGTGCCATCGAGCCAGCCGGAGGGCGTTTCTACATGATGTTCGGCTCTGGCGGCATCATGGTGGCCCTGGTGGCGGACCGACCCGAGGGGCCCTTCGTGCTGGCGTCGAAGAACCCTCGGCTGCTCTCCGGGCACACCTACTTCTCCCGCTTCTACCGGGCTCCCGACGGGTTGCTGGTCAACCACCACTCCATCGCCCGCAACGGCGAGGTCTACTTCGGCACTCTGAAGGGGACCGCGATCGACGCCGAGGGCACGCTGCGCCTGGTCTGGTGGGGCGGCAACGAGGCCCTGAAGCACGAGCGCCTTGCCCCGGTGGGAGACCCGCCACCCGCCGCTGGTAAGGCGGTCTCGCGGCTGCCGGCGGCCCTGGACGCAGACCACGGCGCCATCGTGGAAGGGGCCTTGACGATGCCTACTGGTGTAACAGATGACCCCGTAGGGCTTTATATCGAGTGCACGGGAGACGTCGGAGCCGCGGTCCGAGTCCACCCCAGCGGCCGCGTGGAGCTGGGCACCATGGCCCCCGACGGGACCGGCCTCCAAGTAGAGAAGAGCGTCGACCGCCAGATGGCCTGGCGCACGCCGGCCGCCTTCCGCCTGCTCCTGAAGCGCGAGTTGCTGGAGTTCTACCTGGACGACGTTCTGATCGAGTGCTATAGCCTGCCGCGGCCGGCCACCGGCCGGATCGGCAGCCTGGGCGACGGGGCGCTGCGCCTCACGGGTGCCTGGCGCTGCGAATAGCGCTGATGACCGAAGGAGGCCCGAGCGGCTCCCATGGACATCCTGGCCAACACGTGGAGGATCGCCGGCATGCGTGCGCTGGCGGGAGTCACACTGCTCCCGGCACTGCTTGCGCACCTGACGATAGCCGCGGAGAGTCCTGCCTTCATGACCGGCGTGGACGCCAACTACGCACCGGAGATGGCCGCCCGCGGGGCGGTCTGGAAGGTGGCCGGTGAAACGGTCGACCTCTTTGCGGCCCTGCACGCAGCCGGCGTCGACAGCTTCCGCGTTCGGGTCTGGACCGTTGCCACGGGCCCGGGCAGCGCCGACGACGCGGTCGCCGTCGCGAAGCGAGCGCAAGCGGCCGGGATGAGGCCGTACTTGGTCTTCTTTCTCAGCGAGAACTGGTCCGACTACGTCAAGCAACCGGCGCCGGCGGCCTGGGCCTCTCTGTCCTTCCCCGAGAAGCTGGCCCAGGTGACGGCGTATAGCGAACAGACGACCCGCCGCTTCCAGCAAGCCGGCATCGCGACGGACCTCTACGAGGTGGGGAACGAGATCGACTTCGGGATCTGCGGCGAGTTCGAGGAGAGGTGGGAGAACCGGTTCAACCTCGCCTACATGAGCGAGCGGATCTGGGGCCGGGCCGCCCAGGTCATCCGCGCCGCTGAGGAGGGCATCCGCAGGGCGAACCCGAAGGCCAGGTTCGTGCTGCATCTGACCCAGTGGTGGAACCCTGAATTCTGTGCGGCTTTCCACGCGGCCATGATCCGGAATGGCGCTCACGTGGACCTGCTCGGGCTCTCCTTCTTCCCATCCTCGGGACTCAGCGAGAAGCAGACGTTCGCCGACTTGGGGACGAGTGTGCAGAGCGTCGTGGCGGCCACGCGGGCAGCGATCATCATCTGCGAGTGCGGCTACCCAAGCCAGCCGTCGTTTGGCGGCCAGTTCTCGACCTGGAACAAGGCGGTGCCAGGGTACCCCCTCAGCCCGGCCGGCCAACGGCAGTGGCTGGCTGACGCCCTGGCCTTCTGTCGTCGCCAGCCCCAGATCCGTGGCGTGTTCTACTGGAGTCCGGAGTGGTACACGGAGGAGATGTGGCAGGCCTTCGCCCTCTTCGGCGCTGACGGCGCCGCCAGGGAGGCCTTGGGCGCGCTCCGGGGCCCAACCCCCGCGGCCGGGCCGTGACGGCGTGCCAACCGGCCGCCACCGTCGGGAACCGGTGGCGGCATGTGTGTGTGCTTGGGACTCGGTGTTCCCGGGCCGAGAGCGGAGATGCGCAGCATGGCAAGACACTGGTTTCCCGGGCCGGCGAGGCTGCTGGCCGGAGCGCTGGCGTTGGCCGGCAGTATGGAGGCGCAGGAGATGAGCAGGATGCCGAGTGGGGCCCTGGCCGTCTGGCAGATGGGCGACGAGCGCGATGCCGTCGGTGGGCACGGGCTGGCCGTCCACGGTGCCGTGGAGCTTGGCGTCGCCCTCACGGGGGCGGAACGAGAAGCCTCCCTGCAACGCGGCGGCGATGGCCGGGCGGCACGCTTCGCCGGTGGCTATCTTGGCCTGGCCAATGACGCGCAGTTCGTGCTGGGGCAGGGGCCCTGTGCGGTCGCCATCCGTCTGCGCGATCCCGACGGCACGTGGCAGTACCCGATCCTCGGCAGCTATGGTAGCGGCCGCGAGGTCAGCCTGGCCCTGCGCGCTGTCGACGGCCGTCGCCAGCCCATGCAGGACCGCCAGCTCTGGGGCGGTCCCCTGTCGACCATCGACGCCTGGATGTTCAAGCCCGGCGGCCCGCGCGCGGTTGCTGGGAGCCCTGCTCTACTCGAAGCGCTCTGGGGCGCGCAGGAGGCGAACCCGGCCCGCCTGGGGCAGGTGCAGGCTGCCGCCAAGAGCGATCCACGCTGCCCGCTGGTCGCCGACACCCAGGATGCGGTCATGCGCATCGGCTTTCCCGTGCAGCTCATCGACCCCACCGCCTGGCATGACCTCGTGCTCTGCTTCACCGGTCCGAAGCTGGAGCTCTGGATCGACGGCGCTCTGGTGGATGAGGAGTATCCCATCGGCGTGACGCGCGCTCGGACGCTGCCCTGGCTGATCGGGGCTGGCCACGAGAACGGCGACTTGCGGACGGGCTTCCGTGGCCTGGTGGACCACGTGGCGGTGTGGCCGCGGGCCCTGAGCCCGGCTGAGATCAGGGCCCTCAGCGGGGGCAGCGCCGCCGTGCGGGCACGGGAGCTGGCCATCCTCGGGGACGAGAGCCCGTCCATGCAGTACTTCCGGCCGCGGGGCCACAACCGCAAAGCCGGCGACTGCATCCCCTACTGGGACGCCGGGACGAGCACCTTCCGGCTGTTCTATCTGATCCTGCGCCGCAACATGCACAGCAAGTGGGACGGCGGCCACGGCGGCCTCGAGATCTGGCAGGCCACCACGCAGGACTTGCGGACCTGGCAGCACCCCCCCGTCACCATCCCCATCTCCGAGCAGTGGGAGGCCTGGAACGGTACCGGTGGCGTCGGCTTCCACGAGGGTGTCTACCACTGGTTCTATCCCACCCCCGATTACGACGGCAAGCGGGGCGGCATCCAGCACGCCACCAGCCGCGATGGCATCCACTTCGAGAAGACCGAGCCGCACCCGTTCATGTCCGGCGGCGACTGTGAGATCTACGAGGACGCGCAGGGCCTCTTCCACATGCTCAAGTGGGGGCCGGACAAGCGCGCCAACACCCCCGAGCTGCACGACAAGACGCTGGTGGCCTGGGTCCGCCTCGCCGATCTGGACCAGCGCGGCGGCAGCGTCCTGACCATCGAGCACCCCGACGGCCAGCAGTTCGACGCTATCGTCTTCGGCGAGCACGCCCCGCGCCGCTGGATGCCGGGCAGCAACATGTTCCTGCGGACCCCTCCCGAACAGACCGCCTGGCCGGAAGAGACCGCCGGCCCCGCCGAGGTCGTGCAACTGGCCATGGTCCACGCCGGCAACCGGGTGACCCTCTACCGCAATGGCGCGCTCTACGCCACCGCCGAGATCGGCCAGGCCGCCGTCTTCCCGCCGGGATCATCCGTGCTCAGCGGCCGCCGCCACACCACCGCCGCCCCGCGGAACGCTCACTTCCACGGCAGCGTCCTGGATGCCCGCATCTATGCCGCCGCACTGAGCCCAACCGACCTGGCGGCCCTGCGCCCCAATGCCCCCGGCGGACCCGCCCCCGTGGCCTGGTTCGACTTCAGCCAGAACCGCGTGCGTGACCGCGCCGGTGCCTTTCCCGACGGCATCCTGACCGGCTCGGCCCGGGTGGCTGATGGCGCCCTGCAGCTCATGGAGGGCGCTTGCTTCCGCTCTCCTGGTGGCACCAGCTCCCTGGCGCGCCTGACCTCGCCGGACCTGGTCACCTGGACGCCCGTGCCGGAGCCCTTCATCGAGACCGATGTGCGCAACGTGGCCATGTGCCCGCACCTGTTCCGCTTCGGCGACTGGTACTACTTCATCGGTGGCACCCAGTGGTTCCGCTCCCGCCACGAGTTCGGTCCCTGGACGCCGCACGAGCCCGGTCACCTCTGCGAGCTCTTCGTCCCCAAGACGGCCCTGTTCGGCGCCACCCGCCGCCTCTATGCGGGCTTCCTCTTCGATGGCGGCTGGGGCGGCAACGAGGTCATCCGTGAGCTCGTCCAGGACGCCGATGGCTGGCTGGGCACCCGCTTCGTCCCGGAGATGATCCCTGCCTGCGGCGAGGCCCTGCCGGTGGCCTTCCAAGGGGGCGAGGCGACGGCCAACACCCTCCGCCTGGCGGCCACCGCCGACGCCCGGGCCGAGGCGGTCATCCCGAAGGTCACGGGCGACTGCCGTATCCGGCTGGAGGTCCTCCCCGAGCCGGGCCTCCGGGCCGTTGGGCTGGTCCTGCGTGCCGGCGCCGGCCCTGACGAGGGCTGCGCCTTCACCCTCGACCTGATCCAAGGCACCGCCACCTTCGCCAAGCGCTGCGAAAGCGGCGGCAGCGTCGACGGTGGGCCGATGATCTCCGCGGTGCGGCACCTCGACCAGCCCTTCACTCTCGACCTCATCTGCCGCCACGATATCCTCGACGCCGAGATCGGTGGCTTCCGTGCCACCTGCACCCGCTTCTGGAACCCCAAGGCCGACCGCCTGCGCCTCTTCACCGAGGGCGGCACGGCGACCTTCCGCGCCGTGCAGGTGCACCGCCTGGCCGAGGCCTACAAGCCCTACCCGGCGAACGGCCCCGCGGCAGAGTAGGGCCGATCTGTCAGCTCCGCCAGCTCCATCGGATCTGCCGGATCCGTCAGATAACGGCCGCCACCGGGGCGGCCTTCATGCCATGGAAAGCATTGCGCATGAGATTGTTAAGCTGTCTGTCTGCCGTGCTAATTCTCCACGTCGCGCCGGCCCAGGCCGCGGCACCGTCGGCGCGGGCGGCGGGGCCGAGGCTGCCGATCATCCACTCGACGGACCTCTTCCACCCGCACACTGACCCGGACGACCACTACGACTTGGCGTGCCTGTTCGCCCTCGCTGAGTTCGATGTCCGGGGCCTCATCCTCGACCTGGGCGAGACGCAAGCCAAGCGGTCTGGCAGGCCGCCGGTCGAGCAGATGCTGCAGATCAGCGGCCGCCAGTGCCCGGTGGCCGTCGGGCTGAGCCGCGGCCTGCGGACGCCTGCGGACCCGGCGCTGGACGAGGCGGCTGAGTTCCAGGCCGGAGTGCGCCTGATCCTGGATGTCCTGCGGCAGTCGCCGGAACCGGTCATCCTCCACACCGCGGGCAGTTGTCGCGATGTGGCTGCCGCGTTCAACCGCGAGCCCGAGTTGCTGCGGGAGAGGGTGCGGGCGGTCTACCTCAACATCGGGCGTGGGCCGAACGAGCCGCAGGACGAGTGCAACGTGGCCTATGATCCCATCGCCTTCCGCCGCCTGCTCCAGTCCGGACTGCCGATCTACTGGTGTCCGTGTTTCGGGAAGGACGGTTTCGAGACCTTGTACACTGCCGACCAGACGGTGGTGGTTGGGGCCTGTGCGCCGCCGGTCCAGAACTTCTTCGTTTACTGCCTGACGAAGTCCGCCGCGCCGCCCCTGGCCTTCCTGGCCGGTGGTCCCCACCCGCTGCCCACCGGCGAGCGGGCGATGTGGTGCACCGCGCCGCTGTTGCATGCGGCCGGGCGCGGGATCTACCAGCGGGGCCCGATGACTTCGTCGCCCTGCCGCCGGATGCGGCCCGTGAGGCCGGGCTGGCCGACCGGGCGGTCGAGGCCTTCCGTTTCGTGCCGATACGGGTCCACGGCGACGCGGTTCAGGCCGAGACGCAGGCCCCGCTGCCGCAGCCTGGCCCTGGCGAACTGGTGGCCGCCTACTGGGGACGGACCGAGGACCGTGTCGGCACCGGCCTGCAGGAGCCCGATGGCCGGCCGGACTGTTGCGTGCGGACCGCCGGGGTCGAGCCGGAGCGGCCGATTGGGAACGTCGTGCTCACGGGCCCACGGGCCGGTCGGTGGGAGGCGGTCGAGACGGGCCGCTGGTGGCGCCTCGCCTACGAGCACCGCGAGCGGCAACTGGATGGTTGGTTCCAGTACTACGCCTCGGGTGAGCACACCCTCGAGATCGTCTACGCCGATGGCTCGTCGCAGAAGGCCACGTTCAGCGTGCCGGACGCGGTGGGCGCCGCCCCGCTGGTGGACCTCGACCCGGCCGAGCCGAACGGCTTCGTCTTCCGCTCCATCCACCCGCAGTACAAGCCGATCATGGCCTCCTGCCTGAAGAACCTGCTGGCGGAGTTGGGGCGGTAGAGTACGGTGTCGGTGGTGTCAAGGGGCCGTCGTTCCCCAGCGTTCTGTCGTGCCCAGGAAGAACTCGGCGCAAGGAGTCGACCATGGCCAGGTGCTCCCGTCTCACCCGCTTCCTCCCGGCCCTGGCGCTCGCGCTGGCCTTCGGGCTGGCCGTTGCCGCGCGGGCTGCCGAGAGCCTGGCGCTGATTGACTTGGCCGCGCCGGCGAGTGTCCAGCGCTGCGTTCCGAGCTCGGACCAGGTGACCTTCCGTCAGAGCGCCGACGCGGCGGTGCCGGGCCTCGTCGTCACCATCGCTGCCGGCGAGGCGGGTTACCCCGGGATCGGCATCAAGCCGGAAGGCGCCGCCTGGGACCTCTCCGGATTCGGCCACGTCGAGGCCCGCATCACCAATGCCGGGGCCCGAGAGGTGGCCCTCAACCTGCGCGTCGACAACGCCGGCGACTGGCAGAAAGACCCTTGGAACACCGAGAGCCTACGCATCGGGCCTGGCCAGACGGGCACGGCCAAGGTCATCTTCGGTTCCCAGTATGGCCTGAAGCCTGGCTACAGGCTCGACCCGGCCAAGGTGGTCCAGGTGTTGCTGTTCACTGGCAAGGTAGCCGAACCCATCTCTTTCCGCATCGATTCTCTGACCGCCTCTGGTCCCGCCGGTGAGGCGCCGCCGGTGCGGCCCCAGGACGTACGGGTCAAACCGGTTGACGGCTACCTCCTCGGCGGCGGGGTCGGTCTCGACCTGGCCAAGCAGGTGGAAGCCAGGGACGGTGCGCTGGCCGAGATCGTGACGCAAGGGGACCGCCAGGTCCTGAAGGTCACCCTTCCCGCGAACCGGGACCGTCACCTGGTGCTCGTCCGTCCGGCGGTTGGGCGTTGGGACCTGAGGCAGGCCTGTGAGGTCCGCCTGCAGGTCCGCAACCTCGGAGCCGTACCGGTCACCCTGAGCCTGCACCTGACCAGCGACAGCGGCAACGGCACGGACACCGCGGCCGCCGATACCCCACTCCAGCCCGGCGCGGCGCGGGAACTCGTGGTGGGCTTCGCACCGGCGGCGCCGTGGCAGGGCCCCCTCGGCGAGGTCGGCAGGACGAACCCTGGCGCCCAGAAGGGGACCGGCACCCGCTTCGCCAGCGACAAGGCCGACGCTGTCCACGTCGTCCTGCAGCACACGGGCGAGGCGGTGGTCCAGATCGAGGCGATCCGGGCCCTGGCCACACGCCCGCCGACCCCCGAGTGGCTGGGACAACGGCCCCCGGTGGAGGGCGCCTGGACCTTGACCTTCCGCGACGAGTTCGACGGTACGGTCATCGACCGCGAGCGCTGGACCATCTACACGGAGAACTACTGGGACAAGGTCAGCCACTTCAGCAAGGACAACCTGATCGTGGGGGATGGCGTGGTCCGCCTGCGCCTGGAACGCAGGAGCGGTCCGGAGAACGACGACCCCAAGCGCAAGTCCACCCCGTATGCGGTCGGCTTCCTGAGCACCTCTGGCAAGTGGGCCCAGCGCTACGGCTACTTCGAGGCCCGCATGAAGCTACCGGCGGCCCCGGGGCTGTGGCCCGCCTTCTGGATGATGCCCGACCGCGGCCCAACCCTGGGCCCGGAGTGGAAGCGCGGCAGCACGGCCGAGGGAGGCATGGAGTTCGATATCATGGAGCACCTCACCCGCTGGGGGCCCTACCGCTATAACATCGCCATGCACTGGGACGGCTATGAGAAGGACCACAAGTCAATCGGCAGCAGTGAGATATACGTCAAGCCCGAGGCCGATGGCTACCTCACCTGCGGTCTGCTCTGGACGCCGGGTTCGGTGGTCTACTATGGCAACGGCGTACCCGTGCTGCGCTGGGACAACGAGCGCATCGCCAGCGTGCCGGCGTACCCGATCCTGTACATGGTCACCGGCGGCTGGGACAACAGCCCCGTTGACGACGCCCAGCTTCCCGACGACTTCGTAGTCGACTACATCCGCATCTGGCAGCGCCAGGACCTGGCCTCCGCGGTGGACGGGCCGATCCCTGCCGCCGACCAGGTGAAGGCCGCCAACCGGCCCGCCGCCGACGGCATGGTCTTGTCCACGGCCAGCGGCGTGGACCCGGCCCGGCTCCAGCCGGAAGGGACCGAGCTCGACATCGTGGAGCGCGACGGAGCCAGGCTCCTGCAGGCCCGCTTCCCTGCGGGCCAGGGCTACCCTGCCTTCGCCCTGCCCGTGGCCGAGGGTGGCTGGGACCTGTCGGGGTTCGCCGGCGCCCAGGTGGACGTGGCCAACATCGGCACCAGCGAAGTCACCGTGGCCCTCCGGGTCGACAACCAGGGCAACTGGCAGGACAGCCCATAAGCGCTAACTAATTGAGCTTGCATCTCGTCTGCCATGGCGTTATCGTTCTCTTGGTTGCCGTATCAGCAACCCGGAGGCCGGCATACGGTGAACGAAGACTGGGGCCTGCTGCTG
>Ga0172371_10014517_pt1 | contig 10138 bp, 12 predicted proteins | sample Lak12m_FD_114543 | JGI IMG/M metagenome (GOLD analysis project Ga0172371, IMG submission 114543) | Freshwater microbial communities from Kabuno Bay, South-Kivu, Congo - kab_022012_12m | ecosystem: Environmental > Aquatic > Freshwater > Lake | place: Democratic Republic of the Congo: South-Kivu... | reverse complement strand
GCTCTGGGGGCCGGATTCGAACCGGCGACCAAGTGGTTAACAGCCACCTGCTCTACCACTGAGCTACCCCAGAATGGTAAAACAAAACCATACGCTCGGCGGGAGCGCATGGTTAAGATAAAACAAAAAATACTAATTGTAAAGTAAAAACGGAGGCCCGATCTTTTGCCGAAAACTATTTCTGAATTAAAATTAGGGCGTAACTAATTTATGTATGGATATGAAAAAGTATTCGATTGTTTTCTCGGCGTTGGCCCTGGCGGCTGTCTTCGGGGTGGCCAAGGCGGAAGATAACGCCAACACCAACGGCGCGACCTGCCCGGTGGTTTCGGCGGAGGACAAAATCGAAAAAAAGGTGGACGCGGCCAAAATTGACTACAGCCTGAACCCCGGCGGGTTTCGGGAAAAATTGATCAAGGAAATTGTCGGCACTTTCGGCCAGGAAAATCTGGACAAAATCGGCTATTTTGTCTACACGATGCTCCCGGACGGCGTCGAAAAAGTGACCGACCGGGTGGAAGTCGTCACCGTTGCCGACCTGAAGGAGCGGATCACCTTAAACGGCAGCTACGTTATGACCGACCGGGAGCTGGCCAAAAAATTCGGCGCCTATTTTTTTCAGGCGAAAGCCAGAAACCCCCAAATTATAGGCGCGATCCAGCGGGTAAAAAGCAATTTTAAACCGGAAGATTTGGGAGTGTCTTTTTACAACAAATTCATCCAATTGGACGACGGCCGGATGATTGTGCTCTTAAGCGGCTGCACCCCGCACAACTGCGGCGGGACGGAAAACATGGTGGCGTATGATTTCGCGGGCGGCCAGGCGTACGTTTTGGAGGAAAATTCCGATTCGACCAAGGCATATATTTTCGGCAATCCGGACGCGGGCATCAGAAACATATTGCTGTACGAATACCTATACCATTGAAAATGAAAATCACCGTTCAAGTCAAGGCCGGAGCCAAGACCGAGGAAATCACAAAAATTGATGAGCGAAATTACCGGCTCCGGGTCAAAGCGCCGGCCAAGGAAGGCAAAGCCAACGAGGCCGTGATAAAGGCGCTGGCGCGGCATTTTAAAATCGGCAAATCGGCGGTGAGAATAATTGGCGGGCTGAAATCCAGGAAAAAAATTATAGAATTGGATTAAAAAGAGACCCCGTCGAGTGTCGCACAATATTAATCAATTATTCGAAGGTGACCTGGACGATCTCGGCGTTGGTGCCGAGGCGGAAGGGCGGGCCCCAAGTGCCGGCGCCGCTCGAAGTGTAGATCAAGAGATTCCCCAGCCGGCGCAGGCCGAATTCGTAGCCGTAAAAAACCAGCCGGGAAATGTATTGGATGGGAAAAATCTGGCCTTGGTGGCTGTGGCCCGAGAGTTGCAGATCCACCCCGAATTTTTCCGACTCTTCAACGTAGTAAGGAGAATGTTTCAGCAGAATAACCGGCTTACCGCGATCGATGTTCATGTTCTCCATGATGCTTCTGTAATGCTTTAAATTTGAGGTATCGCGGTAGTCCACCCCTACCAGCTGTATTCCGTCGAGATTAGTCATTTGGTTATCGAGAATCTGTATGTTGGCGGCTTTCGCGGCTTCAATGAACTTCTCCGCCCCGTCGAACTCTTCGTGGTTGCCGGTGACGAAATATGTGCCCCGAGGCGCTTTCAATCGGGCGAAAGGGGCGGCCAACGCCGGGTAGTCGGCGGCGACGCCGTCAAACAGGTCTCCTCCTACAAAAACTGCATCGGGGTTTAAATCGTTAATTTTGTCCACCACTTGCCGGGCAAAATCGGCGCCTCTCACCTGCCCCAGATGGAGGTCGCTCACCCAAACGGCCGTTTTTCCCTGCCAAGCGGCGGGAAGGTTGTTGAGCCGGATGTTTAAGCGAGTGACTTTGACCGTGTCAGCGTGGACCAAGCCATAAATTCCAATTGCGATAGCCAGCGCGAAAAGCCCGCTCAAATGGATCGGCGTCAATTTGAGATTAAAATAATAGAGAATCCAGGCGATAAGGGAGGCTGCCAGCAATAGGTATAAAAAGCCCAGCCAACCGGTGGCCAGAGTGTAGAAGATTTTTACCGGCGCGCTGTAATAGCGAAAGGACAAGAGCGAAGCGGCCACGAACGAAACCGAGAGGACACCCAAAATAATCTTGAGGTATAATATGACAGTCTGGTTTTCAATCGCGAAAAATCGTACGATAGTTTTATACAGAGCCCAGTGGGCGCCGACAAGGATTGCCTCAATCGTCCCGACGGCAATGGTGAAAAAAGTGATTTGATTCATATTATGAATATAATTGAGGTAAAAAATTTAACCAAAATTTTACTACCAATTTGTTATGCGTTTACTACTTACTTCCTCGGGTTTAGCAAACGAAAAAATCAGACAGTTTTTTGTCAGTCAGTTTGACCGGCTGGACAATAAAACCGCGGCCTTGATAACCGCTACTCGCACCGAAGAGGAAGAGGCTTACGACAAAGACACTAAGAGTAAGCTAGAAAATCTGGGGATAAAGGTGGAGGTTATAAATATCAACAAAGACGATATTTATGCCAGGTATCCCGAGTTTAACATTTACTACGTCTGCGGCGGTAACACTTTCCATATTCTTGACCGGCTGCGGGTGACCGGAATGGACCGAATTCTGGTGGAAGCGGTCAACAAAAATAAATTTTATCTGGGAGTGAGCGCGGGGAGCATGCTGGCCGGCCCGGACATCGATAGCGCCCGTGTCTACGGCGACATAAACGACTTGGGAATCCACAATTTGGGCGGCTTTCATTTTGTGCCCTTTCTGATCTTCCCCCATTATTCCGAAGAAAGGAAAAAAGACATCATCGAATTCAAAAGATTCCGTTTTCAGGAGCCGGTGATCGCGCTTACGGACAATCAGGCGCTGTACGTGACCGACACGGAAAACACTCTGATCGGCGAACGCGGCGGCCTGCAATTTTGCGAAAACTACAAACTGAAGGACCTCACCGACTGAAACTACAGTGCGCTGAAGCGAAAGTCCCGGCCGAAAAAGTATTCGGCCATTTTGTAGATGGAATAGGTGATAAAGTAGGCGGCGAAAACGTCGATCGAATAGTGCAAATGGCCCAACAGCACGGCGGCGGCGAAGAAGACGGAAGCGGCCAGAAAAAGAATCCTCAATTTTCGGTCTTTCCAATAGATTAAGGCCAGCAGGAACGGCAATCCGGTGTGCGCCGAGAAGAACAGATCTCCCCCGAAGGTAAAGATGTTTTGAAAAACGTCATTCGGGTCCAAGTAGGCGGATTCGGGGTATATTTTAAGATGGGTCAAGGTGATAAAAACAGAGCGGATCAAAATGAAAAGCGCGACACTTTTGACGGTGAAGGGAATATTTTTCGGCCGGTAAAGCAAAATCAATATCACCAGGATCCAGAGAATAAAAAACCCTTCAAAGAATATAAGATCTACGTTGTAGACCGGCAAATGGTCCAGCAGCAGGTCACTTACCGCGTTGCTTTGACTGGAAGTGGCGTAAACGCCGGCGTAATAATTGGCCACGAAGCTGATCAAAAGTAAAATCACACCCAAGACAGCGGAGTTGATGAAATCCCGGCTCTTCCAAACGATTTTATGGTCGATAAAAAACTTTCTCATGGTTAAAAAAATTTATTCGTACCTCAACGCTTCGATAGGGCTTAAATTAGCCGCCCGCCGGGCGGGATAGAAGCCGAAAATAATTCCCACCGCGGCCGACACTCCAAAAGCCAGCAATATCGAAAAAGTGGTCACCTGGGTGTTCATTTGCAAGAATTGGGCCAGCCCTTTGGCGGCCAGCCAACCCAGGACAATTCCGGCTGCCCCACCGCTGAAGGTGAGCATCACCGCTTCCGCCAAAAACTGCAAATTAATGTAGATTTTGCGGATCCCTACGGCTTTGCGCAATCCGATTTCCCGGGTTCTTTCCGTCACGGTGGTGAGCATCATGTTCATTATCCCGATCCCGCCTACCAGTAAAGAGATCCCCGCGATTGAAGAAAGCAGAATGGTGAAAGTGTTGGTGACGCTGGTTACCGTGGAAATAATGTCGGTTTGGTTGATCAAATTGAAATCCGCCTGGGTGGGATCTTCGATTTTATGGCGTTTGATGAGCAAGTCGTTGATTGTCTGCTGAACGGAGGTCATGGCGGCTTGGCTTTGGGCGGTAACGCTTACGGTGGTGACGAAATCATCGCCCGACAAGAAATGTTGTTCGGAGGTCAGAGGCACGTAAATCGAATCATCCGGGTTGCTGAAACCCGATCCCCCCTTAGATTGGGTCACGCCGACCACCTGGAAATCAACCGTTTTTATCCGGACGGTCTGTCCCACCGGGTTGGCCCCCGCCCCGAAAAGATCGTCCCGGGCGGAAGGCCCCAGCACGGCCACTTTGGCCGAGGAGCGGTTCTGTTGGTCGGTGACAAAAGTGCCGAAATCAATTTTCACGTTGCGGGCGGTCAAATAATCCGGGACGGTGCCGATCACTTGGGTGTTGGTGTTGTTGCCCCGGGCAGTGGCTTGATAACGGTGGGTGTCTTCGGGAGCAATCGCTCCGATGCCGGTTATTTCGCTTTTGATTGCGTTGGCGTCATCCAGGGTCAGCGTTTGGGCGCTGCCGCGGCCGGCGCTGACCGTGCCGCCGCGCTGGGCCCCGGGAGTGACGATAATCAAATTCGAGCCGATTGACTGAATATTGCTTTCAATCGACTGTTGAGCGCCTTGGCCGATGGCTACCATGGTGATCACCGAGGCAATGCCGATCACAATGCCCAGAATCGTGAGGCCCGATCGCGCCTTGTTCCCCGACAACGACCAGATTGTTTCTTTGAGTAAATCAATTATCATAATGGAATGGTTACAAAATCCTTTAATTTTTTTGTAGGGCTTCGCTTATTAGCTTGGGATAAATTTATTTTTTTATTGAGCGAAGCAAGGCGAGCGAAGCCCTAAAAAAATAAATTTATCCCAAGCATAAGCTCAATACAAAAAAATTAAAGGATTTTGTAACCATTCTGATTAGTGTTCATTGTCACTTTCAATCAAGCCGTCTCGAACGGCGATCACCCGGTCCGCGAAGGCGGCCACTTCGTCTTCATGGGTGATCACTATTATAGTATGGCCCTTCTTATTCAATTTTTGGAAGGCTTTCATCACCAAGCGGCTGTTTTTGGTGTCTAGGTTGCCGGTCGGTTCGTCCGCCAAAATTATGGCCGGCTTGTTGATGAGCGCCCGGGCGATGGCCACCCGCTGGATTTGCCCGCCCGAAAGCTGGTTGGAGTAGTGGTCGTAAAATTTTTCTTCCAGCCCGGCGTTTTCCAAGGCTTTTTTGGCCCGCCGCTCCCGCTCGCCGCGGGAAATATCCTGGTAAAGCAGAGGTAAAGTCACGTTGCGTAACGCGGTGGTGCGGGGCAAGAGGTTAAAGGATTGAAAAACAAACCCAATCCGCTCCCGGCGCAAGTCGGAAAGTTGGTCGTCCTTGAGTTTCGACACCTCCCGCCCGTCCAAAGTGTAGGTGCCGCCGGTCGGGGTGTCCAATGCGCCCAAAATGTGCATGAGCGTTGACTTCCCCGACCCGGAGGGGCCGATTATGGCGACAAATTCCCCTTCCTCGATTTTAAACGAAATCCCTTTGAGCGCCTCCGTCTCAACATCGCCGTTTTTATATACCTTGGTTAGGTTCTTGCAATTTATCATAAAACGGTAACCTTTAAAAAGCTTAATCGCGTGGTCCTCCCCCTCCCAAAAACCGGATTCCGCCACCTCCTCCGCCGAACCCGCCGGCCCCGCGGTTGCCGGAACCGGAGTTGGTGTTGGCATTGGCGTTGGAATTGGCGTTAATCGTTTGGGTCACCACCTGTTCGCCAGGGTTGAGCCCGCTCACGATTTCGGTGTCGGTGTTGTTGGAAATGCCGATGCCGACGTTGACTGGCTGGGGCGTCTGTCCCTTGAGCACTTCCACGTAGTTGTTACCGCCCCGGGTTTTAAGGGCTCCGTTGGGGACGGTGATCACGTCCTGCTTGGCGTTGGTGATGATGCTGGCGGAAACGCTCATCTCCGGTTTGATCCGGTTGTCCAGGTTGTCGAAGCCGATAGTCACGTTGTAGGTAACCACGTTCTGGGTGATGGTGCCGAGCGAATCCACTTTTTCCACCTTGCCGGTGGCGGTGAAATTCGGAATGGCGTCGAAGGCCATGGTCACTTTTTGGCCGATTTGGACGTGGGGAATATCTACTTCATTGACCTGGATCTGGGCTTTCAAGGTGTTCAGGTCGCCGATAATTATCGGAGTTACCTTAGTGGACGAAGTGGAAGACTTTCCCAGGTCATCCCCGTTTTTAATATTAATTTCGTTGACCGTTCCGTTGATCGGGGCGGTCACTTTCCTTTTGTCAGCGTTGGAAATTTCGTTCTGGTAACTGGCTTCCGCCGCCGCCAGGTTTTTCTTGGCCTCCCAGACTTCCGCTTCGGCCAAATCGATTTTGTCCTTGAGAATTTCCAGTTCTCTGGTTGTATAGCTGGCGCCGTCCTTTTTATCTTTTTTGATCGCGATATCATAATTTTCTTCCGCTTCGTCTTCGCTTATCTCGGCTGACTCAAGCGTGTTTTCCGCCTGGTCCTTGCTAACCAGGGATTTCTTGACGGTAACGTCTAAACCTTCATTGATGATTGTGAAAAGCAACTGGTCTTCAGTAACGCTGTCGCCCACTTGTACCGAGAGATTGGCTACTGTGCCGTCGATCGTAGGATCAACGGTGGCCGACTGATCCACGGTTATGTTGCCGCTGGCGGTGATGGAAGTGGCCAGGGTGCCTTTTTCCACGGCGGCGGTAACGTACCGGGTCTCGTTTTGGCCCGATTTGCCTATGCTGTACCAGTAATATCCCGCCCCTAAAATAACAAGGGCAACCACGATATAATAATAGTATGCTCGCTTCATTTTTTATATTAATTTATTTGGCTATTGCTGTTGTCGATGGTGGTCGGATTGTCAAAAACGCGGATTATGTCGGCGTTGATCACCCCGTTGTCTCCCGGATTGCCCACCACCACCACCTGGTCGCCTCGCCGAAGATCGTTAGGATTGATATCGTTGCGAAATTTTTTGATCACCGTTTTTTCTGAAACCAAGACACTATTTTCCTTGCCGTCCCAGTCTTTAATTACCAGATTATTGCCGTCAGTAGATACAATGTTTCCGGCCAGCCCGTGGCTGTTGCGAAAACTGCGTCCCTCGAAATCCCTGAAGAATCCCATCGATCCCCGGGGCGGCGGGCCGATAAAATTCCGTTCATAGTTCTCCCCCCAGCGATAGGAAAATTTGGCTTTGTGCAGTCCCACTTTCATTCCTACGGCAAAGCTGATTACGGCGATCAGAACCGTCCCCAGCAGCAAGACTATGGCTCCCGAGTGGTTGAATCGCCCTAATTTAAGCTGTTTTTTGATGGCCATGGTTTTTGCTGCTTAAGGTTAAATAAAAATTGAAGCACAAAAACAGGGTAAACAGCGGCAACAAGATGGCGACCAGGCCCGAAACAGGAAGCGTCTCCAGCAACGAATAGCCAAATTCCTGCCAATTGCCGGCCACTGCACCCAAATCGGAGCTGACCAGCGAGGCAATTCGCCAAAATTCCGAATCAATTATCGCTTGGCCAAACACCCAGGAGGTGTAAAGTAAAACGAACAAAGACCCCGTAAGTCCCAGGCGGGACATGAATAATTCGGCTCGAACCACTCGGCTTTTTTCCCTTTCAATTCGGTTCAAAATCACCCCCGCCAAACCGGCCGGCGGTTCCAGCTCCTCAATTTTTTGGAAAATTCGGGACAGTTTATTCTCCATGACTATTCCTACGGACCAGTCTCCCCAAAGGACGCATTTTGGGGATCCGGGCATTTTTTGAGCTGATGACTTTTTCACCGGTTTGTTTTTCAATTTCAAGTCTTGCCTTTCTGGCGGCAAAACCGCCTTTGTGGGCCACTCCTTTGTTTTCTTCCAAGCCTTTGGGTTTTTGCTTTTTGGATATCTCTGTCGTGGAGGCCTTGGCCAGCATATTGAGAACCAACTCCAAATTGGTCATATTGTCCCGCAAGCTCTCCTTCCTCAATCCTTTAAATCTTTTGTAATCCCTGACATTTTTATCCGCCCAAGCTTTGGTAATTTCGTCAGTCAGTATCGCGTATTCCAATCCTTCTTTCATTCCTCTGATATGCCACTCGTCAGTAAGTTCTTTCCGCACCTCAATGCTTTTCAATCGCTGATTTATCCATTCTTTGGAATAGCCTTTTTGCAAATAAGTTTTCATTGCCCTGTCTATTGCCAGTTCCGGATCTTCTGTCTCCTCAATTCTTTCATAACCCACTTTTGCCAACCACAGTTTGAACGGCTCGGCTTTGGGCGATGGAATTGACTGGACTAACCTTAAAAGAGTTTCCGTATCAGCCGCGTCGGTAAGATATTTCTTCCCGTCAGCCGCTTCCAGTTTCAGTTGTCCCACTTTTTGGGACAACTCGCTTCCTTCTTCTTTTAGCTTGGTTTTAAGAGCATTCCAGTATTTTCGCGGTCTTGGGCTGTTCGTTAATATCCCAACCACATCAACAATTGAAAAATACCAAAGTTCTTTTTCCTCATCCCAAACGCGACGAACCTGTTTTTGTTTAAATAAAACGATTGAATTTAATTTTTTCATAATCAACTACAGTTTAATCCTAAAAATGCTCTTTAGTGTTTTTTTCTTGTTCATGCTTTCCTTATCGCGCTGTTTTATTTTTACCGCAAGGGTAATTCTTAACAAAATATTAACTATACATCAGTAAGTTTTGAAAATTTTGACATCCCGTATTTTCCCCCTAAAATTGGGTTAAGTTCACGCATAACGAAGGAGAAGTAAGGCAATTAAGATTGAGAGCGGCTGCCCGCTAATTTTTTCCGGGGAATATTATTTTTTTCTTCAATAACCTTTCTCAAACTCCACAAACCGCGCCGGTGCTGGCTTTTTATCGTATTGTAGGGCTTACGCAGGATTTTGGCAATTTCTTGGAGGGAAAAGTCGTCTTTGTAGCGCATTAGCAAGATAATTTGATAGTTCCCGGGAATTTTTTTCAGTTTTTTTCCGAGCTGTTTGGCTGAATCTATTTTGAGCACGATTTCGCTGGGTAAATCTTTATCGTCGGGAACATTCTTAATCCAGCTATTCCCTTCGTCGTCTTCGAAAAAAGCAAACGGAACGGCTTTTTTCTTGCGCAGATAATCATAAGCGGTGTAGCGGGCAATTGAAAAGAGCCAGACCCGGAAATTTTTGTCCTGATCAAAGCGGCGTAAATTTTTCCAAGCCTTGAAAAAGGTCTCTTGGGCCAAATCTTCTGCCGAAGGCGAGTTCCGCGTGAGCCGGAACAAAAAATTATAGACCGGTTTCATGTGCCTGTTTAGGAGTTTTTCAAAAGCTCGATTGTCGCCGCTCAAGAATTTTGATACCAGTATTTCATCTTTGATTTCAGCCATGGGTCCAGCTTAACATGGAAAAACATTTACCCTTTATCATCTAACATCGCGGGGATTGGTGAAGAGGAAAAATTACGGTAAAATCAAAAAACCATGAAATCTTCTTCTCCCAATTTTTTTGCCATCCCGCTCACTATTGTGCTGCTCTCCGGGATCATTCTCGGAGCTTATTGGTATTTCAGCACGCCATCTAAAAAATCTTCCAAGGTGGGCATTCCAAGCAATGAGCGTTCGACCAAGCCCTTGGCCGGAGGCAATTTCCCGGAACATAAAAATGTGATCGTAAGCGTTTTTTGGGTTGGGGAGCAAGCCGATAACGCCAATGATTTCATCTCCAACAGAGCCAGCGCGTGGGACATAAACTGGATGGAGCATTTCGGTGGAGTCGATGATCCGGAGAACCGCAACGGTTTTCTTCCGGCGGATTTCACGCCTAAAGAAAATCCCTTTTATTTCGCCCTTCCCTACAACGATTTTGATTCAGACGGCAACCGTAAACCGGACGCTTTCGATACCGTTTACTGGGCGACGGATAAAAATTGGGGCATTCGAGAGTCAATGTGTAAGAACCAATGGCTAAAAATCAATAAGGATGGTTTGGCCGCGTATGCCCAATGGGAAGACGT
>Ga0172371_10014516_pt1 | contig 10138 bp, 10 predicted proteins | sample Lak12m_FD_114543 | JGI IMG/M metagenome (GOLD analysis project Ga0172371, IMG submission 114543) | Freshwater microbial communities from Kabuno Bay, South-Kivu, Congo - kab_022012_12m | ecosystem: Environmental > Aquatic > Freshwater > Lake | place: Democratic Republic of the Congo: South-Kivu... | reverse complement strand
GGGATATTAACAGATAATCTTGATTTCAATAATATTAATGAGTATGAGCAGAGGGTCAGCTATTTCCCTTCCTTATTATCTTTTCTCTTACCAGACATTACAGCAACTAAAAACCTGCTTCAAGTGAATGCTAAAAAGGAATATGGCTTTAATTTACCCTCTGAAATTGAAATTCAGGTTGAGTTTACTGCTGATCAATATACTAAAGCACAATTACTAGAACTCAAATGGGGCAAAGAACAAATTGCCTGTAATATTCCACTGCCTTCAGATGATACAACTGAGCTCATCTCAATTAGTGGTAAATTACCCGAAAACGATCTAAAGAATTTAATTAAACAACAATATGATTATTTATTTGATAATCTTAACTTAGAACCCAATTCACTCCCTCTCTATTTTCCTACCGAGATTTATTCAACCACCCCCAATTATTTAATTCTTGGAAAAGAAATATTTAATAAGCTATCTATCAGTGAATATACTTTATCTGAAGATACGGATAAGCAGCAATTGAATCATGATGAATATCTATTAGGCAATATAACTTTAAGTGAGGAAGGCTTTTCAAAACAGATCGATTTGATCTATTCCCTATCTAAAGATAATTACGACTTTGATCTGACACAATTAAATCTTGTTTTGTTAGATTATCTAAAATTTAAGGGGCAGACACTTCGACTGACATGCACAGATTGTATCTTAGCTCCAGTTTCAAAACAATTTACACTAAAAAGCTCATATAACCCTTCAGTATCAGGAATTAACTGGAGTGGAGGTGGGAATCTAACTACTGCTGCTAAGACTAAGTTAATTGTGATGCTTAATGAAGCTAAAGAAGAAGGAATTAATACCACTATTATTTCAGCCTACCGATCATACAACGATCAGGTAGCCACTTTTAATTATTGGGTAGGAAGGGAAATGGCTAATGGACTATCAAGAAGCCAAGCTGAATTAAAAGCTAATAATTATTCTGCTTATCCCGGACAATCAGAGCATCAATTAGGTAATACTGTAGATATTAAATGCTCTTCCTGTAGTAGCTTCGATAATTCTTCAGGAAATCTTACCTTATATAAGTACCTGAAAGGAAATGCCTATAAGTTCGGCTTTGTTATTTCATATCCTGATGGAAAAAAGAACTTAACTGGTTACAATTCTGAGCCCTGGCATATTAGATATGTGGGAATAGAAACAGCAGCTAAATTATTTGAAAAAAATTATCTGGAGAATAATGATATGTACTTAACAAGATTCTTGGTTGAATATAATTACTACTGATTAGATATGGTAAAGGGGGAAGAGCTAATATCTACCTGCTTCGTAATATTGATCTGATAATCTTCATAATTGGAATTAACACTAATCATCCTGAGGTTATTATTAATTAAATCTATAGTAACATCAGCTTCACACTGACCATTGTCATAAAGAATTGATACACTACCTTCAAAGATTTGAGTTCTTTTAATTCTATTCAAAGCCTCTTCTAAACAAGAATACGCTCTGATATGAGCTAGTTGATAATTTACATTGTCCTTACTTATTCTACCCTGATCAATGCTACCGAATAAAAGAGTGGTGCCTGACAGTAATAAAATCGCTGATGTTACAAGTACAGTAGTCAATGATACATTCCCTTGTAATTTTTTCTTATTAGAACTCATTTAATTAATTAAAAATGAAGATGAAATGGTTTTATTAACGTTAAGTATATTTACCGAATCCATTGTGATTGTTATTAAAACACCAACTAATTGATTGCCATTGTTTAATATCTTTTCAATTTTAAAGTTAGTAGCTTCAAAGCCGGGTTGAATCAAATCGAAATCGTTCCCATCAAAAGTGTATTTTAATTGACCACTCGATATCTGATACTCTTTGGTACCTTCATTTGTATTTAGTATCAATTTCCCTTGATCAACATCAAATATACTATTGACTTCATCAATGGTTTGAACAGAAGAAAAAGATTGCTCTAGGTGCCTAAGAACGAAGATTGCATTCTTTTCTATCAGATTTCTACCTCTTGCTGTATCATTATTTTGATTAGTAGCCAAGACAAACTGCATTATGGATAAAAAGATCAGGCCAAAAAGGGCTAGATAAACTACTAATTCAACTAAAGTCATAGCTTTTTTCATTTCTATTTCTGATAATTAATTCTCACTTCTTTCAAAATTGGTGTGCTAACTGTATCTGAAGTGAAGAAAGCTTTAAATTGAATATATCTACTGTTACTCATTGTTTGTGGAATCACACCTCCTCCATTTTCATAATATGTTCCAGCAGTTCCATCAGGACCTAGCCAGGATTGACTCGATAAATCTGGAGTATTTCCTGAGCGCAATTGGAACTTAATTTCTGTTCCTGAAGGTTCCTCAATTGTAAAATCAAAGCTGTAATAAAATACAGTTGAGGAGGTGCTGTCAAAAACTCCTGAGATATAGGAACCTTCATCAGGATAACCATAACCTGTTTCATCGCCACCTAATCCAGGCCCTCCCCGTAATACTCGAAAGTCTTTATCAGTATCATTAGTAAGAATATATGAATAGGAATTAGATTGTGAATCACGAACTGAATCTACATCATTAATGCCATCATTTAACTGCATTCCTCCACATCTTACTGGTGAAGATTCATTTGAGATATCTACAGCTTGGTATTCTTCACCATTAAATCCAACTAGAACCGCCCTATCATCTTCTTCTACAATAGCGATACCTTTTACACTCATGCCATTGGTATCATATCTACCAATTGTAGGTCTGGCTCCCGATTTACTACTTGTGTCTAATATAAAGAATTCACGTTCATAAAAAGAACTACCTGTCCCAAAATATGTTCTATTTCCATCTGAGCTAACATATATATCAAATGTTTGTTGATTATTAACACTGGTTTGGGATGAAATCTGCATATTAGCAGGATTGGTTACATTAACAATAACTAACTCATACCAGTCCTGATCTAGAGATGCGTATAAATAGTTATTTATAACTACTATCTGACTTACAGAAGCTGTAGCTCCCCAATTTTGATTAAGAGATATCTGTTTTATTCCGAGTTGTGATCTCGATCCAGTCTTACTTGATAAATCAAATGTGAATACATATCGCCCGGCAGCAACATATCCGATGTTCCCAACAACATAAACAGAGTTAGCGTCTTCAGTTCTGCTGGTATTAAAATATCCTATCTCTGTATATGGCGTAGATGAGATATCAAGAATAACAACCTCTTTAGAATTGCTTGTTGTTGCTAAATAAGCATAGTTACCTTCAACGAATATATTATTTGTTAAATATCCGTTGAATTCACCTACAACATTAATTACAGGATCATCTATACCGGTGATACTTAATTTAGTAAAGGCTATACCATTAGAATTACCTCCTGTACCTAAATATGTTTCTCCGATTTTGGAGAATAGTGTTTTAGCTGTAGCATCTCCTGGAATATCATATTCATTAATAGCTAAAGATGGTTTGCACCAATCAGGATAAATTATCTGTTGCAAAGTAACTTCCCCACCATCAATATTTGTGCTTTTAGTTTGGACATAATTACCAAGATTGAATTCGTCCTGTGTGGTTGTAACCCATTCTAGTGTATTCCAATCATTAACGTAGATATCGGATACAACAGATATATTCTCACCTACAATATCTATCCAACTTGCAGTAATAATTGCCTTCCTGGTATGGGGATCTAATGTGCCTCCTGATTCAATAATATTCCCATTAATATCCCTATAAACATCACTAATATTAATTGCATAGGTAACACCATCTAGATCGTCTGGACCATCAACCAAGGAATATTTATTATTCTCAAATAAGAGATGTTTATCACCATCATTGGTACTTGATGTTATCATCGACCACATGTCATTTTTAATGATAGTGAAAGCATTAGAAACTTCTTTTATCTTATAGATAGCGTTATTTCTCTTACTTGTATTTGCAGTAGCTCTAACTGCTTCAATGGCAAAAGTGCTGACTATCATAACAATTGCAGTAAACAATGCAACGGCAACCAGTAGCTCTACAAGACTAAATGCTTTTATCAACTTAATTGCTCTCATAATCGCTCTGTATAAATTAAGCCCTGCTCTGTAATATGAACTCTATAGAGCTGTTCTGGTGTGCCAATATCGAAATAGCCAGAAACATTAGCTTGTAATTGACCAGTATTAAAATTAATATCGGTATTAGCAGGAACAAAATTAATATTACTAATATTTACACCAAGATTAAGAGTGAATTCATCGCTAGATTCTAAGTTTACATAGTCATTACCTGTATAGGTAATATATTTGTCGGCCTCAAGTTTAATGCCATAATCTTTACCATTAAGGCCTGTATAAGCATTGCTTTGAACTAAATTTAAGGCTGATTCAATATCAAAGGCAGATGTTTGAGAACGATTGACCTGCAACTCGCGAACTCCTACTGGTAAAATCACGGCGATAATACCAAAGAATAGTCCCAATATTACAACAATTTCCATTATTGAATAGGCTTTGTAAGATTTGCTTTTAAGCATTGATTGTAGACATCAACTGGTAGATAGGGCCTATGATAATGATTGCCAGGCCTCCTATCATTACACCAATAAAGATAAGTAGAATAGGTTCTAATAGTGTAGCTAGATTATTGCTAATTTCCATGGCTTCTTCAGCATAGAAATCATGAACATATAATAAAGTTTCGGATAAGGAGCCTGTTTGCTCTCCTATCTCAACCATTTTAGTGTAGGTTACCGGAAATAACTTAGGATACATAGCCATAGATTGAGCCAGGCTTAATCCACTTTGCACACTAAGATTAATTTTATCTAAGGCTTCTGTATAAATCGTATTATCACTGGTTTCAGAAGATATCTTTAAAGCATTGGTGATAGGAATACCATTTTCTAAAAGAAGAGCGAATGTTTGAGAGAATGTAGCCAGAATATTATTCTTATTTAGATTCTTAAATACTGGAAAATTCAAAGCAAAAAAGTCACGAATTCTCTTACCTATTTTTGTTTTTCTTAAGAATAGATTCCCAAATACTAAAGTGATTGCACCACCTATGACTATTGCATTTGTATTGTCACGAATAAATTTAGCAGCATCTAGTACAATTCTAGTAAACTCAGGTAAATCCCCGAAGGCTGAGAACATTGTGTCTAAACGAGGCAATAGAAAATATACAACGCCTAAGACCTCTATTGAGGTCATTCCTAATACTATTAAAGGATAGATCATGGCTCCTTTAACCTTTTGCTGCAATTCATGAGATTTTTTTAAATAATCGGCTAGAATAAATAGGTTCTTTTCTAAAGTACCCCCCTGCTCTCCCGAACTTATTAAGGAAATAACAAGATTTGAGAATACATCCTTATGTTTACGCATGGATTCAGCTACAGACACCCCATTGTTTATGTCGTATAGGATTTCGGCAAATATATCTTTTAATCTATTATCATCTAATTGCTCAGCAAGAACTGATACTGCAGCCTCTAGAGATAATCCGGATTTAAGCATAATCCCAAGATGCCTCATGGTAAAGGCTAGTTTTAAAGGGTTAATGCCTCCAATATAGAAGGCATTCTTCTTTTTCATGGGGATAGAGGCTGATACTGATCTTCTGGGCAATTCCTTGCCAGCAGGCTTGATCATTTCCTCTTTAACTTCTACTTTTGGCTTATCTGCTTTAACTTTAACTTCAGATTTTGTTTCTTTATTCATTTAAGGCAGTTACTCTAATAAGTTCGGGGATATCAATGAGTCCCTCGTTTAATTTATTAATTCCATCATCTAATAAGGTTACTAATCCTTCTTTCTTAGATTGTTTATAAAGCTCATCTACTGTGAAATTAACATCATTAATTATTTCCCTCATTTCTTTAGTTAAATCCAATACTTCATAAAGTCCTACCCTACCTTTGTACCCGATCCCACCGCAAGCTTTACAGCCTACATGCTTGAAGAATTTTGCTCCAGATTTAATATTCCTGGCTATATCAGGGCGAGCTGCTTCAAGATCAGTTTCCTCCTCTTTACTCAAAGTATATTCCTTTTTACATTCCTTACAGAGTAATCTGGCAAGTCTCTGGGCAACTATTAAATTTACTGTCGCAGCTACCAAGTAGGCTTCAACGCCCATATCTATTAATCTCGGTACAGTTGTGACCGCATCATTAGTATGTAACGTTGAAAGTACCAAATGTCCTGTCATAGCAGCATTAATGGCGATCCTGGCAGTTTCAGTATCTCTAATCTCTCCAACCATAACAATATCTGGATCCTGTCTTAATATACTTCTTAAGCCATTGGCAAAGGTTAGATTGCCATTTGGATTGACTTGAATATGGTTGACTCCATCAATGTCAAACTCAACAGGATCTTCTATTGTAGTAATATTCTTTTCTCTGCTGTTAATATTTTGCAGAATAGAATAAAGAGAGGTGGTTTTACCAGAACCAGTAGGACCTACAGCAAGTATCATTCCCCATGGTTTATTGTAAGCCTTCTCTACTTTCTCAAGACTTTTACCTCTAACACCTAATTGTTCAAGAGTTAACATCTTAGCGTCTTTAGTAAGAAGCCTAATCACGATTTTTTCTCCCTTAGTAGTTGGAAGAATGGATATACGAGTATCAAGTTTGCCTACTTCCGGGAATTTAAAGGAAATACGGCCATCCTGAGGAGCGAAATGCTCATCTGTACGTAGCCTTGCTGATATTTTAACTTTAAAGATCAATTCATCTTCATAGGATTTATCTATGAGGAGAATATCTTGCAACATCCCATCGATTCTATATCTTACAAGAATATCTTTCTCAGTAGGTTCTATATGGATATCAGAAGCCTTGCGATCTAACGCAGTAAAGACGATATTGTTTAACAAATCGCCAATATCAGACACATCCCCACTTGAGCGTGAGGCAGTCACCCTGGGATCTTCTTTGGAAGCATCCCCCTTTTTTCCTTTAGAGGAGTCCATGTATATACTTTACTAGTTTTAGGGGGGAAAAGGAAGATGGAAAATATATGGAGGGGTATAAAAAAAGGAGCCTATTGCTAGGCTCCTTTAATTTTTAAATTCTACAATTATCTCTTAACCGAGATAATTTTGCCCTCTGCACCTGGAGCATCAATTTGCAATCTGCCTCCACTTGTTTGGCAAACTGTATAGCCATAACCGTCCGCTGGATTAGTATCTAGAGGATCTGTAGGGATACCAACAATATACTCATCAACTAGCAGTCCTTCTAAAACTACACATGTTGCGCAAGTTGTTGGTCCAATTGGAGCAACTGTATCACAAGTTGGAATTGTAATATTATCTGCAAAATCTCCTGTATCATGACCTTGCTCAGTTGTATACTGAGTCATTGCATTCAAAATCTGAACTACATCAGAACTTCTCTGTGCATTTCTTGTATCTGCGAAATTCTTAGCTGGGTTGATGGCGATGAATGTAATTGCAGTTAAAATTGCAATTAAGGCCACAACCACTAGAATTTCAATAAGGGTAAATCCCTTGAAATTTTTGGCTTTTGCCATATGGTTGCTATATAAAAAATAAATTAAATAATGCTGTTGTCATTACTCATTATTAGGATAGAAATTATTGAACAACATGTCAAATGTTTTTATTAATTTTTTTTATGTATATAATAAATTTATGGATCCATCTAAATACCCTTACTTAAAAACTATTCAGGAAATATTAAAATCTACTCCTTATCTATCACTCGCTACTTGTGATAAAGACTGTGGTTGCTGGTGTAACGCTTTGAATTTTGCATATGATAATTCCCTCAATCTCTATTTCCTTTCTAAGGTCAGTAGTAAGCATTGTGTGAATATTGAGAAGAATAACAACGTATCTGGAACAATATTTTCAAGTGCACAGCATCCTCATAAACATGTAAGAGGTTTGCAATTCATTGGAAAAGCTAATTTAGTTGATGATGAATACCTGGATCAAGTTACTGGTATATATTACGGTCGTAACAATATATTTTATGATCCTAATATTATTAACGATAAATATATTAAAAATGCCGCCTGGAAATTTTATGCCATTACTCTATCCGAACTCTATGTCTATGATTCTGAATATTTTGGTGATGCTAGAGCCTTAGTACCAAATAGATTTATGGATTTATCTGGTGGTGTCTATTAAGGGTATCTCTTTCCAGCTTGTAGTGTATCTTGGAGATTTCCTAGTTTGATTCATCCACCATTCACGTCTCACTCCCTCTATAGCAAATTTAACTGCATCAGCATCAACTTTTCTGTTGATTCTATCTAAGGTATCCATAAGATTAGTTTGTTGCAGTGCTTGTTCAAATTCGGGATTAATAAAGAGATCATATTGTTTATGTGATTCTGGTATTAATCCTAACGATATTACTCCAGCCTTTTTGTATTTATATCCTTCCTTGAAGATAGCCTTTAGCCCCTTAATAGCAGCCTTAATTAATGTAATAGAGTTGTTGCTAGGTTTAAATAATCGAACTATCACGCTGTTATGGTATTGAGGTAACTTATCATTATGGAGATTGGTTAATAGGAATATTTGCAGGAAGGAAGCCAGTTCCTCTTCTTTCCTTAACTTCTCTCCAATTTTTCTGGTGAAATATGACACTGCTTCTTCTAATTGCTCATATGTTTCCTGGTAATGACCAAAGCTCCTTGTGAAGGCAATATTCTTTTTAGGCTTAGGTAATTTCTCAAGTTCATAACAGCAAGTCCCATTAAGTTCTAACACTACCCTTTGTCCCATTACACTCAACCATTTTCTGATAAAACCTTGATCTGCGTATTTAAGCTCCTTAGCATTGTTAATATTATGTCTGAATAGGAATTTAGCATGTTTTCTGCCAATACCCCACAAATCCTCCACTTCTAACATTTCTAAGTATTCATCAGGGTCATGATGCTCCAGGAAATTAAATACTCCAACATTTCTAAATCTTTTCTTAGCCAGCTTATTAGCCGCTTTAGCTAAAGTTTTACTTGAACCTATACCAATACTTACTGGAATTCCTGTCCATTTCTCTACTGTAGCTTTTAAGTCTTTACAGAAATCAGTAACATTTGAAATATGAAGATTAGTAAGATCTAAAAAGGCTTCGTCTATAGAATATATTTCAATATCAGGAACAAATTCAGCTAACGTTGCCATTACTCTATGCGACATATCTCCATAAAGTGGGAAATTAGCTGAGAAAATGACAACATTATTCTTTTCTATCATTTCCTGCCATTGATAGATTGGAGCCCCCATAGGAATTCCCAGCTCTTTTACCTCATTAGATCTGGCTATTATACAGCCATCATTATTTGAAAGTACTGCAACTGGCCTTCCTACAAGCTTTCCATTAAAGACCCTTTCGCAACTGGCATAAAAATTGTTACAATCTACTAATGCAAAAATCTTTGATTTCATATTTTAAGTATATATTCCTTGAAACAAAAGACAAAGCTAACAATCTTTAAACCAGATACTAACACAAATTTAAAATTACAGCTCTTTTCCTCCACCATTTCAGCAGGTTTTCCTTCTCCTGCGGAAGATTATGTTGAGAATGAACTTGATCTTAACAAGATGATGATCGATCATCCTGCTGCTACATTCTTTGTGAAAGTGAAGGGTGATTCTATGCTAAATGCAGCAATCAATGATGGAGATATCCTTGTGGTTGATAGAGCTAAGAACATGAAAAAGAACTCCATTGTTATAGCTTTTCTTGATGGAGAATTCACTGTTAAAAGGATAATTAAAGAAAGAAGTGGAACTTTCCTACAACCTGAGAATCCCAAATATAAGCCAATCAAGTTAACTTCAGATATGGATTTTAAGGTGTGGGGTATAGTTACTTACGTTATTAAAAATCTTAGCAGCTTTTAAATGTGTGGCAGATTCACACTAGATATTGATGAAAGGTTTTATCCTCGCTTTAAATTAGATAAAGTAATTTTCGATTTCCCTTCTAATTACAATATCTCACCAGGACAGTCAACTCCAATAGTTTTTAAAGAAGATAATCGAGATGTAAAATTGATGAATTGGGGCTTGCTGCCTCCCTGGGGTAAAGATGTTACGGATAAATTCAGACCAATTAATGC
>Ga0172371_10014515_pt1 | contig 10138 bp, 9 predicted proteins | sample Lak12m_FD_114543 | JGI IMG/M metagenome (GOLD analysis project Ga0172371, IMG submission 114543) | Freshwater microbial communities from Kabuno Bay, South-Kivu, Congo - kab_022012_12m | ecosystem: Environmental > Aquatic > Freshwater > Lake | place: Democratic Republic of the Congo: South-Kivu... | reverse complement strand
GGAAGCGGAAGTTTCCTTCCAAACAATATCTCGCCAAGCTGAATAAGTCCGGATTGAATAAAAAAGACGCCTATGTTTGACGTAATAAAAAACATAATCATTTTTCCGAGATAAAGGATTATGCCCTTGGACTGTTCATTTTTAAAGGTCCATAAGTTATTTAAGTTGTAATTTGAAAAAATTGCCAATTGTGCAGATATTAGATTAGAAAGCCCTAGGGGAAATTTGGTTGTATTTATAATTACGCTGTATACGATTAACTGAAGAGTAAATCCTGTTCCCCCTACAACCAAAAATTTTCCAAACTTTCCAAAGATTAGTTCTTTAATTCTGGAAACAACCACATATTTAACTACATCCATTATGTAGCCTAATGGGGCAATTTTGGAGCTGCCAAGAGTTCTATCGCTAAAATGAAACGGAACCTCTCCAATCTTAAATCCATCTCTCACGGCTTTATGCAAAAAAGAAATTTGAAATATGTATCCCCTGTAATTATTAAGCTTGGATTTTTCTTTGAGGAAAACCTCTTTTTTTAAAGCCCTATATCCGCCTGTCCAATCATGTATGGAGAATTCTGTAAAAACAGTTCTGACAAAAATATTAGCAATAACTGAAAATATTTTTCGGACTAAAGGCCAGTTTTCCGGAATTGAGCCTCCATCACTATATCTATTTCCAACAACCATATCATAGCCCTCTTCAATTTTATTTATGAATTCAGGAATTTTGTGCGGATCATGCTGCAAATCTGCATCTATTTCAAACACTATATCTGCATTTAATTTTTCAACTGCATACGTCATCCCCCTAATGTAAGCTGCTCCTAACCCATTTCTTATGCCACTTGAAATACCAATATTCGTCCATTTCTTCATTAGTTTTTTTACCTCATCACCTGTTCCATCAGGAGAATTATCATCTGCAACTAAAATATACATGTCATGATTTTTGATCTTTGAAAAAACCTCTTCTTCAAGGATTGTAATTAATCGTTCAATGTTACCTTTTTCGTTGTACGTTGCAGGAATAATAACTATTTTCATATGCTCTTAAAATATTCTATTGTTTTTTTTAAGCCTTCTTCAGTTGTAATTTTAGGCTCCCAAGCTAAAATTCCTTTCGCATAAGAGATGTCTGGTTTTCTGGCTTTTGGATCATCTTCTGGTAAATCTTCAAAGACAATTTCAGATTTTGAATTTGTTAGACTTTTAATGAGTTTTGCAATATCTAAAATGCTTCGCTCATCTGGATTACCTAAATTAAAAATCTTTCCTTTTGTATCTGGAGCAAACATAGCCAATTTTATTCCAAAAATCATATCGTCAACATAGCAAAGACTTCTTGTTTGAGCACCTTTTCCATAAACTGTGATAGGTTTATCCTTTATTGCCTGATTTATAAAATTAGATACAACTCTTCCATCATCAACTTGCATTATTGGTCCATACGTATTAAAAATACGGATAATACGGGCGTCCAAATTATATTTCCTAACATAACTAAAAGTAATTGCCTCACCAAATCTTTTTCCCTCATCATAAACAGATCTTATTCCGTTAGGATTAACATTCCCAAAATAATCTTCTTTTTGAGGAGATATTGCAGGATCTCCGTAAACTTCCGAAGAAGAAGCATATAAAAACTTGGCATTAAATTGACGAGCTAATTCCAAAAGATTGTGCGCTCCCTGCGAGTTTGCAAGTAAAGTTTCAATTGGATAATTAATGTAGCTTTTTGCGCTTTTTTGATTTGGAGACGCAGGACTTGCTAAATGAAAAATGTAATCTAAATTTTGGATTTTGGATTTTGGATTTTGGATTGGTTGCGTAACATCCTGCTCTAATAATGTAAATTCAGGATTTTTTAAAAGATCTTTTAAATTATTCTTTTCACTAGTTATGAAATTATCAACACAAATAACCTTATAATTATCTTTTAATAAACTTTTGCATAAGTGAGATCCGATAAATCCTGCTCCTCCGGCGACCAAAACAGTCTGCATAACATTATTTTTCTTTTTTCTCCTGACTCAAATCAGATTTAACCATCATTTCAACTAATTCTTTAAAGCTTGTTTTTGGCTTCCATCCCAATACTTTCTTAGCTTTACTCGCATCTCCTATTAAATAGTCTACTTCAGCAGGCCTCATATGAGATGTTTTATTAGAAATGACGTATTTACTCCAATCCGAAATTCCAACTGTTTTAAAAGCCAAATCCAAAAATTCTCTAACACTATGGTTTTCCCCAGTTGCTATAACGTAATCATCTGCCTTTTCTTGCTGAAGCATGAGCCACATTGCCTCAACATAATCTCCTGCAAATCCCCAATCTCGTTTTGGATCTAATGCTCCAAGCTCAAGATAATCTTGCTTACCCAAACTAATTTTTGCTACGGCATGACTTATTTTTCTGGTTACAAACTCTAATCCTCTTCTTGGAGATTCGTGATTAAAAAGAATTCCTGAAACTGCAAATATATTGTAACTTTCTCTATAATTTACAGTTATATAATGACCATAGACTTTAGCAACTCCATAAGGACTTCTTGGATGAAATCTTGTAGTTTCTTTTTGCGGAGTTTCTGTTACTTTACCAAACATTTCTGAGCTGGATGCTTGATAAAATTTTATTTTCGGATTTATATTTCTAATTGCCTCAAGAAGCCTAGTTACTCCTAAAGCTGTAAATTCTCCTGTCAAAACTGGTTGATTCCAAGAGGTCTGAACAAAAGACTGAGCAGCTAAATTATAAACTTCATCAGGCTGTGATTCCATAAGAGCAGATGATAATGATCCTTGATCCAATAAATCTCCTTGCAAAATAGTAATCTTATCTTGAATATGCTTTATTCTTTCATTATTAACAGTGCTCGATCTCCTTGTTGTTCCAAAAACCTTATACCCCTTTGTAAGCAAAAATTCCGCAAGGTATGAGGCATCTTGTCCTGTAATTCCGGTTATTAAAGCTTTTTTCATAATGCTAGGTATTCAATAATTTTAAATTATATTTCTCCAATAGTCCAGAGTATCTTTGAGTGTTGCTTCTATGGAAAATAGAGGCTTCCAACCTGTAAGCTTCATAAATTTATCTGCATTACATACTAAGTCAGGATTATCGCTTGGCCTAAGTAGAGCTTCATCTCTTTCTATTTTTATCTTAGCTGAAGACATAGAAACTAATTTATTCAAAATATCAGATATTCTATAAGAAATACCAGATCCTATGTTGTATACCTCCCCATATTTTCCTTTTTCAATTGCAAGATCATAGGCGCGAACCATATCCTTAACATTTGTAAAATCCCTTTTTGCCTCAAGGTTCCCAACATGCAAAATTGGATCCCTTTTGCCTTTTTCTATCTCCGCAATTTGCTTTGCAAAAGAAGAAATAACAAAATTCGGAGATTGTCTAGGACCAATATGATTAAAAGGTCTTACTCTGACTATTTTAAGATTGTAGGACAAGAAATATGTAAGTCCTAAAAAATCTTGAGCTATTTTAGATACGCTATAAGGACTCGTTGGTATTAACGGCGTCTGTTCATCAATAGGTAAATTTTCTTTTTTTACCAATCCATAAATATCCGCAGAAGAAGTAATTAAAATTTTTGTGTTTAATAAATTATATTTTCTAATCGCCTCTAAAAGATTAACCTGCAAGGAGATATTATTCGTTAAAGTCTGGATAGGATTATTAAAGCTATCTGCTGGAGAAGTCAAGGCAGCCAAATGAAAAATTATCGACGGAGACACGTCTTTGATAATTTTAAAAACGCTTTTTTCCTCAGATAAATCTGCTTTTATTAAGTTTAATTTGTCTTTCGAATTTTCAATATTATCTAAGCTTTTCTCAAACAAATAGGTTCCGCTGATATCATATTTCTTAGTTAAAAGAAGATACTCTGCAAGGTAGCTTCCGGCAAATCCCGTAATTCCGGTTATCAATACTTTTTTCATCGCCCAACTCCTGCATATACAAAGCCTATTTCTCTTAATTTTTGAGGATCATAGATGTTTCTTCCATCCAGAAGAATTGGTTTTCTCATGGATTTTTTTATTTTTTCTAAATCAAGCTGCCTAAATTCATTCCACTCAGTCATTATAATTAGAACGTCACAATCTCTAGCAACGGAATAAGAATCAGGCTGAAAATCAACATTTTTTAGAATCTTTTTTGCATTGTTCATTGCAATAGGATCATAAGCTTTTATTTTTACATCCTCCTCTAAAAGACTATTTATAACTGCAATTGACGGAGCATCTCTCATGTCATCTGTATCGGGCTTAAAAGATAAACCAAGTATTCCAACCATCTTTCCTTTTGCTTCTCCTCCTAATAAATCTTTGGTTTTTTCAACTATACGGCGCTTTGTCTGTTGGTTAATATCCTCAACGTCTTTAAGAAGAGAGAAATTGTATCCTGCTTTTTTTGCTATTGCTATCATGGCTTTTACATCTTTCGGGAAACAACTTCCACCATATCCTGCTCCGGCAAATAAAAATTGACTCCCAACTCGCTTATCAAGCCCTACCGCTTCTAACACCATTGACCCATCAGCACCAGTCAGCTCTGAAAGATGGGCAATTGCATTTGCATAAGATATTTTCGTGGCTAAAAATGAATTAGCAGCATATTTAATCATTTCCGCAGTTTCAATATTAGTTAACACATAATTTCCGTCTATGGATTTATGAAGCTCAATCAACAATCTTTCTGCGGGTTTTGAATCTGTACCTATTACAATCCTGTCAGGGTGAAGAGTATCTGATATAGCTTGTCCTTCTCTTAAAAATTCAGGAATAGATGCAACATCAAATGTTACGCCTTTGGGCTTCGCTGCGGTGATTATTTCTTTTGTTTTCTTATTTGTTCCAACTGGCACTGTACTTTTTGTTACAACGACTGTATATCCTTCTAGATTTTCTCCGATTTTCTTGGCAACTTCAAAAACAACTGATAAATCAGCCTCACCTGTTGATAAAGGAGGAGTACCAACTGCTATAAAAACTGCGTCTGAATTTGAAATTGATTCCTTATAATCCAGGGTGAATAATAATCTTTTTGCTTTAACATTCCTTTTTACAATTTCCTCAAGTCCTGGTTCATAAATAGGTAATATTCCTTTTTTAAGGTTTTCTATCTTTTCTTTTGTATGTCCGACAACCCAAACAGTATTGCCTAAATCTGCAAAAACAGAAGCAGTTACTAGACCTACATATCCATGTCCTACAAAAGTTATTGTCATAAATTAATTTGCGATTTTACCTCTCTTATTCCTTCTTCAAATGTTCTCATCCGAACGCCCAATCTAGTTATTTTATCATTTTTTAATGCCAGTTGAAAGGGTCTAGGTGCACGATTATTGAAGAATTCCGATCTTGTGGTCTTACTTATTTTCGATTTATCCAACCCAAATTCATCTGCAATTAGATTTACAGCATCAAGAGGCGTCAAGCTTTGACTTCCTACAGCATGAAATATTCCTTGGGAATTACTGCTAATAAGAGTACCCAAAGCAAAAGCTATATCATCAATAAATGTCGGCGTAAAAATATGATCAGTAATTGCTATGACCGGCTTTTTTTCTTGTAATTTTACTAAGATTGCTCTAAGAAAATCTAGCTTTGCAAAATTTGCTCTGTAAGGATAAGCAATACGCACAATTATCCAAGGTGTTTTTAGCTTCTGAACAATTTTTTCTCCCTCATATTTTGTTTGAGCATACCAATTAATTGGACTTGGAATATCATCCTCTACATAAACTTCTTTTGTGCCGTCAAAAATGAAATCCGTTGATATATAAATGAGTTTTTTATTTGCTTGCGAGCAAGCATTTGCAACATTTTCTGTTCCGTCAACATTTATTTTCCAGGTTTCTCCATTCTGCAACAAAGATTTATCCAGTTCGCACTTGTCAACATCGGTTTTCCCAGCTAAATGAAGCACAATTTGAGCGTCAGAAGTATTTATTTTCTCAAACACTTGATTTTTGTTAGTTATGTCTACCCCAGAGGATCTACTTAAATTTTCGAATTCGTATTTATCCTTTAGGAGTTCTGCAATTCTTGACCCAATCAATCCCGTTAATCCAGTTCCCAAAATCTTCATATTTTTCCATATTGTTCTTTGTAGTATTTTTTATATTCGCCGGTTTTAACATCTTTCCACCAATTTTCCTGATCTTTATACCATGCGACTGTTTTTTCAAGCCATTCATCGAAGTCATGAAGAGGTTTCCAACCTAATTCGTTCTGAATCTTTGACCAATCAACAGCATAACGGCGATCATGTCCTAGCCGGTCCTTGACATACTCTATAGAATTTTCGTCTTTCCCCATAATTCTTAATATTTTTTTAATTACTTCTATATTTGAGATATCTTGAGTATTTCCACCTACCAAATATGTTTCGCCAATTTTGCCTTTATTTAAAACTGAATCTATTGCGCAACAATGATCTACTACATAAAGCCAATCTCTTACGTACAAACCATCGCCATACACCGGAATTTTTTTGTTTTCTAAAATATTCGTTATTGCTAATGAAATAAATTTCTCAGGGAATTGATATGGACCAAAATTATTTGAACAATTAGTGATAGTTATTGGAAATCCATAGGTTTCATAATATGCTCTTACTAAGTGGTCTGAGCTGGCTTTGCTTGCTGAATAAGGACTTCTGGGATTATAACTTGTTCGTTCACTAAATTTACTCTTATCATCAAGCTCAAGACTTCCGTAAACTTCATCCGTAGAAATATGATGAAAACGCTTAATGTTATGTTTTAATGCAGCATCCAATAAAACTTGTGTGCCAACAACATTAGTCATTACAAAATCTGAAGGTTTTAAAATTGACCTATCTACATGACTTTCTGCTGCAAAATGTACAACTACATCAATACTTCTCATTGCCTGTTCAACAATATTTAGATCACAAATGTTTCCATGCATAAATTTGTAATTAGGATTTTTCTCAACTTCTTTAAGATTTTCTAAATTGCCTGCATAAGTAAGGCTATCTAAATTGACAATTTGATCTTGCGGGTAATTTTTCATCCAATAAAGAATAAAATTAGATCCTATAAATCCAGCTCCACCTGTAACTAAAAGTTTCATAATTTTTTCTCCCTTCTTAGTCTATCAAGCATTAGTATTCCTATTATACTCGCTGAATGATCAATCTCCCCTATCATTACCTTTTCTACGGCTTGGTCTAATGGCATTTTTACTACTGATATCTCTTCATCATCATCCAAATTAGTTTCCCCAAATTCTAGGCTTTTTGCTAAAAAGAGATGCCCCCTGCCTTTAAAAACACTGCCTGCCATTTCAATTCTCGCTATTTCTTCTAACTGATGTGCGGTTATCCCAGCTTCTTCTTTTAACTCTCTTTTTGCAGCCACAATAGTTGTTTCCTTTTTTTCTACATACCCTGATATGGCTTCTAAAACTGTTTTTTCTAACATGTGTCTATATTGAGAAATTAAATAAATTTCATACTGGTCTGTTAATGGAAAAATTGTAACAAAAGTATCTCTCTGAACAACATGATGAATTTTTTCTGCTCCACTTTTATTTTTTAAAATTATTTCTTTAACATCAAAAAGTTTTGTTTTAAATACTGATTTTCGTGAAATAATTTTCCATTGACTCATTTTTATTTTAAATTTCTAGTTTAGATTTCTCTCCGATAAATAATTTCATGGATGAAGAAGACTTAATTACATCTTTAATTTCACTTCCAGACCCAATAAGACTGGTATCTATAGATCTTTTAATATTAATAATCTTAACATCTGACATAAGAACGATATTTTCTATATGACTACCCTCGATCACACAATTATCGCTGATTGATGAATAGGGCCCAACATATGAGTTTTTAATCTCAACGTTATCTCCAACAATCAAAGGTCCTTTTATGTGAGATTTTATAATTCTACAATCCTTTCCAATCGAAACGCGCCCTTCAATCGTTGAAGAGGAGTCAATTCTAGATTCCATTTTTGGCTTCAAAGATACATCAAGAAGATATTGATTTGCCTCTAGCCAATCATCAAATTTACCAGGATCAAGCCATCTCTCCTTATATTCAATGACGTCGACTTTATAATTATGCGCTATGAGCCAATTAAAAGGAGCTACAATTTCAAGTTCGCCTCGCGCTGACGGAGCAATCTTATCTCTACCTTTAAAACATTTAAAAACGTTTTTGTCAAAAAAATATAAGCCTGGAATAGCAAAATCATGTGGAGGATTTTCTGGTTTTTCAACATATTTTACTAAACGATTATTTTTATCAAAATACGGAACTCCCAACCGACGATTTTCCTTATGATGAACCATCGTAACGAGTGCGTTTGGTTTTTTCTTTAAAAAATAATTAACAGCTTCTTTGATGCCTTTAATAAAAATGTTGTCACCGTTATGAAGCAGAAAAGATTCGCTTCCCAATTCTTCTTCGCAAACTTGAAAAATATTTGCCATCCCTTTCGGATACTCCTGCAAAACATACGTAAATTTTACTCCCCATCTATTTCCATCACCGAGATAACTTTTAACCATATCCAAGGTATTTGGATTATAAGTAATCAAAATATCTTTTATTCCAGCGTCCACAACTGCTTCTATGGGATAAAAAATTAAAGGCTTATTGGCAATGGGAATAAAATGCTTATTGGCAGAAAATGTTATTGGCTGCATACGCGTACCGCGTCCGCCAGTTGGAATGATTGCTTTCATATAATTTTAATAATTGCCATTTACGCTCAAAAGAAAAAATATGATTGTCAAACCAAATGTGCCAATAAGTATGTATTCTATCACAATTTTTGTATGTAAGTCGTGATTCATTAGATGATGCAAAATACCCCATAATACGTAAAAAAAGGTAGTAGCAATAATAATGCCAATCTGAAAATCCCTATCAGAATTACTATATGCCAGCAAAAAACTGAGACTAAGTATGATAATAAGAGATATATAATAAATAGAATGCTCTGATATTCTTTTCAGCATCAAACAACAACCCCCTTACCCCAAACAACAATTAGAAACAACACTAACAATAAATACAGTATATGGTCAATATTGTGCCCTACGAAACGCATAACCTTATTCTTTTCTACAATAATCATATCCAATGTAAGCGCAAAAATAAATACAAAAATAAATATATAATAAATATTTGAAGACAGAAATGAAATATTGATAAGTGGCTGCTTGTGAACTGCCTGAACATCTTTATGAATAACATTTGCATCTTCTGCTGTGGCAATATCCTGAACCTTGCTTTTAGCAATAGGCATATGCAAATTACCAAATTCTTCTACAATCAGAATTGTTTCTTCACCATTTAATTTACCCTCTTTTATTGCAAATCCGACATCTTCATAGTTTGACGACAACATATTTGCCCTATGATCCGGACTTGCCATCCATGCTTTTATTACAGCATCTGCAGTTGTAAATCCCCTTGCCAAATTTTCCCCGGCATAAACATAGCTATATCCCGAAGATTTAATAAAAACCCAAGGACTTTTGCCTGCTGGAGAGTTATGAGCCCAATAATTATATTCAAACATATCCTCAGCTTTCTTGACAGCTGCTTCTGACAATTTTTCATTAAAAATTAATGAACCAACATCAACTTTTTGTCTTTCTTTATTGGTCAATAAAAGAAGTTCTTCAGAAGAAATATCTGCCTTTATACCTAAAACTGAAGGAAAACTTACTTTTATCCTTTGTATCAGAAAACTTGCTAAAAGAAGAAATACGATTGTTAAAAATATATTTGTATGATGTAAGATCTTTGCCCTATGATTATTGGATTCTTTTGGTATGAAGAGATGAGACAGAAAATCTTTCATGCCACTTCGCTTATCCTTTCTACAAATAATTTCATTAATATAATTAAACTACTTTCCAGGTTTTCGTTCAAGCTTCGAGGCATGACCCTTCCGAAATTCTAATCAAAATAATGACGAAGGAGGGTCATTTTTCTCATTATATCACTTGTACTTCGGCAATATTACTTCTCCAACTTTTTTTCCATTTATTGGAATTTTGAGAACAAAAGACAAAGTATTTGCAATAGCTAATCCAATACGGAGTCCTGTAAATGATCCGGG
>Ga0172371_10014512_pt1 | contig 10139 bp, 6 predicted proteins | sample Lak12m_FD_114543 | JGI IMG/M metagenome (GOLD analysis project Ga0172371, IMG submission 114543) | Freshwater microbial communities from Kabuno Bay, South-Kivu, Congo - kab_022012_12m | ecosystem: Environmental > Aquatic > Freshwater > Lake | place: Democratic Republic of the Congo: South-Kivu... | reverse complement strand
TCCGCGAGGGCTTGGCCGTGAGAATTGGCTCCCAGCCCGACCTGGAAGTCTGCGGCGAGGCCGACGACGTAGCAGAGGCGATGAAGCTGATTGAGGCCCGCCGCCCCGACATGGTCGTGGTGGACATCCAGTTGCAGACGGGCAATGGGCTCGACCTCGTCGAGCGGATCAAGGCCCACGATGAGTCGATCGGCATCCTGGTCTGGTCGATGTACCCCGACGCCCTGTACGCCCAGCGGGCACTCCATGCCGGCGCCCTCGGCTACATCAACAAGCGGAACGCGAGCGGGCGGATCGTCGAGGCGATTCGCCGCGTTCGCGACGGCAATATTTACCTTTGCGAAGAGACCTCCCAACGGTTGCTGGGCCAGGTGGTCGGCGGCGCCAAACATCCGAAGGCCTCCGGCGTGGCGTCCCTCTCGGACCGCGAACTGGAGGTTTTTCGCCTCATCGGGCAGGGGCTTTCCGTCTCCCAGATCGCCGATCGCCTCCACCGCAGCGTACACACGGTGGAAGCTCACCGGCAAAAGATCAAGGGCAAGCTGAACGTGAACAGTGCGGGCGAGCTGAACCTTGCCGCGGCGCAATGGATGCTGGAGAACGGCTGACAGCCGCTAGCCGGGCCGTAGCGAAAGCGTCGTGCTCGTCCTTTAGGCGGCCGGCGCCGACCTGGTTGTCGCGGACATTCGAATCGCAGCACCAGAAAATCGAGGCCCAACTCGGCTCAAAGACGGCCGACGAGTTCACCGGCAACTCTCCGCCCGCTCGTTCTCACCCACCGTAGGGGCATCTACTATTTCGCCGCCGGTTTTTCGGCCTTGGACTCCTTCTTCTTCTTGCTCGACTGAGCGGCCTTGACTTGTTTCTGCTGCTCGGGAGTCAGCACGCCCATCACTTCGTCGAAGAGTTGCTTCTCGAGTGAACTCCTCTCTTTGCGCGCGTCAGTCTGCTCGGCCTTCTGGGCGTCGGTGAGCTTGACCGCCGCCTCGACGGCCTGGTGCAACTCCTTGCCCTTCTTGCCGGCTGTCTTGGCCTCCTTGATTGCCTCGTCACGCGCTTTCTTCTGCTCAGGCGTAAGGACGTCGAGTTTCTTGTTGGCCTCCACGAGTTTAGGGCCGAACTCCTTGGCGACGGCGTCGAGCTTGGTCTTCTGCTCGGCTGTCAACGTCAGCCCTTTCGTGATTGCCGCGATCTTCTGAGCCGCCGGGCAAGGGGGGGCCTTTTTCTCGGCCTTCTTGTCCTTCTTGTCGGCCGCCCACAGAGGGGAGACGATCAGCATCACAAACGTCAGTACCAGAACGATTCGCGCAAGCCTCATCACAGAACTCCTTCGATTGAACCAGTGCCGTCAAGGGCCAAACCACCGCTCGTCTCTCCGCAAGGCGATCCCAACTGGCGGTCCGACCCGGCAGGCATAGCGCACGACCGCTCTCCCCGAAACCACCAAGGAGATCCTGGCGTGCGGCGATCTAACGATTAAACCCCAGAGCCTTCTCGAAGTTTCGCTCGACGACCGAATTGCCTCTCAGTGGGTCGCGGAAGGCCGCAATGGCCGCGGCAAGTGTCGCCACTCTTCGCTGCGTTTTCATAACCTTCCTCCTCTTGGTTGAAGATCCCGGCCGCCCGTCGGCGGACAATCCTATCCACATTCTCTTCCGGACCTGCCGCTGAAGGAATCGGGGGAATCATTATTCCGCCATAGCAGGTTCAACGACGGGGACCGGCACGATTCGCGGCGCCGAAGGACGGTGTCCGGAAATCCCCAATGCCGGCCGCCCCCCGCCGATACCTGTCCCCGGGCGCCGGCCGTATAATGCTCACCGTGAGCGCTCTCGGCATTGTGCAGCAATGAGAAGAATTTTTGCCGTTTGTCTTGGAGCGGAGCAATGGACCCACCGGAACCCTTCGCCATACTTGACTGTGGCCTCGTTCGATGTCCCACGGGACGGTCCTGCGCGAACCTCAGGGAGCTTCGCGACGCCGTTCAGACCGTGCCCGAGGCGGTGCTCGAACACCACATGATGCGGTGCGCGTTGGACGACTATTTCTCGCTCTATGAGTTCCCCAACGACTTGGCCAGGTGGTGCTGGAGCGCGCTGGGCGACCAGATTCTGGCGGAGCATCTTGGGGTGGTCGACCCTTACCAGCATCCGAGCATCGGCGCGCTCCGCGAGAAACTGGTCGACTTCATCGAAGATCGACTGTGGGGCCTGGATCGGGTCCCGTGGTGTCGCCCCGGCCTGGAGCTGCACCTGATTCAATCGCGCCTCGTCACGTACGACACCGGCGAGCGCGCGTCCACTCCCGCCGCACTCGTCGAGTCGATTGAGCGCATGTCGATCCGGTCGCTCTTCTATCACGTGCACGAGGCACGGCGGCGGAGCGGAGGGAAAACGGACGACTTCTCCCAATGGCTCGAGGACCTGGGAGTCGAGGGGAGGGTGGTGCGGAGGCTGCGGGAGATCGACTTCTACTTCCTGAACCTGAGCCAGTTGCGGGACGAGATCCTGGCGACCCTTCGGCAGTGTCTGATGGACCCCATGGCGGCGAAAGGGCCGGACCGATGAACCTTCTCGATCAATATGAGCAAGTTGTCGGACATCAGGAAGTTCAGCGGCTCCGCCGCTTGGGCGAGCGCCTCGGCGGGAAGCGAGTGGTGCACGTGAACTCCACGAAGAGCGGCGGGGGGGTTGCCGAGATCCTAGGTTGGATGATCCCGCTGATGCGGGAACTTGGAATCGACGCCTCCTGGGAGGTGATTGCCGGACCGCCTGAATTCTATCAGGTGACCAAGGCCCTTCACAACGGCCTTCAGGGCCTCCCGGTTGCTCTCCGCGCGCGAGACTTTGCGTTGCACTACGAAGTCAACCGAGCGAACGCCGAGCGCCTGAATCTTCAGGCCGACGTGGTGTTCGTGCACGACCCCCAGCCCGTCTTCCTGCCCGCATTCACTCCCGAGCAGCAGGTCGGCCGCTGGGTGTGGCGATGCCACATCGATGCCTCCAAGCCGAACCGTGCGATTTGGAAGCACTTGGAGAAGGCCATCTCACACTATCAGGCCGCGGTGTTTTCGATGGCGGCGTTCACGCGGCCGCTGACCAGCCCGATGTTTCTCATTCCCCCTTCCATCGACCCGTTGAGCGACAAGAACTGCCCGATCCCGGAGCCGGAGCGTCTGTCGGCACTCTCGCAGCACGGCATCGACGCAGACCGGCCGCTGTTGCTCCAGGTTTCGCGATTCGACCGTTTCAAGGATCCCCTCGGAGTGATCGAGGCGTACCGTCTCCTGAAGCCGTACTATCCGGAACTACAGCTTGTTCTGGCCGGCGGGCCGGCCGACGACGACCCCGAGGGGGCGGAAGTGCTCCGCGAGGTGATGAGCCGCGCCGCAGACGACAAGGACATCAAGGTGCTCATGCTGCCGCCCGACGCCCATCGCACGATCAACGCGCTCCAGCGTTCGGCGATCATCGTCCTCCAGAAGTCGCTCAAAGAGGGCTTCGGTCTCACCGTGACCGAAGCGCTTTGGAAGGGCAAGCCGGTTGTCGGCGGGGCCTGCGGCGGAATCACGCTGCAGGTTCACGACTACCACACGGGGTTCCTGGTGCATTCCGCTCCCGGCGCGGCGTACCGGATTCGGTACCTGCTGCGTTATGCGGAAAAACGCCTCCGCATGGGCAACACGGGCCACGAGTTTGTTCGAGAGCATTTCCTCGTGCTGCGACACCTCCGGGACTACCTGACCATGCTCCTTTGTCTCCAGCAGCCCGGCAGCGAGATCCTCGCCCTGTGAGTGCCTCCGATCGGCTTGAGCAACAACGGCGAGCGCTGCTGTTGCTCATCCAGCCTGCTCCCGTCACGTTGCATCGGCCGGGGAAGGCGATATGCCAAGAAGCTGCCGGAAGGCAACGCCGTCGAGCGTCTCTCGCTTGATCAGTTCCCGGGCCGCCAGGTCCAGCTTCTCGCGCCGCTGGGTGAGAATGCTCTTGGCGTCGAGGTAGGCGGCGTCCAGGAGCTTCTTGACCTCCGTGTCGATGTCGCGAGCGGTCTGCGGGCTGCAATCGATCTGCGAGGCGCCGTCGTTGGCCGACAAGAACATCGACGGACGCTGCCCGCAATGCACGAGTCCAACCGATTCGCCCATTCCGTACAGGCAGATCATCCGCCGTGCGAGCGTGGTGGCATGTTCCAGATCGTTCTCGGCCCCCGTGCTCACTTCGCCGAAGACCAACTCCTCGGAGGCGCGTCCGCCGAGCAGCCCCCGAATGCGGTCCAGAAGCTCTACTCGAGTGAGCAGAAACTGGTCGTCCGCGGGCAGTTGCAGGGTATAGCCCAAAGCGGCGCGGCCGCGAGGGATGATACTGATCTTGTGCACGGGGTCGGCGTGCTCGCTGTACGCGGCGACCATGGCGTGCCCCACTTCGTGGTACGCCACGCGGCGCTTGCCCCGCTCGTCCAAGCGGCGGCTCTTGCGCTCCGGGCCGGCCACCACTTTCTCGACGGCCTCTTCCAGATCCTTCTGGGTGATGCGGCTGGACCTGCCTCGGGCGGCCAGCAGGGCGGCCTCATTGACGGCGTTGGCCAGATCGGCCCCGGAGAAGCCGGGCGTCCCCTGGGCGATTCTCCGCAGGTCGACATCGTCGGCTAGAGGCTTGCCGTGGCAGTGGACCTTGAGGATCGCTTCGCGCCCATCCAAGTCCGGCGCATCGATCACCACCTGGCGATCGAATCGCCCCGGGCGGAGCAGGGCTTTATCGAGGACCTCGGGACGGTTCGTGGCCGCCAGGAGGATCACGCCCACGTTGGGCTGGAAACCATCCATCTCGACCAGCAGTTGGTTGAGGGTCTGCTCGCGCTCGTCGTTGACCGCGCCGACGTGTACCCCCCGTTCCCGCCCGATGGCGTCCAGCTCGTCAATGAAAACGATGCAGGGGGCCTGTCGCTGCGCCTGCTCGAACAGGTCGCGGACCCGCGCCGCCCCGACGCCGACAAACATCTCCACGAAGTCGCTGCCGCTGAGCGAAAAGAAGGGAACCTTGGCCTCCCCGGCCACGGCCCGGGAGAGGAGGGTCTTGCCGGTCCCAGGCAGTCCGATCAGCAGGACGCCCTTGGGAATCCTGGCGCCCAGAGCAATGTAGCGGTCCGGGTTCTTCAGGAAGTCGACCACCTCCTGGAGTTCGTACTTGGCCTCGTCGCAGCCCGCAACATCGGCGAAGGTGACGCCCGTATCACGGTCGGCCACCAGCCGGGCACGACTCTTGCCGAAGCTCATCACCGACTGCCCGGCGGCTCGCATCCCCCGCGCCAGAAAGACCCACAACGCGACCATCACGCCGATCGGCAGCACCCAGGCGTAGAGAAACTGGGACATGAAGCTGGGGCGGACGCCCTTAAAGGTGACCTTGGCCGCTTCAAGCTGATCGACCAGTTGCGGGTCCGGCTCTATGCGCACCGTGCGGAACAGGAACGGCTTGGATTCCTCCTCCTTCGCAGCTTCGGCCGTGGCTGCCGCTTTGGGCTCGCTGCTGCCCTTTTCGTTCTTCGCCGCTTCGCCCTTGGAAGGTTCCGCTTTGCCCGCAGGCGCGGGCTGGCCGGCCGCGGCCGCGGCGGACGACTTGCCCGGCGGAACCGGATGTACCGCTTTGCCGGAGGAAGCGGCCGGTTTCGATTCGCCCGCCTTCTTCGCCACCGCAGCGGAAGCCTCGGGCTGCGGCTTCTTGGGGACAATCCGCCCGGTAATCTCCAGGTCTTGGACCTCGCACTCGGCCACTTCGCCGTCGGCCAAATACTGCTTGAACTGGCTGTAGGGAATGGTCTTGACGGTCATCTGGTGCAACTGGTCCTGCCACAACCAGAGCATGAGCAACATCAGAGGGATGTACCACCAGACGCCCCGCCAGTCGAAGCCCGTGGAGGGCGTTTCCAGGTTCTTCCGCGGCCCGGGAGTCACCTTTGGGGGCCGCTTGGGGACCGGCTTCGGATCACCAGGCGTGTCGGGCATAGTCAGCATCTCCTGCACGCAAGAGCCGTCTCCCGCCCGCCGAGTCTGTCTCGGGAGGCGTGCGACTGACGACCCCTGGTTGTCTACCGCCATTCATTCTACGGCCCACAACGCCACAGGGTGAGGGGTTCGACAACGGACCGATTCGTGGGGTGATTCACGGCCAGACGCCCCGTTCTGTCGCCGTTTGCGCCACGCGGTCGAGCGCCACCACGTAGGCCGCCGTCCGCAGGTCAGCACGCCGTAAGGGTTGGCTGCCCGCCTCGCTCGGTCGCTCAACGAGGCGCGATGTCGGCGCGGGGCAATCGAGCGAACGATTCAGTTCCTCCTGCTTGTCGAAGACGGCATCCGTAGCCCGCTGCATCTTCTTTTGCAGCTTCGCGTGAATCTCGTCGAGTTCCCACTCCTCCATTTTGACGTTCTGGACCCACTCGTAGTAACTGACCGTCACGCCGCCGGCGTTGGCCAGGATGTCCGGCAGCACGGGGATCCCCCGTTCAAACAGGATCCGATCGGCGGCCGGCGTAGTGGGGCCGTTCGCCGCCTCAACAATGCACCGGGCTTGGATTTTGGCCGCGTTATCCGTGCGGATCTGGTTCTCCAGCGCCGCAGGGATCAGGATATCGCACGGCAAGAGCAGCAACTCGGCGTTGCTGTGGGGGTCGCAGCCGGGTAGTCCGACGACGGAGCGGTTCTTGTGCTTGTGCGCGACCAGCTTCGCCGGGTCCAAGCCCCGGTGGCTGACAACCCCGCCCGCCGAATCGCTCACGGCGATGATGCGTGCGCCGGCTTGGGCAAAGAGTTCAGCAGCGATCGCGCCGGCATTGCCAAATCCTTGAATGACCACGGCCGCGTCTTTCAGGGATTCTCGCCCGGGCAAGATGCCGCGTTGCAGAGCCCGGCTGACGGCGAACAGGCATCCTAACGCCGTGGCCTCGCGCCTTCCCGGCGCTCCGCCCAGGTCCAGGGGTTTTCCCGTGACGACGGGCAAGTTGTTCCGGCCCGGGTGCATCATCTCGTACGTATCGTAGATCCACGCCATCGTCTCGGCGTCGGTGCCGACATCGGGCGCCAGAATATCCGTATTGGGACCGATGCAGTCCTCCAACTCCGCAATGTACCGCCGGGTGATCTTTCGTAGATCGTTCCGGGTCAGTTGTTTCGGATCACAGGCGACGCCGCCTTTGGCGCCGCCGAAGGGAACGTTGACCACCGCGCATTTCCAGGTCATCCAGGACGCCAAGCCGCGCACCTCGTCTTCGGTCACGGCGGGATGAAACCGAACGCCCCCCTTCCCCGGACCGCGGATACGGCTGTGCAGCGCGCGATATCCCGTGAACATGCGTATCGAGCCATCGTCGGTCTCGATGGGGAAATCCACGGTGACGATCCGAGCGGTTTGCTTGAGAAAATCGACCAAACCCGGGCGCAAGTGCGGCAAGTACTTTGCCGCTTGATCGACCTGCTGCTGCGCGATACGGTAGGGATTCAGCTCTTCCCCGGCGGTGAGGACAGACTCTTGCATGGCTCGCTCCAGAATGGGTGGTCGGATCTGCTCTGCAAATATCCCCCGAAATGAGGGTTTCGGTCTTGTGGCCCGCAATCATTGTATCCCGTAGCGCCGAAATGTCCTGCCACGGGATTTCCATTCCCTGAACGCACGCCCAAAAGGAGAGCGTTTTTCGAACCGCTCTGTGAAGCAGGTGACCTGATGTCGTACATCAACAGTTCAGCACGATCGGTCGGCGCGGATCCGAGGTTCTTGGCGGCATCGCTCGCGATCCTGCTCATCGCGTTCGATGCTTGCGGCTGTCGAAAACCGGTGGACACGGAAAGGGAAGCAAGTCCTCCGAACAGCGCAACGGCTGGCGAGAAGGGGCCGCCCACAAATCCGGAAAGCACGCCGGAGACCGGCGAGACGGGCCCAGGTGGTGCGCCGAAGGTAAGTCCGCAAGAGCCGCCCGAGACTCCTGCCGCCAAGACTCCTGCCGCGCCGAAGACGGAACCTCTCCAGCGATCGGCACCGGCCAAACAGGAGGTAGACTCGAAACGCAGACCTCCGCCGGCGACCGACGGCCAGTCGGGACTGAGGCCCATAACCCCCCGCGCGAATCTGGACGATGAGGAAAAGACGACCATCGCGATCTTCCGCCGCAACTCCCCTTCGGTCGTCCACATCACGACGCTGGTCAGCGCGGTTACGGACTTTTTCAGCATGGACGTGCAGCAGATCCCGGAGGGAACAGGCTCGGGCTTTGTCTGGGATGCGAAGGGGCACATTGTCACCAATTACCACGTCATTCAGGGGGGTGACGCAGCCCAGGTCACCTTGGCGGACCGCTCGACGTGGAAGGCGCGGCTCGTAGGGGCCTACCCCGACGGCGACTTGGCGGTGTTGGCAATCGACGGGGTGAAGGACCGCCTCCAGCCGGTATTGTTGGGAACCTCGCACGACCTCCAGGTGGGCCAGAAGGTCTTCGCCATCGGAAACCCGTTCGGCCTGGATCATTCCCTCACGACGGGGATCGTCAGCGCGCTGGGACGCCAGGTCTCGGCAGTTTCGGGACGCCGAATCAAAGGGGTCATCCAGATCGACGCCGCCATCAACCCCGGGAACTCGGGCGGGCCGCTCTTGGACAGCTCCGGCCGGCTGATCGGGGTGAACTCGGCCATCCTGAGCCCGTCCGGGGCCTTTGCCGGCGTAGGGTTTGCGATCCCGGTGGACAAGGTCAGTCGCATTGTCACCGAGCTGATCCAACATGGAAAGGTCATTCAGCCGACGATCGGTGTGGAGCCCGCCCCCGACCAGTGGGTGGAACGCCTCGGACTGAAGGGCGTGCTCGTGCTGGATGTCCTGCCCGGAAGTCCGGCCGCGAAGGCCGGCATCCGGCCGACCCGCCGTCTGGCCAACGGGAGAATTCGCCTCGGCGACCTTATCGTGGCCCTCGACAATACCGACGTCGCTTAGTCGGATGACTTCTTGGACATTCAGCAGAGTCATCACGTCGGCGACACCGTCGCGGTAACCCTCAACCGCGACGGGAGGCGGGAACAGGTCAAGGCGACGCTCGTGGCGGAACGGTGACCCTCCCGTTGCCGGAGGCATGGGTAGCGGACGTCAGTCTCATTCCCATACCCGTGGTTGCTGATGAATACAAAGGGCCTCCGGGATTTGGGCCGGAAGACGGGCGGGACGAGTCTTCCATGCCCCAAACCCCGGGGGCCGGGGAGTCACGTGCTTTGTCGAATGCGAGAAATCTGGTGCGTCACTTGGACTCCACCCGGATCACCACAAACCTGCTTCCTTCCGCCGAACGCACCAGCAGGAGCACTCCTTTCTCCAGGGGCTTATTGCCGAGTGCCTTGCGGAAATCGTCCACCGTTTTGACCGGTTGCCGATTGGCTTCCGTAATCACCATCCCGCTGGTCAGCCCTGCCATGTCAGCCGGGCTGCCGGATCGCACGTCCGTGATCGCCACGCCGTGTTCGGCCTTGACTCCCAACTGCTCGGCAACCTGGGGAGTGAGGTTTTCGACCTGGAGCCCCAGTTTCTCGAAACTGGAGGACTCCGTGTTGCCCGGACTACGGGATCCGGTGCGGACCACCCCGAAGTCGGCAGGTTGCTCACGGCAGATGACATTCAAAGTCATCCGCTTTCCATCCCGAAGGATCGCCAGCGGCTGACTGCTGCCGATCTTGGATCGCTCCACGAGACCTTGCAGCTCCCGCGGATTGGAAATCGGCTTGGCGGCAAAGTCGAGGATGATGTCGCCCGCTCTCAGTCCTGCCTTGGCCGCCGGCGTACTGGACTGAACCTCCGTCACGAGCACGCCCTGGTGCACTTTGACCTTGAATTGCTCGGCGAGCGAGTGCGTTACCGGCTGGATGACGACCCCGAGATACGCGCGGTGTACCTTGCCGGCCGTTTCCAGTTGACCGCCCACCCATTTGGCGAGGTTCGTGGGAATGGCGAAACCCACGCCCTGGTAGGCGCCGCTGTTGCTGGAGATCGCCGTGTTGATGGCAATAACCTCTCCGTCGAGGTTGACTAGCGGGCCGCCGCTGTTGCCCGGGTTGATGGCAGCGTCGGTCTGGATGAAGTCTTCGCGGTCGGCAATGCCGAGCCCGCGTCCCTTCG
>Ga0172371_10014511_pt1 | contig 10139 bp, 11 predicted proteins | sample Lak12m_FD_114543 | JGI IMG/M metagenome (GOLD analysis project Ga0172371, IMG submission 114543) | Freshwater microbial communities from Kabuno Bay, South-Kivu, Congo - kab_022012_12m | ecosystem: Environmental > Aquatic > Freshwater > Lake | place: Democratic Republic of the Congo: South-Kivu... | reverse complement strand
TCCTCGCCGCTGAAGTTTTTCCCGTTCCCTTGGGACCGGAGAATAAAAAGGCATGAGGGAGATTGTCTTGGGAAAGAATTCTTTTTAGTCTTTCTCTCGCTTGGACAGAATCAAGTTCACCAATCGTTTTTGGGCGGTATTTCTGATAAAAAAGATCCATAGAAAACTAGAAAAGATTTTTAATACCATGTCGGAGAAGCTCTTCGGTCGCCTCATCAACCATCTGATTCTCGGCAATCGCTTTCTCGCGTAAAGACGGATAGCAGAGGACAATATCCCCAAGAAAACGAAATCCTTCCGGGGTCTTTTCGCCCTCAGAAGGAAAGGCAAGAACTTCTGGTATATAATCCATTTTACGGTAACGTATGTTCAGGTCTTTCGCTTTTCTTTTTCCGACAAAAACTATACCCATTTCAACATCACCATCGAGCCGATAGTCTTTCAAAATATTTTTGACAGTTAGCCGCACTTTTTTAGTATTTATCCGATACCGTGGGTCCTTTTTGATTGAGATCCGCATCATGTCAGCAAAGAAGAACCTTACTTTTTCTCGTCAGAGCCTTTAACGACTTCGTTCACTAATCGGGCAACCAAGTTTCCATCTGCCCTGCCCTTCGCTTCGGCCATAACTTTACCCATCACTTGACCAAAATTCGGAGAATCGGTATTGGAAACAACACTTTTTATTATAGCTAAAAGCTCCGCTTCTGATAATTCTTGAGGAAGATATTCATTTAGGATTGCGATTTCGCCTGCTTCTTTCGCCGCCAAATCGTTTCTCCTGCCTTGCGAAAAAAGTGCCAAGGCCTCCTTTTTCCTTTTCATCTCTCCTCCAAGAATTGAGATCACCGCCTCCTCTTTAAGCTCGCCCTTTAAGGTCTCTTCCCTTTGGATTAAGGAATAGAGATATTTCAAAGACTCGCTTTTTGCGCTGTCCTTGTTTAATACGGACTCGTGGATATCGTTCTTGATTTTTTCGATGATGGTCATGAATTGCCTAATCGTCGTAATATTTGCGTGATTTACGTTGCTCCTTTTGTTTTTCGTATCGCTTCCTTGAGGGTTTAACGTAAGCTATTTTTTCCCTAACCTTATCGATTATTTCTTCCTCTAAGAATACCTTTCGGAAACGGGCGATCATCTCTTCCTTTGATTCTCCCTGTTTTCGTTTTACTACAATCGCCATAAATAATCTACACCTCCCTTCTTTCTAATAGTATCAAGATCTTTTTTACTAGTTTAACGTTAAACCTTATAAATGACAAGTGACAGTTTAGGGAAAGAAAGACGAACCAATTTGAAGAATTGCCTTACGGCTTTTGGTCTAAGCACAATACCCAATCTCTGGTGTTGACGAGTCCATTTTTATCAAAATCGTAAGCCGGGTCACTACCGCCTAGCTTCTGATTAAAATCTTCCTTTTCGCAGGTTTTCACCAGTTCTCCGCTTGCACTCCCGGTCGGGCTTGGTGCTAAAGTCGGCGCCGATGTTATGGTGGGAGCAGATGTAACCTCCGGCGTTCCCTCAACCTTTGTCTTAAAAGAGTAAGGAATTCCATTGCTATCAAAAATCGTTTCGCCAACTTTGACTCGGAAATAATAGGTCGCGTCAGATTTTAGAGGAGACAAGACAACGCGATGGGACAAAGTAGCTTGAGTTTCAACCGCTCTTAGCAGCAAACTGGCTTGGTTTGTGCCGTACTCAACAATTCCCATTGTTTCCTTATCGCTTTGCCAAGTGATCGTCGCTGAGCTTATGTCTGCTTTAATGCGAACATCTTTTGGTTCTTCGCCAGCGGAAGCACCGCTAAAATAATTTTTGGCTATATTAATACCGAAAACCGCAGCAACGCCAACTAAAAACAAAATTAAAACTATGATTACGGTCTTAATCTTTTTCTTGTCCATGTTAGAGAATACCAATAAATAATCCTGCTCCGATCACAAGCGCACCGACAACCAAAACACCGATTAAAGGTGTCTCTATACCCGTGTTCGGAAGACCGGTGGGAGTGGCCGTAGCCGCTGCAGCCGGAGTGCCTGTTGGCGTTGGTGTTGGCGTCGACGTGGGCGAATTATTATCAGCCGTTGATATAACGTAGCTACCCGCTCCATTAGAAGCACAATCAATTACGTCCGCCGCTGCAACATCCCATATATTTGTATCTTCTTTACCGCCTGCTTGGCAAACAAAGGTAGCAGTAGCAGTACCTTGAGATTTCGCTTTAAACTTGATGCTCGCAATCTTCCCGGCTGTTTTTACGGAAAAATTACTGATAGTCGCAAAAGAATACAATTTAATCCTTCCGTTTTCTTTATCGATATCAGACATGAACTCCTGATTCTTGCCTGCACCCGTCTGGACAAAATAATCCTCGCCGGTTACCGACAACACTTCGAGCCTGGATGAGTCATAATTAATCACGCCATCAATAGCAACAATTTCTGTTCCTGAAGGATCAACCTTTACCGATAGAGTAAATTCGTCATTAACTTTATAGCTACCTGAGGCAGGATCCAAATATAACCGACCCGCTGCTTTTGCTTCCTTAAGCGGGGCAGCGATTATTGCTAGTGAAAAAAACAGAGCTAGAAGAAAAAATGTTTTCTTAACCATCAGTCGATCACCGAAAAATTATATTTTTGGGTGCTAAAAGTAATTTCTTTACCCGAGCCTGCTTCTAAGATCTTGGTTTTGCCGTTAAGATCTTCCGAGACGTTCAAACTCACCTTCTCGCCAGAAGCTAAAAGAGGCTTAACGCTTAAAGTCACAAGTAATATCGCCTCCCCGCCCTTGATCTCAACGCCAGCTTCTTTTTCTAGCTCGAGAAGAGAGACGATAAGTCTATTTTTTTCCGGCTGAATAAGTTCTCTTGCAATAGTATCAAACACACCCCTTGCCGCTGTTGCCTTAGCAATTGTAATGGAAGGTGGATCATAAGATAAAACTAGATCTATTCCATCAAGGTTGAGATTGCCGGTCGGTTTAAAGAAAACGTTGACCTCGTTGGCCATATTTTTTTTCATTTCTGCCGGACCCTCAAAATAGATTTCTCCCTGGGTAATTTTTTGAACTGACTTAGTAGCAGCCGGAGTAGCTTTAGAGCTTCCGTTAGGGGAAAATCCAGCTTTCTCTCCTTTTTGAGCTTTTGTCAAGCCATCAACGATCATTACGCTCTCGAAAATAATAAATACGGCCAATGCAATGATCACAAACCTGGCTCTATTTGATAATTCATCGTGCTTAGCTTTATTGTCTTTCATATTCCCTCCAAAAAAATATTTATTTCGAAGACGATGCGCAAATATTAGTTATCGTCATCATAACGCTGACGCAGCGTGTCGAGGAACAATACCACATCTCTTCCGGTGATTAGGTTATTCCCAGTACTCCCCTTGTCGAAATCAAGATTTGCCCTAGCGCGAAGCGATTCATCCGTAGATAGAAGAGATTGCTTTAAAACACCAAAATCATTTCCATCAACAAGGCCGTCCTGCACACCGGCCGCATTTGGAATATCACCTGGTTCCAAAGCGAAACCGCTAAAGTCGAAAGTATTTGTCAATGCTAAGGTCAACGACTGGCCAAAACGACACCGCGTAGTCTGACTGTTGATACAGAATTTTTCGGCAAGATGTTTCGGGCCTTTAACATACAAGAAATAGCCGTCGCCCGAAGAAACTCCAGTTAAGACGACTGTTCCTGACAATACTCCGGCGTCGTTGGAAGTGACAGTCACGTCCCTATATTCTTTTTCTACGCCAGGCTTCTTAACCCTAACTACAACCAGCTGATCATCGATTTTGCTGTTAACACCGGAAAATTTGACTTTAAAATTAACGGTTACGTCTCCTGTCGCTCCGCTCCCAATTGTATAGGTAGCAGTTTCACCACCATCGGCAATATCAGTTGAGGTCGAGGCAGCGCTTGTTATCTTAACTCTCAAAAATGTGATCGGAGAAGCTCCCTGGGGAGCGTTGCTCTTTACCGCAAGATCAAACTTGCCCAAATTTAATGTTTGGCCGGGCGCAATTGTTAAAGCTTCACTCCCTCCCTGGCGGAAGCAGGAAAGGTATATTTTGTTGTTGTCGACTCGAGCTTGTGCTGAACCAGGCAAAGAAGTTGTGTCACAAACTACAGAAGAAGGGGTAAAAACAGCCGGGTCAAACTGGAGATCCACTCCGGCGGCACGGAATTGCTGACTGCTCGCAGAGACGTTTTTGATTGTCACATCAACTGGGAAACTGCTTCCCAAGGCTTTATTTCCAGAAGCAGGATTAAGGCGCACCTGAAGAGGTAAAAAACCGATTGTAAAAACAGCTGGCTGTCCCTGATCGGATAAATCAGCGATGGTCCCCTCCTCCGGAATCATAGTCCTCGCAAATGTAATCTGTGTTGAACCAGATACCGCAGCGCTCTTCACGGTCACTTTAAATGTTCCCAAACCAATCGTTGCGCCTGCGGGAATAGATAGCGGGCCTGTTCCACCTTGACGGTAGCAAGAAAGATATATCTTATTGCCTTCGACAGAGGTTTTAACAGCTCCGGGCAAATTTGCAGGGTCGCAAGTCACTTCGCTTACTTCAAAAACTGCAGGATCAAATTGAAGATCTGCGCCGGCTGCCCTAATCTCCTTTGCTACGGCGGCGGAGTTTGTTAGCGTAAGGGACACCTGGAAATTACTCCCTTGGGCCTTAGCGCCACTCGCTGGATTGAGTTTAAGTTGAATTACTCCAGAACCGGTTGCCCCACGACGAGTTTCTTGCTGTTGACGAACCAGATAAAGAGCGGCGAGAAGAGTTAATAGTAATCCTCCAAGAAGTAGAAGTGTGGTTCCTTTTTTTGAAATTAAATTTGTAGAAAACATAACTCTCTTTTTCTATTTTATTCCCAATAACACATGGTTGCCTAACTACTATTAAAAACTATCGGTAAGGGGTTGTCAAGAAGTAATTATGCTTGACCACTCAAAGAAACCAAAGGGCGATTACGAGAAAAAATTATAATCTTTATCCGATCTTTACCAGTTTTTATGAGTCTCGCGCAGACGCAAAGATTCGACGCTACGCCGGCGAGGATGTCATTACAATCTTGAATCATTACCGTTAGGTTTTGGATACTATTAGATACTTCAAGAATACTCCGACGCATCGTCGGAGATGAATTGAAGGTAATAAAGACATTCTCCTTTAAGAGGATACCGCCGAGTCAGACTCGGCGGAGGATGTCATCACCGAATGGAGTATTTAGCCTGTGTGCCTTCGTCAGCCAGATTAAGAAGGGTTTTAACCTGGGGAACTAAAGTCCTTGAAAAGGCGAGAGAAACCTCTTGCAAACTGACTCCGCTTTTCAGGTTTATGTCGAAATTGCCCAAAGAAATGGCTTGGCCGGGCTCTAAGGATAATGGATCGCTCCCCCCTTGGCGGAAACAGGATAAAAATAGTTTATCGTCTTTCGAATAAGAACGGGCCGTTCCTAAAAAGGATTGCCCATCACACTTAATATTGCTGATATTTATCGCTCCAGAATCGAAACTAATATCAACGCCGGCAGCGTTAATTTCCTTTGCTGTTTCGCCAGTGTTCGTTAGGGTGACGGAAACCGGAAAAGTTTCTCCTCGAGATAAGACACCGGTCATTGGGGCGAACTTAACCGTCACTAGTCCAACTTTCTTAGAGACGATTTCCCGCTCGACCCTACTCTTTAGAAGCGAGACCCACGCTGAAGCAGCGACTACAACTAATATTTCGATGAATATTACTCCAAAGACAATTTTATCGGAAACAGGGTGTCCCAGCTTTTTAAAAATAGCGGCAAAACAGCATTTCGTTTTTTTGTCTTCCTTCATCTGTGAAAATAATATAACTAACTAACACCATATGTCAAACTTTTTTCCGGCTGCATAAGGTATTTGATTGGCACCGTTCCTTGTACTCTGTTGAGTCATAGTTCTGACTACACCTTATCCCCTCCAAATTGCTTAGGTAGGAAACACAGCTTGGCTTATCACACCAACAAGCCGCCCAGCCGGTCGGCGTTGGATTGATACCGCTTGGGGTAGACGTTGCCGTGGGGACAACCTGAGTCGGTGTTGGCGAGAGACTACTGCTCGGACGAGGTGTCGCAGTTGCTCTCGGTCTGGAGCCTAGCTTCTTCGCGCAAAAAGTATTTGATCCGCAATTATTCGTTAAACCAGACGCATTGTAATCCCAAGAACATCTGATGCCATTCAGATTATTAGTGTAAGAAACACAGCTTGGCTTATCACACCAACAAGCCGCCCAGCCGGTCGGCGTTGGATTAACTGACGGCCTCGAAGTCGGAGTAACAGTAATACCCCCTCCACCCTCAGGCTCTTCCGGTCTTTGGCTTGGAAGGTTGACGGTCAAATTAAGTGAAGGCATTCTCCCCGACAGGGAATAATACCCTGCGGCTGCAGGGCCAACGGCAAGAACATTCCAACCAAAGTTATTAACAACACGCACTCCGGAAACCGGAATCGGTTTCTTCAGACGAAACTGCAGCCTCAAAATAACACTGCTGGCCACTCCTCCGCTTACTAAACTGTTTTTGACTAAAATAATTTTTCTAAATGAGCCGTTGCCGGTCGAGCCAGAACAAGAAGTACTCCCCTCTCCAACCTGCAAATAGCTGCTGTCAACGGTTGCGGATAACAGCTCCAAGTATTCGCAGCTATACGGCATGGTAAGATCAACGGCGGAGATTGCCTCACCGCTTAAAAACAGAGAAGTCGAAATCGTATCTCCGCTGATTGTCGGAGAAGAAAAAGAGAAAAAAGCCCCACCGGCAGCTGACTTTCTAGTCTCTTGAGATTTTCCGGCAAGATCAGCAACTAAAAATACTCCGAAAGCCAAAAAGAAAAAAAGCAATGCATATTTAAGTCTCTTTATTTTCATAAGTGGAAATGTTTTTGTCTCTCGCTTATCAATCCATGATCTAACAAATTTATAAAATTGTCAAAATTGATATTCTGCTGACCATTTAATTTTGCGAGCGAGAAAGCCACGGAATTTACTCTATGGATGAGAGCTTTGAATAGTCAGCTGAACAGCTTTTGCTGTGAAACTGAGCTGAGAAGAAACCGTGGGCTTAAACCCATGGTGCTTCATAGTCTAAAGTAATATAATGTATTCAGAAATGTTAATGACATCCTCCGCCGAGCCTGACTCGGCGGTTTCCCGTAAGGGGGGATGACATACCAAGCTCAATTCCTCTCCGACCAATACGTCGGAGTTTCCTTGAGATTGCTATGATTAAAAAAATTGTTTCGGTAATACTTGTTCTCCTAATTCTTCCGGTAATCATCTGGGGGTTAAAAAAAGTTTACGACTTAAGGAAGTCGGCTTCTGGTAACCTTGCCTACATCGTCGTCGATACCTCGCGGCCACAAGCTCCAATTGACCAAAAGCTATGGCAAAATTTTGCTCAAGGAGGGGAAGAGCCAAAAGACATGATCGGACCCGCGATTGAAAAAGTCCGTAGCCTTTCCCCGAAGTTAATTAGGATTGATCACATCTATGACTTTTACAATGTTGCCCGGTCGGACGGGGGTTACGACTTTACCCGCCTGGATCAGGCTGTTAAGAGTATCTTAGACGCCGGTGCCGTTCCCATGCTCTCGCTTTCATATATCCCTTCCCAATGGTCAACTGACGGAAAAATCACCTCGCCGCCGAAGGATTGGAATTTGTGGCAAAATTTAGTTACCGCGACCGTGGAGCGCTATAGCGGAAAGTCCGGCCTTAATATATATAATGTATATTACGAGGTCTATAACGAACCCGACCTTTTCGGGAACTGGCGCTACGGAAAAGACCCAAACTACCTAAGCTTATACCTTTATTCCAGCCGCGGAGCCGCAAGGGCTCAGAATGTAAACCCGTTTAAGATCGGCGGTCCGGCCACAACCGGTTTTTATCCCAATTGGATCAAGGCCCTTGTAAATTATTGTGATGCGAATCGCCTCCCTCTCGATTTCCTTTCCTGGCATCGCTACTCACCTTCGCTTTCCGATTACGACGCTGACGTGGACAAGATTATTGAAATTTTGACTGACTATCCCGATTACCAAAATGTGGAGCGGATTATAACCGAATTTGGGCCCGGCCCGGAAAGATCAGCCTGGTACGAAAATCGGGTCGGCGCGGCCCAAGCCATCTCTGTCAGCACCCATCTTTTAGACCGAGTCCATCGAATTTTTGGGTTCGAATTAAAAGGCGGGCCCGGCGAGGTCGGCTCGCAGTGGGGCATGCTTACCCACGAAACAAAAGGAGCAAAGCCGAAACCCCGCTGGTTTGCGTATCAATTCCTTAATCTTTTTTCGGGAGCAAGGCTGCCTCTTGAAGGAAACGGCGACTGGGTTTCCGGAGTAGCCACCAAAGAAGGAGACGATACGAAGTTGTTGTTAGTAAATTACGATCCTTTAGGCCGTCACTCGGAATTTGTTCCCGTCCGTTTTGACAACCTCTCGCCTGGTAATTACGAAGTCGCCCAAAATTATCTTTTTAGTCCGGATAGCAAGGTTTCGCAAGTTACGGACGGAACAAGTCTCTTTAGGCAAATTCCTCTTCTTGCAAACGACGCGGTTTTAATAACAATAACACCACAATAATTAGAAATTTGAAATTTTTAATGAAATCTGAATGACTAAATGTTTTAAATTTGAAGAATTGAAAATTCATTGCAAATTGAAAATTAAAAATTGAATATTTGCAACGGCTTATTTACTAATGAGCCGTTTGACGTCTCCGATAGTTATCAAAATCAAAAGGCCGATAAGCAAGGCCATGCCGAAGTTTAGTACCGCCCTCTCGACCTTAAGGGGCACTTTCTTTTTCGTTAGCGCTTCCCAAACAAGCAAAACAACCCGGCTTCCGTCCAAAGCAGGAAAAGGCAATAAATTAACAACGGCTAAATTCACGGACAAGATCCCAAAGAAATGGACAACAGCTAGCATACCTGATTGACTTTGTATCGTCGAAGTAGCTTGATAAATCCCGATCGGACCGGCAACCTCAGTTGGGACTTTACCCTTCAAGACCAGATCTCCAAGCATTCCTCCTAACCCAATAACAATTGTTTTTCCCCAAAAATAGGCCTCTTTGAATCCCACCCAAACTCCCCAAAAAGGCCGTTGCCAGATCGCAGGCTTGTATAATTCCGTATTGGAGATAGCCACCCCGAGAGGTCCTTCACCGTTGGGTGGATTTTCCCTTGGCGTTAGAGTCACTTCATAGCAATTCAGATTGGCTCGAGGCGTAGATTCGCACGTCACCAGCTTCCAGCCTGGTTCTTGAGGTATACTCGTGTCCCGAGCAACCAACAGCGTTGAAGGCTTTCCTGATAGCTCCTTAATTTTTCCTGTCAGCTCGTCAGCCGAAGTTAAAGGAACTCGATTCCCTCCGGTAACCACAGCCAGCAAATAATCGTCGATTTTTATGCCTGCTCCCTGCGCGGGCGCGTTATCAGCCAAACCAACTACCGCTACCCACCTAGTCTCTCTGGGAATCCCGACAATGCCATAAACTACGGCAAAGATTAAGATTGCCAACAAAAGGTTCATTACGATTCCCGAAAGCATCACGACTAACCGGGCGATAATCGGCTTTTCTGCCAATATCCTGTTTTTGTATTTCTTCCGATCTTTAGGCGCGCAATCAGCTTCATTTTCGAGAAGCCTGACAAAGCCGCCGATAGGGAGCCAATTAAGAGAATATGTGGTTTCGCCGATCTTTTTGCTGATTAAACGCGGAGGATAACCAAGCCCGAACTCATCGACAAATACCCTCCATTTTTTCGCTGCCAAAAAATGGCCCAGCTCGTGGACCATAATTAAAACCGATAAAGCTAGGATGAAAAGTAAAATGGGTGGCATATCTAAATCCTCACTCTCCGCGAATTTCTTTTTCCTTGATCGCGGTCATCTCGTCAATCTTAGCGACATACTCGTCGGTTATTTCCTGGAGCCTTTTTTCAAAACGGTGAAAGTCGTCTTCACTCACAAGCTTCTCCTTAAACTGCTCCTGCAACCCGTACCGTTCCTCACCCCTTATGTCCCTGGCAATTACTCTAGCTCCTTCTGCCTTTCTGCTTAAAAGCTTAACATAGTCCTCGCGCTG
>Ga0172371_10014510_pt1 | contig 10139 bp, 8 predicted proteins | sample Lak12m_FD_114543 | JGI IMG/M metagenome (GOLD analysis project Ga0172371, IMG submission 114543) | Freshwater microbial communities from Kabuno Bay, South-Kivu, Congo - kab_022012_12m | ecosystem: Environmental > Aquatic > Freshwater > Lake | place: Democratic Republic of the Congo: South-Kivu... | reverse complement strand
ATCGAGATGTGGAAAATAAGAAAGAAGTGTTTCCGGAGGATCTCCTGGATTTTTCCCCGAGAGATGACGTGAATAATTTTCAATACCGTTGCAATACCCTATTTCTTGCATCATAGCAAGATCATAGTTTGTCCGACGTTTCAATCGCTCCACTTCCAATAACTTTCCTTCATTTTCCAATACTTTCAATTGTTGATCTAATTCTTGGCGGATAGAAATGATTGCTTTTTCTTTTTGTTTTTCATCAGTAATAAAATGTTTTGCAGGAAAAAGAAAAATATTTTTTGGTGTATCAAGTATTTTTTGTGAGAGAGGATCTATCTTCGTGATATGTTTCAACACACCATTTTCTATTTCGAGAAGATAGGTGAACGTGTCCGAGATCGGCATAATCTCGATTCGATTTCCCATACTTCGAAACTGTCCTGGTCCGAGATCAGTATTGGTACGTTCAAAAAATATCGATACAAGTTGATGTAACAACTCTGTACGACTCGTTTTCATACCAATCTCTAAATGCATATTTTCTTTCTTGTATTCTTCTGGACTTCCCAATCCATAAATACACGACACGGATGCAACAATGATCACATCACGACGAGTGAGGAGTGATTGTGTCGTCGCATGACGCAAACGATCAATCTCTGCATTGATCTGAGCATCCTTTTCTATATAGGTGTCAGAAGCTGGCATATAAGCTTCTGGCTGATAATAATCATAGTACGATACAAAATAATGCACAGCATGATCGGGAAAAAATTCTTGATATTCTTGAGCTAATTGTGCTGCCAGCGTTTTATTGTGAGCAATCACGAGTGTCGGTTGATCATTCTGAGCGATGATGTTCGCAGCTGTAAACGTTTTCCCAGATCCAGTTACACCAAGCAATGTTTGAAAACGGTTTCCTTGATGAATACCATGAACGAGCGCCTCTATCGCTTTAGGCTGATCCCCTGCTGGTTTATACTTACTTTGTAATCGGAATACAGACATACAATTATTTCTTTCGCAAATAATGAACGTATGTAAGCATTTTTTTTGTGTACTGTTTTACTCTTTCTTTTCCTTTCTTGTTATGAAAGAAGAAAAAAGCAACAACAGAAATAACAGCAACGGTAACGAAAATATCTACTCCAAATTTTACTTTATTCGTTTGATGCCACAAAGAATGAAAACTCGCAAAGCCGACATACCCGATATACAGATACACTAAATCTTTCAAAAAATTTCCTGCGTACGTTGCAAGTAAAAATACTCGTTTATCCATCTTGATAGCACCACAGGCCAAAGAAACAGGCGTGGTTGGAAACGGAGGAAACAAACGAATCAAAAAAAGGATGCCTCCATCTTTCCAATGATGTCCAGTAAAACGTTTTCCGATATTTTCTATACTCTGGTGATTGATATTGAAATATCGAGAAAGAGGTTTTACAAAAACATCTTCCAATTTATCTCCGATAAAATAATAAATAAAAGCTCCACTCGTCTTCCCAATATTTCCAATAGTAGCGAGAAGAAAGAGGTACCAAAAGACTTTTCCATTCACCATAGCGAGTGTCCCTGCTGTTCCCATAACCAATGCTGAAGGTATCGGGCTGATCACCTCTTCCAAAAAAGATCCGAGAAAAACAAAAAGTGGCAGAGGAACCACTGCTGAAAAATGTACAATAAATTGTTCGATAGTATGGAAAAAACTCATAGAAAACTATAAAATAAAAGCTTTTTCAGTATACCTCAAAAGAAAAAGTCCTGCCACAATACAGGACTCTTCTTCTTTTTGAGAGCACTCCCACTAATCAATGAATGTCAAAGCAGTTCCCTTCTTGGATCCACGACCAGTACGACCGATACGATGGATATAATCTTCATAATTTTCTGGAAGCTCGTAATTGATCACATGTGAGACATCAGAAATATCGAGTCCACGTGCTGCGACATCAGTTGCAACAAGAATCGTAATATCATCTTGTTTGAAACGACGCAAAGCTCGTTGTCGTTGTGATTGTGATTTATCTCCATGGATAGAATCCGCTCGGAAGCCACGTTCTTCGAGACGCAAAGCTAGTTTTTCTACACCATGCTTTGTTCGTCCGAAAATGAGTACTTTTTTAAACTCTGGTTTGAGCAGGAGATTATGAAGAACTTCAATTTTTTCTTCTTTCGGCGATACACGTACAACGTCTTGATCTACATTTTCTGATGTTGCTCGAGATTTGATAGTGATGGTTACTGCATTGTTTGAAAACTTTTTCGTTAATTCAACAATTTCTCTCGGCATAGTAGCAGAAAAAAATAATGATTGACGCGGAGTTTTGAGAAGTGCAATGAGATATTTGATATCATTGATGAATCCCATGTCGAGCATACGATCTACTTCATCAAGCACAACATTATTAAAATCTCCTAGGTGAAGTTTTCCTCGTTCAACGAGGTCTTTCAAACGACCAGGTGTTCCGATAACAAAACTCGGATTACGAGAAAGACTACGAATCTGATCTCCTATATGTGATCCCCCGATACAAAGAGCGGAACGCAATCCTGATCCATCAGAAAATTTACGCAGTTCGTCTTCGATCTGCAAAGCAAGCTCACGAGTCGGAATAATAATCAAAGCTTTTTCTGTTCGAAACTTAAATGTTTTATGGATAAGTGGCAAGAGGAAAGCAGCTGTCTTTCCTGTACCAGTATTAGCAATGCCGATAACATCCTTTCCTTGTAATATATGAGGAATAGCTCCATCTTGAATAGGAGTTGGATGGATATATCCTGCTTTTGCAACGTTCGCTTTCAATTTACTGTGCATTTCAAAATCAGCAAATTTATGCGTCGGATTGAAGGTTTCTACTTCTGTTGTTTGCACTGCTTTCTTGACGAATTGAGTGAAATCTAATTCACGCTCTACTTTACGCTTTCTTCGGCCTCGCATATTTGGTCGACCAAAACGATTCACAGACACACTTTTCTGAGAGGATCGCCCCCTCGCATTTCTTCGAAACATAAAACAATACTCTTACGAGAATCCATACGAATGAATTCTTGTGGATTAAATCTTATCTCTCCCTTCAAAAAGAGATAGGACTCAATCAAAGGAATGAAGAGTCTTCCAAAGACTCTTGAGTAAGACTTTTATTAAAGCAGGAAAAAGCTCTCTTGTCAAGATATTAAACACTGTATTCTTCCTGCACAATCTCAATAAAATATTCTTTCTTCTTTCCTTACAATAATCGCATCTGACGGCGTAGTTCCCGATAATCAGGAAAAACCTTTGCTACCAAAGACCAAAATCTTGGTGAATGATTCATCTCCTGCAAATGACACAATTCATGTACAATCACATAATCACCGAGTCTTTCTGGAAGAAAAAGGACCCTGTAATTAAAAGATAAATGACCTCGAGAAGAACAACTCCCCCATCTCGTACTCTGATTTCGTACACTCACACTCGTCCATTGTACAGGATACAGTGATTGAAAATATGCCAAGCGTTTTTCGATATGTTTTCTCGCATTTTCTTTGTGCAAACGATACTCTTTCTTATTCCCAGAAGAAATAAGACTTTTGGGTTGAGACTGAAATGATTGAATCTTTTCAAAAATCCATTTCTTTTGTTTTTCCAAAAAAGATTGTCCTTGTCGATAAGGAACAAAAAATGGAAGTGTCAAACAAACGCTTCCATTTTGTTTTATTGTAAGACGAAGGGAACGAGCCCGTATATTTTTCTTCATCTGACAAACAATATCTTTCTCCTGATAAGACACTCTCGTTTCTCGCATACAAAACCTCTTCGATGAAAAAATTATTCGTACTCATCTATAATCGTTCTCGCTTTTTCGATATCTGATGATGATAATCCTGTATGATGATTCTTGGCCATATAATCCAATGTTTCTTGTACTTCCTTCTTACTCATACTGTGACCTCCAGAAAATCCGTCACGATCCATATTAGGACGCAGTCCTTCGAGAAGACGCTCTGCATCACCATGACTCATTACATCTTTAAATCTTCTTCCGATATGTTCAAATTCTTTTTGTGTGATACGCCCTTTGCTACCATGATCAAACCTTCCGGCAGTTGAATGAGCATTCTGCGATCCAGATGTTGTCGAAGCAACTGGCTTCTTTGATGAAAAGAAAAGTCCCATAAGAATATTTTTTAAAATATTACTCCTTTAGTATACTCTCTTTTCTCAAAAGAAACATCTATTCACCTCGTATACCGACTGAGGCGACAGATTTTTCAAAAAGTTGTGCGAGAGATCGAGTTTCTTCGAGAGAAAAACTCTGGAAATGTCGAAAGTCTGGATGAAGTGTCGTACCATTGCGAAATGTTTGAAGATACAGACGTTTGGCACCTTTCAATGTTTCACACATCGACGCTATTCTTTCTTTGGTATGAATTTCTTTGATAAGTGTCGTACGAAATTCGTAGTCCACTTTTCCTTCTTTGAGAATATCAATACTTTCTTGTATTTTCTCTCTGTCAGCCGATGTTCCAACGAGTTCTTGATAATGATCGAGGCCCGTCTTGAAGTCCATCGCGATATAATCCACTAACTTTTTTTCAATGAGTGATCGCAGAACTTCTGGACGATTTCCATTGGAATCAAGTTTCACAGCAAATCCTAACTTCTTCACTTTCACGATAAATGATTCCAGATCAGGAAATATCGTCGGTTCTCCACCAGTAATCACCACTCCTTGTAGCAATCCCTTCCGTTGTTTCAAAAAATTCAACACACTTTCCTCGGGAATAAAATGATGCGCAATTTTTTGTAATTCTTCAGGGAGAACAAATTCTGGGTTATGACAAAAACCACAACGATAATTGCATCCACCAGTAAAAATAATACAGGCAATCTTTTCAGGAAAATCAAGGAGAGTAAATTTTTGAATACCACTAATAATCATAGAAGAAAAGAAACAGAAAAAATTACTCTCTCGTTTGTTTTGTTAACACGCTACAAATTGATACTTTTCGCAAAACTCATTGTTAGATGCAATCGTTTCTTGAAAATGCTTTCGAGAATAATGTTCTGCCTTTTTTCCGATATTGAAATGAGACACTGGACGATGATATCCCATCACACGAGTCCATACTTCACAACGCGTTCTCTTGGCCTCTAGCGTGTTGTCTACTCCTCCTTTTTTTTCTTCTGACATATGCGTATGGTTAATTATTTTTTATACATTATTTTTTTATTTTTTCTGCTTCCTTGTATTGTTGTCGAGTTTCTGTATCAAACTTATTTCCATCTACGATACCCAATTCTCCGTCACATTTTGGACAATAATCATACTCCCCTTGCAGATACCCATGTTTCGGACAAATAGAAAATGTCGGCGTGATAGTGATATATGGAAGACGGAAATTCGTCAGAATACTTCGCACGAGATTACGACAGGCTTCACCAGAGCTTATTTTTTCATTCATATAGCAATGAAGGACTGTTCCTCCAGTATATTTTTTCTGGAGATCATCTTGCAATTTCAAAACTTCAAACACATCATCTGTATATCCGACAGGAATCTGTGATGAATTGGTATAATACGGTGCCGTCTCTGTCCCGGCTTGCAAAATATCTGGAAAACGTTTCTTATCTTCTTTGGCAAAACGATAGGTCGTTCCTTCGGCCGGAGTAGCTTCAAGGTTGAAAAAGTTTCCTGTTTCTTCCTGATAATCTTTGATACGTTCTCGCATAAAATCAAGTATCTCGAGAGCAAACTTATGACCCTCTTTGGTCGTGATATCTTCTGTATCATTGGTAAAGTTACGAATAGCTTCATTGATACCGTTGATACCGATGGTTGAAAAATGATTTTTGAGGTATCCAAGATAACGTTTCGTATATGGAAACAATCCTCTATCGATCCATTTCTGTACTTCTTTGCGTTTTATTTCAAGCGATGTCTTAGCCAAATCCATCAGGTATTCCATACGCTTAAAAAACTTTTCTTTGTCACCGCGAGCCATATACCCGATACGAGCGGCATTCAAGGTAACCACACCGATCGATCCCGTCATTTCTGCTGATCCAAAGAGTCCACCTCCACGCTTCCGCAATTCTCGCAAATCCAACTGCAAACGACAACACATTGAACGTACATCACTTGGATTGAGATCAGAGTTCACAAAGTTTTGAAAATACGGAGTTCCATACTTGGCAGTCATTTCAAAAAGTGGAAGATTCTTTGGATCACTCCATTGAAAATCTTTGGTCACATTGTATGTCGGTATCGGAAAAGTAAATGTCCGTCCTTTCGAATCTCCGTGTGACATCACAGCAATAAACGCACGATTCACAATATCCATCTCATTTTGTAATTCTCCGAAAGTATATTCAAAAGGTTTCCCTCCGAGGAAAAGACGTTTTTCTTTCATATCTTCTGGGCAATCCCAATCGAGTGTGATATTGGTAAATGGTGTCTGTGTTCCCCAACGAGATGGGATATTGAGATTAAATACAAATGACTGAATATTCTGATGAACATAATCATACGTCTTTTCTGCTACATACTTTTCCTTTTCTTTTTTAGAGGAAAACTTTAATCCATATTTTTTAATATCATCTCGAAGTTCCATTTCATATTTCTTCACAAAAGGTGCCATATAGGTATCGAAACTGGAGAAGGCTTGCGCACCAGCCCACTCATTTTGGAGTGTTCCGAGAAAATTCACCATTTGTGAAACAGCAGAATTGAGATGTTTCGGTGGAGCAGATTCTACTTTATTCGGAACACCATTAAAACCTTCTTCGAGCAAAACGCGGAGACTCCAACCAGCACAATACCCAGAAAACATATCGAGATCATGAATATGATAATCACCATTACGATGAGCATCACCGATCGCCTTTGGATAAATATGTGAGAGCCAATAATTAGCGATCACACTTCCTGCTGTATTCAAAATAAGACCTCCAAGAGAATAACCTTGATTAGAATTGGCATTAACTCGCCAGTCGAGTTTATCGAGATATTCTGTCACTGTCTTCTCTACTTGAATAACAACATTTTTTTCTTCACGCACTTCACGACGCTTTTCTCGATACAAAATATATGCTTTGGCAATATCAGCGTAGTCATGTTCGATAAGAACATTTTCCACACTATCTTGTGCATCTTCGACAGTAGGGATTCCGTCTGCAAACTTTTTATCGAGTTGCTCGTAAACTTTTTTTGCAAGCATTGCCTTCTTAACTACGTCTTTCTTTCCCACTGCTTCAGCAGATTTTTCAATTGCACGTTCGATCTTCGCAATATCAAAATCAACAATGCTTCCATTACGTTTCTGCACTTTATAAATTGCCATACAATCCCTTTTACTATTGAATTATATTTCTGCTTTTTTATTCAAAAAGAGACTCTTATTATTCGAAAAATTTCTCTGAAAAGATTTTATTTCTCTCGAGAGATATGTATCCTCTCGATATGAAAACATACTATATATAGTATGTTTCACCTTCCAAAAAAAATATTTCTCAAAGTTCTCTTTTCTTTTCCATTCAATTTTACTCCTTTTTTCGAATCTTGTACAACCCCCTCTTTGTACGGCTCAAATGAGGCTTTTTCACAATTTATATTTCTTTTGAAGAAGAAAAAAAGACCCTCTTTACGAAGGTCATTTTTTCATTATTTTTTACTTCACATTGATTATTTCTTGTACCTCGATAGTGCCTTTTTCCATTCCGGAACTAAACTTTGCAAACTCAAAAAATCCAAAAGTAAAAAGTATCATCAGAAGAAATGGAGCAATAAGTGAGAGAATATTTTTCTTATTCGGTCGAAAGAAACGAAGGAGAAGTGCATTCCCCACAACAGATATGGAGCTCATTGCCATAGCCAGTCCAGCAAGCTCTGGTTTGAGTATGAGTCCAAATGAATAAAATACTCGTGCTGCAATCGGTATACCAATGACATTATAGAAGAGAGCGAAAAACATATTCTGTTTAATTTTACTCATTGTTTCTCGAGAAAGTTCAATTGCTGTTACAACATCACGCAAATCGCTTTTCATAATCACGATATCTCCTGCTTCCATTGCGACATCAGTGCCAGAACCCATAGCAATGCCTACATTAGCTTGCGCGAGAGCTGGAGCATCATTGATACCATCTCCTACCATTGCTACCTTCTTTCCATTCTCTTGTAATTTTTTCACTTCATTGGCCTTATCTTGTGGAAGCACCTCTGAAAGAATATTGGTAATTCCAACTTGTTCCGCAATTGCTTGAGCCGTCTGTCTATTGTCCCCAGTAATCATCCACACCTCTATACCCTTTTTTTTCAATTTTTCGACAGCTTCTCGAGACGTTTCTTTGACAGTGTCAGCTACAGCAATAATTCCCAAAAAATGAGACTGGGAAGAAAAGCACATCACAGTTTTTCCTTGTTTCTCCAATGAAGAAATTTTTTCTTCATGTTCTTGAGAAAAAATAATTTTTTGTTCCTCAATAAATTTCTTCTTCCCGAAAAAATATGTTTCATTGTCTATATCACCTTTTACTCCATAGCCTGAAACTGAACAAAAATTCTGCACCTCCTTCAAAGAAATATTTTTCTCCTTGGCATATGCATAAATCGTTTCAGCCAAAGGATGCTCTGATAATTTTTCCAAACTTGCTGAAAGAGCAATCAATGTTTCTTCATTTTCTTGATTCAGCATAAGAACGTCTGTCACTTCTGGTTTTCCTTTTGTGAGCGTTCCTGTTTTATCAAAGATCACAGCAGAGAGAGTGCTCGCCGATTCAAGCGCTTCACCACCCTTTACCAATATTCCGTATTCTGCTCCTTTGCCAGTTCCTACCATAAGTGATGTCGGTGTCGCCAAACCAAGAGCACACGGACAGGCGATCACAATCACCGCAGTAAATGTCATCAAAGCAAAAGAAAGTGTCGATCCAAAAACAAAATACCACAAGAAAAATGTCAGACAAGCAATCCCTATCACGCCAGGGACAAACCATGCCGAAACAGCATCTGCAAAACTTTGAATAGGCGCTTTCGATCCTTGTGCTTCTTCGATCAGACGAATGATTTGTGCCAGGGTTGTTTCCGATCCCACGCGCGTCGCTTCAAATTCGAAACTTCCTGTTTTATTGATTGTGCCTCCGATAACGATATCACCGATATTTTTTTCCACAGGAAGACTCTCTCCCGTAATCATCGATTCATCGATTGATGAAGATCCTCTCACAATTTTTCCATCAACTGATATTCTCTCCCCTGGTCGTACGATGACGATATCGCCATGCACCACATCATAAATAGGCACATCCACAGTCTCTCCATTACGAATAACTCTGGCAGTTTTTACTTGAAATCCCATGAGTTTTTGAATAGCATCAGATGTCTTTCCTTTCGTACGAATCTCGAGCCATTTCCCCAAAAGAACAAAGGTAATAAGATACACTGCTGTCTCGAAATACAAATCAGGAATCTTCGCTCCATCAATACCTATCAAAGAATTATTTGCTATTCCATACGTTGCAAAATTAAAAACGCTATAGAAAAATGCTGTAGATGTCCCGATAGCAATCAGACTATCCATATTAAATGTTTTCATTTTGAAAGCCGACCACATTCCTCGATAGAATCCTGCTCCGATAATGAACTGCACAGGCAAGGCAAGAAAGAACGAAAGTATTCCAATATAAGGAGTCAATAATTGTTTTCCAGGAAACCAATCTCCAAAATCAAAGATCATAAAATAAAGCATCGGCAAACCAAAGAAAGCACTCCAAAGAAATTTTTTGAAAGAAACGGAGATTTCCTGTTCACGTTTTCTAGTTTCGTATGTTTTATCCTTTGTATCTACTTCTTCTGCATGATATCCAGCACGAGTAATCGTATCCAACAATACATTGACATTCGTTACTGATTCGTCAAAAAAAATTGAGGCTTTTTCAGCAGAAAAATTAACTGCTACTTTTTTTACACCAACGACTTTCCCTACAGTTTTTTCAATCAGAGTGGCACATGAGGCACAGTGCATTCCAGAAAGAGCTAGCATGACTTTCTGGTCAGTTTTTTTTATTGTATTCATAATTATTCTGTTACATTGATCACGCCACTAAACATTCCCATCGAACAACTAAATGGCAATGTTCCCGACTCTTTGGGCATAAACTCAAATACATT
>Ga0172371_10014507_pt1 | contig 10142 bp, 1 predicted proteins | sample Lak12m_FD_114543 | JGI IMG/M metagenome (GOLD analysis project Ga0172371, IMG submission 114543) | Freshwater microbial communities from Kabuno Bay, South-Kivu, Congo - kab_022012_12m | ecosystem: Environmental > Aquatic > Freshwater > Lake | place: Democratic Republic of the Congo: South-Kivu... | reverse complement strand
GCTGAGGGGCGGCAGCATAGATTACGCGGTGACCGGCGGTGTGGATTCGATGATGAATCCCGCGTCATTCGTGAAATTCTGCAAGATAGGAGCGCTTTCGCCGGATGGAAGCAGGCCCTTCGACGAAGGGGCCAACGGCTTCGTGATGGGCGAAGGCGCTGGGATGATGATTCTGAAGAGGTTGTCGGATGCAGTCAGAGACGGAGACCGGGTCTACGGGACGATAGTGGAGGTGGGTTCCTCCTCTGACGGACGAGGAAAAGGCATTACCGCGCCGAATGCTGCGGGCCAAGAGAGGGCTATCCGGGCATGTTTCGACGAGGCTGGGATCGACCCGGTTTCGGTCGGTCTTGTGGAGGCTCACGGAACTTCCACACCGGTTGGAGATTCCACCGAGTTGAGCGTCCTGGACAGGTTTTTCAAAGCCGCGGGCAGCGCCAAGGCGTCTGTAAACCTGGGGTCGGTGAAATCTCAGATAGGACATCTCAAGGCCGCATCAGGCGCGGCGGGCATGATAAAGGCTGTTCTTGGTCTGCACAACCGGACCCTGCCTCCGACCATAAACGTCCGGAAGCCCAACCCATGTATTGATTGGGATTCGTCACCCCTGTCCTTGGTGACTGAGGTTCGACCGTGGCAAGTGCGCGGCGGTCATGTCCGCAGAGCCGGTGTAAGCGCTTTTGGCTTCGGCGGCACCAATTTTCACGTGCTTTTGCAAGAGCATGTGCCGGGGCTGCGCGTGATTGCAGGACATAAAAAAGCCGCACAACGGCTGGAGTTCAGGCCTCCTGACTGGCCCAAGCCCGCAGAAATGACAATTAACGGCGACCCCTGGGTTATTGGCGGTTCTAATCCAGGTGACTTGAGTCAGCGAATCGAAAGATTCTTGAAAGAGATTACGCCTGCCAACGCTTCTTTGATCGCCGCGGCTCAGCGTGAGGAATCTGCAGACTGCGAGTTCCGATGCGGATTTGCGACCCAGGACGGCAAGGCGGCCATTGAGAAGCTTTCGTTTATCCTGGAAGGGCTGAAAGACCCCTCTAAGAGGGCTTTCTTCCCTGCTCGCGGGATACATGTGGCTCAAGCATCGGCCTATCGGGCCTCGGCAGGAGTGGCGTTCCTCTTCCCCGGCCAGGGATCTCAATATCCCTTCATGCTCAGGGATCTTGCAGAACGCTTCCCCGTGGTGGCGGAAACTTTTGAAGAAGCGGACGAAATCCTTGTCTCCTTAGGCCTCCCCACTGTCAGTTCATGCGTTTTTCTGAATGGAAAGGCCGAAGCTGCTGCCAAGGATCAGGCCGATGCCATGAAGGACACACAGCTCCTCCAGCCAATGATCCTGACGGCAAACACGGCAATTTTAAGGCTCTTAGCCAAAATGGGAGTTCATCCTGCCGCGGTTGCCGGGCATTCCCTGGGCGAATACGCGGCTTGCGTGGCGGCGAGTGTGTTCTCATTCCCGGATGCGTTGCAAGCGGTGGCAGTTCGCGGCCGAGAAATGGCCAGGGTCAGTATTGCAGACCCCGGTCTTATGATGGGCATACCCGCGGACGCACGCGTTGTAGAAGAGGTCCTGGCAGAAGTTGATGGCTATGTGGTGGCCGCGAACAAGAATTCGCCCAAGCAAACGGTTATTTCCGGCGAGACCGCGGCTGTCAAGAAAGCCGGCGAACTGTTCAGGGCCAGGGGCTTGGAGGGGGTTCTTCTCCCCGTGTCCGCGGCTTTCCATTCCGGTGTAGTAGCTCCGGCTCGAGAGCCCTTTATGAAGATTTTGGAAAAGCTGAAGGTCAATCCGCCTCTCGTGCCGGTGCTTTCCAATGTGACCGGCGATTTTTACCCTGTCGGGCCTGCTGCGCCCGTCAGAATTCGTGACCTCTTGGGCAAGCAATTCGCAGCGCCCGTGGAATGGGTCAAGACGTTGCGCCGGCTTTACAGCGAGGGGATAAGGATTTTCCTGGAATGCGGACCCAAACGTGTCATGACCAATCTGACGGTGGACACACTCTCCAATGACGTGCTGGCTCTTCCGACCAATCACCCGAAGAAGGGCGGCATTATCCAACTCATGGAGACTCTTGCCGCGCTGGCGGCCGAAGGAGTTCCTGTCGACATCGGTCCAGCGGAAAGCCTCGACGAGACTTCGCAGCCCGAGCCGCGTCGCGGTCGTCCCGAGCTGAAGATCGTACGGGAAGACCGTAAGCCGGAGGAGTCCGCATCTCGACTCGAGGGCAAAGCCGCTCCCGGTCTGCTGGAAGGCCTCCTGGACCCTGAAATCGAACAGATGGCGATACAACCGGAGTTTTCCCGATTTCTCGACCTTCAGGGTGAGCCTATTCGCGGCCTTATCAAATCCGGCTTCCAGTCGTTTGTCACGAACATACTCCCGATGGAAAATAAAGTGAGACAGGTGGAGTCCGAAGGGATGGACTTCGCTCCTGTGGTGATCAGCGGCGTCGCGGCGGGTTTGCCGAGCGAAGTGCGTTTCCCCTTTGATAAAGCGAGCCTCGATGACCTGATCCTTGGCGGAAATTTCATCAAAAGAATACCGGAAGAGAGCCGGCGGAACATGGTCGAAAAAAACATCGAGCGGCTCCTGAAAGGAGCTAACGGAGAAGCAGATCTCGAGATGGTCGACGATGTTTCAGGCGTCATAAAGCTGGCCGGATACTTTAATGAAGAAGGGATCATACAAGAGTATGGCCTCAATGAGCGCATCGCAAAATCTATGGACGTCACTACTAGGCTCGCCGTTGCCGCGGGAATCGAGGCCTTGCGGGACGCGGGAATTCCTCTCGTCCTCCAAACACGGACGACAAGCATAGGACAGGAATTGCCCGATTCATGGGCCTTGCCTCCAGCTCTCAGAGGAGAGACCGGGATCATTTTCGCGTCGGCGTTTCCTGGCATGGCCTCTCTGGTTGACGAGGTAACACGCGAGACCGCAGCGCGTTACGGCGCAGGCGCCAAAAAAAGACTGATTGATTTCTATACCGGCCTTCTTGGACGGATCGAGGACGACGCGGAACGCGAGCGAATAACCAAATGGTTCGCGGAGGAATTCAGACACCTCAACCCTGCGGGATCCGAGGAGCTGTACACTTTCAACAGGGATTTTCTGCTCAAGGTCATTAGCATGGCCCATGCCCAGTTGGCTCAGTTCATAAAAGCCCAGGGCCCCAACACCCATGTTGATGCCGCTTGCGCTGGTACCACGCAAGCCGTTTTGCTGGCCAGAGACTGGATACGAACCGGCCAGGCCAAGAGAGTGATCCTTGTAGCCGCGGATGATGTCGCAGGAAAGACCTTGCTCCCCTGGGTCGGTTCGGGATTTCTGGCTATGGGAGCGGCCACGACCAACGCTAATTTGTCCGAGGCGGCGCTGCCGTTTGATGACCGGCGTCACGGGCTCATATTGGGCTCCGCGGCTGTGGGCATGGTCCTGGAGAAAAGCATGCTCGCAAAAGAGAGGGGGATGGAGCCCATCGCCTCCATAGAGGCAGGGATAGTGGCCAATAGCGGTTTTCATGGCACGCGCCTGGACGTGGACCACATCTGTTCCGTCATGGAGAAGATGATTTCCAGGTGGGAGCACCAGTCCGGGCGGTCCCGCGATGACCTCGCCAAGGAAGTCCTCTTCATGTCCCACGAGACCTACTCTCCCAAGCGCGGAGGAAGTTCCTCAGCGGAGGTCAAGGCGCTCCGGAGCACTTTTGGCGACAGGGCCCGTGACATACCCATAGCCAACACAAAAGGGTTTACCGGCCATACCATGGGAGTCGGGGTCGAAGATGTGGTGGCTTTACGATGCCTTCAGAAGAAGCTCTTGCCTCCTATTCCCAACCTGAAGCAGCCGGACCCCGAATTCGCGGACTTGAAGCTCAGCCGGGGTGGAGCCTGTGAGGCGAATTATGCCCTGAGATTGGCCGCGGGATTTGGCTCTCAAATAGTCATGGCTTTGTACAAAGTGGCCAGCCGCGAAGAAAACCGCATCATCGACCTGGCCACGCACAGAAACTGGTTGAAAATGGTAACGGGTTACACAGACCCCATTGTGGCAGTAGAGGAGCGCACGCTGCGCGTTGTACAGCGATCCGCCGCAGAAGTCGCGGGGAAGGTGCAGGCCGTTCCGCAGGTCGTTCCATCCTCCGAAGCTACACCCCAAACGGCACTGATCAAAACCGCGGGGGGCGCTGACGAAGTTCGCGGCAAAATCCTGGCGCTGCTGTCCGACAAGACCGGGTACCCGGCGGATATGTTGGATACCGCGCTGGATCTTGAAGCGGATCTGGGTATTGACACGGTTAAGCAGGCTGAGTTTATTTCCGAGGTGAGAGATGCCTTCGATATCCCCAGAATCGAAGGGCTCAAGATAGCGGACTTTCCCACAATAGAGCATATCATCGAGTTTGTGCTCCAGCACACCGAGCGATCCGTCGTGAGAGAACCAGAGACGGCCGCGTCCCAATTGCACGGGTCCGCAGAGTCAGCGAAAGATGAAGTACAGGTCCGGGAAAGGATCCTCGCCCTACTTTCGGAAAAGACAGGTTATCCAGCCGATATGCTGGACCCGGGCCTGGATCTTGAGGCGGATCTTGGAATAGATACGGTCAAGCAAGCCGAATTCATCTCCGAAGTGCGAGAGATTTTTGACATTCCAAGAATTGAAGGGCTGAAGATAGCTGACTTCCCCACGATCAATCACATAATAGCCTTTGTGCTAGAAAGAAGCCGTAAGGCTGAATCCACGGCCCCAGCCGAGACCACTGAGAAACAGGCCGAGCCTGACGTGACAAAAGAGCAAGAGATCGGTCTGTTTGAAACCAGGCTTGTGAATCTGCTTGCTCCGGAAAGGATTGCTTTCCCTGAAGTAGATGCGGTCATCATAGCCGGCGGGCCTGAAAATGTCGCAGACAATGTAGAAAAGGAGGCCCTTCGATCAGGTCTTGGGAACGTTGTGAGAATTACGGAGCCTTTGCTCCCAGGTGACTGTTCAAACAAACGCCTGGGAATAATTAACCTCTTCCCGCTTTTGAACGACCAGGACGGAATGCGCAAAACCTTTGCGCTTTATCTTGCCACCGCGCAAGCATTCGAGCATGGCCCCGCATTGCTGGTTTCAGTGGTTTCCGAGGACGGCGCGTACGGATTTGAGAATCCCTCCGTTGATGGGTACAAAGCCGGTGCCGTGGCCGGTGCGACCAAATCTTTTGCCCGCGAATACCCCGATACGCGCGTAAGGATGCTGGATCTCCATCCGGACCTGTCGCCCGAAAAATCAGCCGCGGTGATTTGGCGGAGCCTGCATGAATCTTTCCCAGTGGAAACCGCTGTGAGCGCGCAAGAGAACCTGAGGAGTATCCGGCTGGTCCCGGCTTTGGAAGGTTCCAAGGACCCAGAGATCAGATCCGGTGAGGTTGTCCTTGTAAGCGGAGGAGCGAGGGGCATTGCGGCCGTGTGCCTGCAGCACCTTGCTGCTCAGTATCAATTGTCTCTTGTGATACTGGGCCGGAGTGTGCTGACAAGCCGAGCGGAACGGCTCACTGAATTCGGACCGCAGGACTGGCAAGAGGAGAAGTTGAAAATCGTTGATCGTATGAAGAGAGACGGCAAGCCTCCTACTCCTGTCACGGTGGAAAAAGAGCTTTCCAGGCTTCGCGGAGAAGCTGAAGCATACCGGAACATTTGCGATCTCCGCAGTAAAGGATGTGAGGTGATTTATCGGCCCTTGGACATTCGCGATGGAGCCGCTGTGGACAAAGCTATGCGGGAAGTCGCGGAGCTTTGTGGTCGGGTCGATTTAGTCATCCATGCCGCTGGCGTTGACGTGAGCCGAGCGCTGCGCAGCAAGACTCTCGAAGAAATCGAAACGGTGTTCTCCGTCAAAGTAGAGGGAATGCGCAATATTTTAAACTCGCTGGAGCGACACGGGATGCCGCCTCGCCGCGTCGTGGGGTTTGGAAGCGTCGCCGGCCGCTTCGGCAATATGGCCCAAGTTGATTACTCCGCGGCGAACGATGCGCTGGCGCATCTTCTGCGCAGAACAGATCAGGAGACGGATGCAAAGGCCTCCATAATCGACTGGGCGCCCTGGTCCGAGATAGGTATGGCCTCCAGGGGGAGCGTGCAGCAAACTTTGGAGGCAGCGGGTATTGATTTCATCCCTCCCGAGACAGGCGCGCAGATTCTTGCACTCGAACTTGCTCGCTCATCAGATGCTGTCGAGGTCTTGGCAGGGGGCAGACTCGGTCCGTTTGAAGCCGACGCGTTCAATCTCGACGAGCCGGAATACCTCCGGAAAGTCCTATTGGCCGGCCAGTCTGGTGAAGTTGTTTCCATTTTGCCGGGCGAATTTGTGAAGGTTAGACTGATCTTGGATCCCGCCCACCCACTCCTGGATCACCATAGAATAGACCGCGCTGCGGTACTGCCGGGAGTCGGAGGCATGGAGATCATGCGTGCCGCGGCAACGCTGATAGATCCGGCACTTTCACAAGCTGAGTTCGAGGAGGTCCGGTTTCGGAGCCCGCTCAAGATATTTAAGAAAGAGCCTTTGGAGGCTGAGGTCGAGGTGACCCGTTGCCCCCAGAAAGCCGACGCCGCGTTGTCTTACCAGGCGCGAATTGTTTCTCGGTTCGTGGACAAAGAAGGTCGCAAGATTGGCTCGCCCCGACTGCATCATGAATGCCGGCTGACGCTTAGCGCCGAAAGTAAAACGGCAAGCGTTAGTGGGCACGAAGCCGAGAACTTCCGTGGATGGACTGAAGCGGTCAGAATTACGGCTCACGATGTCTATTCCGTATTCTTCCACGGGCCCGGATTCAGATTCGTGGATCAGATCTTGTTGGAGGGCAGTGCAAAAGGGGTCCGGTTCCGGTACCGGGACACCGAGGAAAGGCCGTCTATGTTCGCTGACACCGTGCCGGGCTGTGTTGAAGCCTGTTTTCAGGCAGCCGCGGCTTTTGCAGTGGAATCACGTGGGGTCATGGCGCTGCCCACCGCAATTAGTCGAGTTATACTGCATTCGGTGGGTTCGATTCCGTGCGAGGGTGAATTGATCCCGGTACGGGAGACCATGCAGGATGGACTGGAAGGGAGACGAGTTTTCCATTTCAACGGGGTGGTCAAAGACCGGGAAGGCAACAGGGTCTTGACTTTGGAAGGGGTGGAGATGATCGAGCTGGAACACGCAACAGGCTTCCCCGGAAAGGTCTTTGAGCAAATCTTACCTGTTCAAACAATCGCGGGGGAGACGAAAGAAGGCTCCGAAGAATTCCTCAAGGAAATGCTCGACGAGGATGAGATGCGTGAGCACGCATCAAAGGCTACTCCCAAAAGGGCCGGAGAGTGGATAACAGGGCGAATGGCCCTCAAGAAAAGCGTTCAACGGCTGTTAGCTGCTTCAAATAGAGAAATTCCTTCCGGCAAGCACATTCGAATTCTCCAGGATGACAGCGGCCAGCCCGCGGCTGAACTTTCCATGAACCCGGGTTACCGGGTGAGCGAAGTCTCTCTGTCACATTCAAATGGCCTTGCCATTGCCACCGCGGCCCTGCCCGGAACATTCCAGGGATTGGGCGTGGACATGGAAAAGGTGCAACCTCGCAGCGAAACCTGGGTGAAGGACTACTTCACAGACGAGGAGATCCACGCCGCGGGGGACAACGATCAGCGCTGGAGCCGACTCACAAGAATGTGGTGCCTCAAGGAGGCTGCGTTGAAGGCTTTGGGCACTGGGCTGAGGTTTGATCTGCGGGACATTAATACGGCTGCCATTGATGAGGCAGGGAAGGCCAGACTGGAATTCCGCAACGAAGCCGCCAGGTACGTCGATGAAGCGGTGGACGGCTCGTTTGAGGCCCGTGTGGAGGAACGTGAAGGCATTGCAGTGGCGAGAGTGATGATCAGGAACGGCTGACCGGCTCATGGAACAAACGATGAACTAGAACCCACCATTGCTTGGGGGCTATGCAAGATCCTCTGGTGTCTTTTTTTGACGTCACGTACCTTCGTGCACTGTCTTTCGTCTTGACAGGGGGCACGTCACAACCTATATGGGTCTAGTCAATTACTTTGCTGCCTTATCCAAAGACCGGTGCAATCAGCAAATCGTTGAAGAAGAAAGAATCAGCTCCATGGGCAGTAGGGCGTTTCTGATGATAGAGACTCGCTGTCAAATGATGAAAATGCGGTGAGCTTTCATGAGAAACCAGTATAGGGAGGGACCGGCGCGCGCCCAAGGACAGTGCATACAGGAAGGACTGAGCCTCCATTGGCCTAAGTTATCTTCACAGCGTGAAAGCGAAGCCGTATGAAACGCGAAATAGGTTTGCTAGTACTAATCTATTTTGCAGCCCATTCACCTATATTGGTGACCACGGGTAATTTCTATGATGACTGGGTTTATTTTCATCCTGATCCGACAGTGACCATAAGAGCCTGGTCCAATGTGGGCAAGCCGTTGGCCGGCCTTTTTCTCAATATTGTTCGAGACGCGGGCGGTCCTTTTGCAGCCAGGCTTTGCACTTTTTTGGCATATCTTGGTTCCGCTCTGCTTCTTTACGGCATCCTAAAACAAGTAAATGTAATTGATCCTGAAGTTAGATTTTGTTCGGTATCTGTCTTTATGGTTTTCCCTACGGACAGTACGCGAGTATTATGCATGTTGTCTTATGATGCCGTGTGCTACTTTCTTTTTTTCTTAGGGTTTTGGTTAGTCTCTAGGCACTTGATTTCAAGACGCATCATATTTCGTATCGCTGGACTCTTGGCCTTCTTTTTCAGCTTCTGCATGAATTCTTTGTTGGTACTCTATGCCCTGGTTTTTGCGTACATATGGTATCAAGAGCGCTGTATGCTTCGTTCCTCGCACGACTGGCTGTCCTTGGCGGTACGTTATGCGGATTTCGTAGCTTTGCCGTTTGTATTCTGGATCGTGCAAAGGGTCTGGTTCCCGGCCGCCATCGCCGGTTACAACGAACTTGAATGGGGTTTCTTGTCTCCCAGGCTCTGGGCTTATTTTATAAGGGAGGGATTGCTCAAGCCCGTAGTTTTTTCGGTGTTGCCGTTGAATCTATTGCAGATTGTAGGGATTCTGGCCGGTACGGCGGCCTTGTATTGGTTTTGGCCGCCGGGTTCCGCCCGGGAGCCGAAGAAGAGGCGAGTGGCCGCTTTCCTAGTGATCATAGGCATATTGTGCCTGGTACTCGCTATGCTCCCATATCTTGCAGTGGGAAAAGCATCTACCTATGAGGATTGGGGTAGCAGGCACGGGCGTTTACTGCCTCTGGGAGCCAGTTTTGTAATCTGTGGCATGATTTGGCAATTGAGTAATCTGTTGAAATTGGAGAGGGCTTTCCGCGTGTTAGTAGCTTCATTGGTGTTGAGCGTTTTTATAAGCGCCAACCTTAAAGTGTATATGGAGTATTGGCAAGACTGGTACAAGTCTTTGTCTCTTGTGAGGGAACTCAAGACCAGTGATACGATTAAAGATCATGCGTCTTTTCTGTTTAGCGACCAGGCTCAAGAATGGAATGTGAAGAGAAGAATCCTGCGTTATTATGAGTATACGGCGCTGATGAATCTTGCCTTCAATGATCAGAGAAGATTTGGAATCGATGAGCGAACCAAGGACTGGTGGTCGCAGGCGGAATCGCTCTGTCGGGAACTTCGCCAACAGGTAAGCCCCAAGCAGACACACTTGGCCGAAGCGGTTCGTCTCACGCAATGGGTCCCGGAGATGCCTGAATACAAGGTCACGATTTTTCCTGTTATCCAGGAAATCAGCCCAGGGAACCTGCTTCGACTGAAATGGTATGAAATTGTCGACAAATCAAAATTTGATGAGACGCTGCCTCAAATAGTCCGCTTGGATTCCGAGAGGCTCTGAGGGTGGCTGTGAATGTCGTATGCCTGATACCAATGCGCGGTCAAAGAAGTGACTTAGGATGAAGCCGGCCCTGGCAGATCTCCGGAGCGAAGTCAGGTCTTGCCGTTCGTAGCAAAGGAGATCTGCCAGGGCGGGACGCGTACCCGCTTCTCAAAATCACTCGTATGAAAGCGCATTTCTATGTGAATACCTCTGTGTTCAGGCTGAGGGGCTGGGGTACGTTCTGTGAAAAATGACCCCGCAGCGAAGCGTCGGG
>Ga0172371_10014506_pt1 | contig 10142 bp, 14 predicted proteins | sample Lak12m_FD_114543 | JGI IMG/M metagenome (GOLD analysis project Ga0172371, IMG submission 114543) | Freshwater microbial communities from Kabuno Bay, South-Kivu, Congo - kab_022012_12m | ecosystem: Environmental > Aquatic > Freshwater > Lake | place: Democratic Republic of the Congo: South-Kivu... | reverse complement strand
TGAAAAAATCTGAAATATAGTTTGTGCCTGCAGCATCTCTCCCAAATATCTGGCTATTTGTTGCAATATTGGTTGTGCTTTTCAAATTCTCTTTTCTTTTATATTCTAAAGATAGCAATTCTAATCCGGAGTATACTATAATCATTCCGGCAATGAACGCAGGAACAGCCTTATGAATGCTTTTAGATTTATAATCTTGGTTCATAATATTTTGGTATTTCCTATCTTCTTGAAATTCTTATTGCAATTATTATGATAAGCACAAGTAAGATGACATTTACTATTCCTACAATCCACAGCAATGTGGAACCGCCGAGGCTGAATCCTGAAAATGACGAATTGCCTGAAGCTATCTGCACGCTTATTGTTTTTGAATCAGTTTTTCCGTTTGCAATTGTCTGTATTGAGAAAGTCTTGCTTCCGCTCGCATCGGAATTGATTGTGAAAGTCATGTCTACCTGCTTTGATTCTCCCGGAGCAAGAGTGATTATCCTGTCTGATGCAGACTTAAGCGTTGCCCATGATTCAAAGCCGGTTGCGCCTACAACATAAATGTTGCTCTGCGTGCCTATGTTCTTTATTATTGAAGTCACAGCAATGTCCTGCCCTGCAACAGCTTCATTGCTCAATGGAGCAACATCTATCTGTGCCAGAGAAGCTTCTGTCTGGGCATTGCATCCAATGACATTCAGAGAAATTTCATATGGGTTATCCAGGGAATCAGAGTATTCTCCTCTGCTCTTGCTGTATCCGTATTCAGCGCTCAGCTCAAGCTTATACTCCTTGTTCTGAAGCCCTTGCGGAACAGTAAATGTAAATTTCTGATTGGTTTCCTTGTCTCCCTTGTTCAGATTATTCTTTATTTCAAGAGACTGGGCTATGTTAAGCTCCGCATTTGCAAGAGTGACTTTTACCTGATCCTGATCCTTGTCTCCTATATTCACCACATCAAATGTTAAAGTAATTGTATCTCCGCATGTAGCTTCTGTAGTAGGGGTTAGTCTTATATTGTCAAATGCAATCTGCTTGCCATCATCAGTCTCGCTGCTTATTTTTATCGGACGGTAAAAGCTATTGCTTCCAAAATCCCTTGCAGTATCAACGCACATGTTGTCTTCCCCTTCATAATCGCTGTATGCTTTTATGGCAAGTTTGTAGTCTCCAAGGTTCATGTCTGCCGGAACTTGGAATGTGAATGTGGCAGTTCCCCTGTCTCTGCTGTCAATAGCTCCTAAGTCAGCACTTTCATCATTATCTCCCGAGAATGTCAGGTCGCCGACAACATTGTTTCCTTCGCTGTCAAATAGTCCTATTTCTGCCACAACATCATCAACTTCCTGGCTGCCTGAATTTTTAATCTCTACTTCAAAGGTTATTTCATCAAGCAGTCTCCAGTCTGTTTCATCATCTCCAAATTCAGTGATGTCAACGCTGTCTATTGTTAGGTTGCTTGTTTTTTGTCCTGAAGAGCAGAATGTTTTTGTTACTGAAAGAGAGCTTGAAGTGCTTGTTCCGTCCTGTGCAGTCGCTGTTATTGTGCCAGTATTTGTTCCGAATCGCAATAAAGACAGGTCAGTTGTGGCGCGTATAGGAGATGATGTTTTGCCTATATCAAGAAGAGGTATGTTTGTCTGGGACAATGTAAAATTAAGATTTCCGCTTGTATTAAGCAGTATATTATTGAGAATAGTATTTCCAGTATTATTTAATGTGATATATGAAACATTTTGGCTTAAACTGATGCTATTTGATACAAATATTCCTAGGGAAGAGGCACTAGGTATTGTAACTGCAACATGAATAGGTGGAATTACAGCGCCTACCAGCGTGGTTCCGTCCTGGAATTTGGCAGTGAAAGATATATCCCCTATGTATAAGCCCTGCACAGCACCTTTTTGCGTGGTGAATGTCAGTTCAATAGGTCCTGCTGAAGATTCATTCAGGATAGTCAATCCTGTAAGAGATACTTTATTATTGGATATCGTGAATGTTTCCTGATTTCCAAGTTTCGCGGAAGACCAGTTTCCCGGAAGAGATATTGAGCCGGATGAAAGCTGAGGAAGGTCTATTTCTATGTTGGTAAGATTCTTGTAATCTCCTGCGGGATTGTTATTGTTAATGCTGAAAGAAACTTTGAAACTATCTCCATTGTTTATAGAAACCTGATTTCCTGTAAGCCCCTGGATTTCAGCTGCGGCAGATGCAAATTGCGCGAATATTGCGCCAATCAACACCATGCAAGCGAACAAACTTATTTTGTGATTCATTTTGTGAGAGTATTTTGTGTTGTAACTACTGAATTACATAGCTATATAAATCTTTCGGCAATTTTGTTATTTAATTCAGTAACAATTTTGAGAGTAAAAAAACTGCTTAATCGAGGGAATCAAAGAATTTAAATAAATCCTGTTCCTTGATTTATCATCACTGGAGCAACATGGTAATAGTCGCAAAAGAAAATGTTATTGCCGCCCGCGCATTTCTGGTAGGAGTTATAATTGCAATACTGGTCGGAATTTTTTTCGGAAGCGGAGTTCTTAACAGCAAGATAAATGCGCTTATAGTTTATATACTTGCAGCGCTCGGCATAATAGTGGGGTTTTTCGTTGCCCAGAAAGACGTGCAAACATTTCTTCTTGCTTCAGTATCATTGGTAATTGTCAGCTATACCGGGCTGTCCGGTCTCACTCTGGGAGCAAGCATACAGGATTTCAATCTTGGAGGCATCATAACATCTGCTTTGAACGCTCTTCTGGCTATGTTCATTCCAGCAACAATAATTGTGGCAGTCAAAACAGTCTTTTCCATATCAAAGAGCTGACATCATAAGCATAAAGTAATCTAGATACATCTTGTTATAATCTCTCATTAACGGCTTTGCTCGCATATCCCCTGGATGTAAAAGTTATTGGGCAGAAATTCTAAACATAAAAAACCGCAATTAGAGTACCTCAAAAAGTATGGTAATTATTATACAAATTATCCGAAAGTTATGCTTAGCCATATTATCTCATATGCTCTATGCTTTCCGGCCATAAAAATTACAAGTGGGAATTGATTTAATAATTTTGACTATTCAAGCAGGCATTATTTATCGGGCAAAGCATCCATTACTCCGCCGGTATAAGAAGGAAATTAATTTATAAAATCAACTTTTTGTGGCTTGGCAGGAGCAGTCTTGTGGATTTGGGCAAACTTTGGCGTGGCGATTATTATATTTTCTCCAAAGCCGGCTATTGAGCCTTCTATGGCATCTATTGTTTTCTTTATCTTGGCAACAGCTCTTTTTAGCTCAACTACATCCTTGCTCTTTAATGTCCTTATGTCTATTACTGCAATAGTATAGCCATCTCTTAGCCCGCCAAGAATATCATTTACATCATCAAACTGCTTCAGGACATATGGTTTTACCATTATCTTACCTTCACTACTCGGCTCAGCTGCGTTAAGGTCAATCTCAACATAATCATCAGATTCCTCTTTTCCAAACAACCTCTTTAAATTAAATGCCATTATAAATTACTATTCATTTAGTTTATAAATATTGCTGTGTTGCAAAAAGATAATTCAAGAATATTTTATTTCTTCTTTTCGCCTTCTTTTTTGCTGCTTATCAGCTTTGTAAGTTCAGTTCTCAGTGAATTTACTCTTGTCTGGATGTTTTTTTCCTGATTTTCTATTGACTTGATTCTTAGCTCGGAAAGCTTGTTTTTTTCTTCAAGAGATTTGATGAGCTCCTCCCTGCCCGCTTTGAGCATTATGCCTCCAAGAATTTGATAAACATCATCTTTTGTCTTCCTGACTTCTCCCATAGCATTTGAAGATTCATTCAAATCCAGCTCAATAGCCTGTTTTTCCATCAATATCTGCTGGAGATTCTGCTCCAAAATCTGCATTTCATGCATTAATTCCTCGGTTTGTTTGTCAGTTTGCATTTTACACAGCCTTTATTTTTACTATCTGAACTCTCGGTTTGTAGAAAATCTTTGAGCCGCAGTTCGGGCATACAAATCTCTTATCAAGCATTTTGCTGCTTATTGGCTTGCTGCATTTGAAACATTTATATTGTGCCATCAGATAGCATATAAAAGACGATTTTTAAACCTTATTGTCCTCTGATTATATGTTGCTCATAAATATGATATACTGACATCACGCCCAGTATAAATGCACCCCTTCTATTTCAGAGTACTGCTCCCTAAATGAATCCTTCATATTTCTTAGAAATTCCGCAAATAAAGGGTTTGTCATGCCTAATTCTTGTAGGCTAACATATCGTCGATAATATTTGTTTTTCAATATCACTGCGATCTATTCTCGGCAGGGTAGTATTGCTGAGAACTGCTTGAGTGGTAAGTACGGCCAAAGTTGTAAGTGCTCCTTTTAGATAGCCATCACTAACTTTTCTTCCTCCAATTTACTCCAGCTGAGAGGCACATTCCTTAATAAACGGCCAGGCAACAGTATCATACCAATTATAAACTACAGATTTCTTCGGATTGCCGTCGTCTTCAATGCTCTCTTGATTGCTTCTTGTGTTATATATCATTCAAATTGTCAAATTATTTTGTTTATAAATTTTTCTAAAATAGTATTGTTGCATTAATGTCACATTTATACAGTTATCTCAGCTTTTTATAGATGAAAGGAGGTGATGAAATGATACATTTTTGTCCGAAATGTGAATCAAAAAATATCTGGAAAAAAGGTTTTAGGAAAAATAAGAATTGCAAGAAACAAAAATATCATTGTAAGGATTGTTCTCACAGATTTTCAATAGATAGTGGTTTTTGGAAGATGAAAAATCATGAGAATAAAATAACTGCCTGTATGAATATGTATTATGCTGGGATGTCTTTAAGAAAGATATAAGACCACCTAAAGATGTTTGCCTCTTTCTTTGAACATTTTTAAAACATGATTTGGGTTGGTTATCCTAAACTTTTTCTTACATCTGTCCTCTTTTGAAATACACATTAAATTTATGGATTTTTAAAGTTTTTAAGGATTATTGAGTTATTTAACACCCGACAATGCAACAATACACTAAATAGAGTTTATTTCTTTGAATTAAGAATGTAAGCAGGTCCGGCGAATATTTTTCCAGTCTTTTTGTCTTTCCATATCCCCGCAGCTATTCTTTTTGCCCTGCCTTTCGGATGAAATGGAGATTTTTGTCTTGTTCTTTGCTGTAATTCAATGGCATTATAATTATCCCTGAGACTTACTCCTAGTCCCCCGCTGAATTTTCCGGCAGCCTTTATTTTTTTTGTTTTTGCTCCCATTTTGTATATTTTCTTAGGTTTAACTTGCCTTATAAATTTATTCTTTGATGCCTTTTTAAATTATTTCAAGACATTCATAAAAATGGGGATGCCCAGATTTGAACTGGGGTCGACTGCTCCCAAAGCAGTAAGCGTAACCAGGCTGGCCCACATCCCCTTGATAATATTATTCGAACAGGGCTTTTTAATCCTTGCTAATTTGTTAAGTCAACTATCTGAAGATTATTATGTTATAGCTGAGGACATTAATATTTTCGCAGTTTGTCGCTATTTAGGGAAAGACTTGTGTCATTCACTATAATTCCATAAGAAATTAACATATAAGTCAAAGGATGAAGTATGTTAAAATTAAGGTTTAATTGGCGTAATTATCTTAAAACAAAATTTATTTTTTCTTTGCAGCAGGTTTTGCTTCTTCTTTCTTCGCCCCTGCCGTGGCTGCGGTTCCTGTTGCCGGAACTGCTCCCGGAGCAGCAGGTGCTGCTGCAGCTGCCGCCGCCTTTGCTGCTTCTTCAGCTGCCTTTGCTTCTGCAATTGCCTTTTGCTCCTTGTCCTGCTTTTCCTTGAGCTGTGAATAAAATGCCTTGAGCTTGCCTAATTTTTCCTGCGACGGCTTCGTTATTTCCTGGCTTATTTCTTTGTTATATGCTCCGGCATCAATGTCTTTCTCAATGTCTTTGGCATTTTTATTGTCTATAAGGACTCCTAGTGAAACGCAGGTCCCGACTGCAAGTTTAACTGAAAGTTTCAGGTCTTTTGCAAGAAGATTCGGCTGCTTTGTTTTTGCGATGTCAACAAGTCTTTCAAAAGCAATATTTCCGACTTTGTAAGCTCCTGCCGCACCAGAGCCTTTTTCCAGCCCAAGTTCTTTTTTGATTAATGTTGCCATTGAAGGAGAAAAAACTTTTATGATATAATTTTTAGTTTTGGAGTCTATGTTCAGTTCTACCGGAACATTCATCCCTTTGAACCCCGATGTTGCAGAATTCACATCAGATATGACTTTTCCTATGTTTATCCTCAGAGGCCCAAGCTGCTGGGATACTGCTGGTCCCGGCTTCATTGCCCCCCCTTCAGTTATTAATTTTATTTTCATGCCAGCAAATCCTCCTCATCATCTGGTTTTTCATCCTGCTCCTCAGATTCTTTTTCTTCACGCCTTATAACCTTTATGTTGTCTATTTTTACTGTAACTGGAATTGGCACAGATGCACCAAGCAATGAAACAACCACTTCACCTTTTTGCTTGTCAACTCTGGTTACTTTCGCCTTCTCTCCTTTGAATGTCTGTCCTGTCATCTCAACTATGTCTCCAATTTCTATCCTGTAATCTTCCGCTTTCATCTCGAGCATGTTCTTGATTTCATCATACCCAACTGTTTTTCCGATTATGCCTTTTACATATGGGAGGTCATAAGAAGCCTCTTTCGCAGAATCTCTGTCAGCTGCCTCAAGTATGATATATCCCTTAAGCCCTCGGGGTCTTACTACAGAATAGATGTTTAGTGATTTTTTTTCAACTCTCTGGATAATCAGCTCAACAGCCCTGTCTTCCTTGTTTCCCATTACTTTTACTATAAATATCATGTTGTTCCCTACTATCTCTTAATATCTGAGAAGTAGATGATGTTATTGAGAAAATGGGGTTTTTAAAGATTTCTAGTTAGCTGCATTGTTACCTAAGCGGGACTTGAATTAAGTAAAAAAATTATTTCTTCTTTTGCTTGTTCCATCTGGCAGTTTTGCATTTAGGACAGATAAGTGGCCTTTCATCTCCCCTTTTCATCCAAGTGTGTCCACATTTTTCACATTTGTAGACTTCTTTGTCTCCAAACACTTTTTCTATTGCCATAATTATCATAAAGAATCGGGATATATAAAGTTTACTATTTAGGTTAACCTAATAGCCGAAAGATTTATATAGTAGTATTACTTAATAAGTATACCTAATAAGTAAATATAAGAGGGCTTTCGCCCTCTAATTTCACCCGTCGTCAAACAAAATGAAATCAATAGAATTAAAAGAACAGAACTATAAAAATACTTGCCCTAATTGTAATTCTGAAAATATAATTAAGAGAGGATTTAGGAAAACAGAGAACCGGGGAAAGATACAACGATATTATTGTAAGAATTGCTCTCACAGATTTGTCCTTGATGATGGCTTTTTCAGAATGAGAAACCATCCGAATAAAATAACTTGTGCTTTGGATTTATTTTACAAAGGAGTTTCAACAAGAAAAGTCCAAGAACATTTCAAAGCATTCTACCCTCATAATTCCTCGCATAAGTCAGTCTATAAATGGGTTGTAAAATATGCGGGCATGATTTCTAATTTTACAGATAAATTAAAGATTAATTCGGGCAAAGAAATTCAAGTTGATGAAATGGAATATCATAGAAGAGCAAATTCAAACAAAAAAGGAGTAAGTAAGGATTGGTTTATTGATTCTATTGATTGCAAAACCCGTTATATGGTTGGCTCAAAATATTTTAATTCACGAGGACAAAAAGAGATTAAGGAAGTTTTAGGAAAAGTCAAATATAAAACAGAAGGTTACGTAACAACAATTACAACAGACGGCTACACTGCTTATGAAGAAGTTGTCAATAAAACTTTTGGTTGGAGTAACAAAGAACAAAAATATATGATAACTCATAATAAAGTTACTGCATCAAAAGGCGAAGGTTTTAATATAATGATTGAGAGGTTGCATAACTCAATCAGAGAAAGAACAAAAACCTTAAGAGGATTTCATGGTTGCATTGAATCGGCACAGGCAATAATGAGAGGTTATGAAATTTATTATAACTTTATAAGAAAGCATCAAGCAATAAAAAAATGCCCATATGAATTAGCTGTTCCGAATTTAATTCTTGCTTCTGAAAATAAATGGTTAGAGTTAATAAGATTAAGTAAGTTCATTAAATAAAACCAAATGTAATTAAAATTCCCAATCCCAGCATAATTATTCCTGCAATTAAATGCAATATTCTTAGATTATTATCTTTCCATTTTAAAGCAAGAATCAATTTTTGAATGTTTTATCATCTATATTTAAAATTTCCCCCCACTATTCTTATTGCTTTGCCGTTAACTATAGCGTCTGAGATCTTTTTTCTAGCAGATAAAACGAGCCGGTGAAATGTTGGTTGTGAGATATTCATTTTTTTAGCGCACTCTTCCTGTTCTAATCCTCCTAAATCCTTTAATCTTACAGCTTCAAATTCATCTACATGCAATATTACTTCTTCTAAGTCAACTAAGGGTATTCCTCTCGGCTTAAAGTAAGTAACATTCGGTTCTAAGGTTACTCTTCTGCATCTATGAGGTCTTACCATAATGAATTTATATTTATAATTATATATAAAACTTACTAAAATAAAAAATAAAGAAAAAATTTATTTCATTTCTTTAAGTCTTCTTTGAATTGCGTCTTTCTCGACTTCTAAGTCTTTAAGGTCTGCTTCAAGGATTTTCTTTTCTTCTTCCTTTGTTAAGGTTACTGGTGTAGTAAATCCTCTTCTAAAGCCGAAGCCTCTTCCAAATCCTCTACCGCATCCTCTTCGCATTCCTCCTCCGCATGGTCCTAATCCTCTTCCAGTCATAGCACCAATACCTTGAGGTCCTGTTCCATCAAAATTTGGCATTTTATTTTTACCTCCAAATTGTGTTTATTTAGTTATGAATATATATTCATAATACTATTTAAATGTTTCGCTTGAAAATATAGTCAGTAACTTTAACTTAAAACTCCACTTTCATTATCCCTTATCTAAAAGTCCCTTTAAGGTAACAATGAACTAGTTAGCCTGCCTGATTTATGTCTGCGCAAAGTTTTTATTATCTTGGCGGCTTAAGCATTGCAGAAATCTGGAGAACTAACACCTCTTGGCAGAACTCCATTTTTTGTCAAAACTCTTGAAATATGAAACGAAACTTGTTATGCCCATGAAAAAAAAAGTCATTGCAATCGCCGGCGGTCCAAGAAAAATAAATGCAATTCCCGCCAGAAGAGAAATTACCGCAAGTCCGGCAAACCATTTTCTTCCCTGAATCAATTCATCTCTTGTTGTCCATGCAAGAAGCAGGCCTGCAGGAAAAGCCAGAAGTGTTATAACTATTTCAATTATCATAATTTGTCAATCTCCTCTGCAGATTCAAAATCTTTCTCGCTCAGGCTTTTCTCAGAATAGGTTATGAGTGTCAACCTGACTATATTATAGCTTATCAAAATATCCGGATGATGCCCCAGTCTCTCTGAAATTTCCCCCACTTTATTGACAAAATCAAGGGCTTCTTTAAAACTGCCAAACTCAAAGTCTTTTGTAAGAGCATTGTTGTCTATAGCCCAGTCTTTCAGGCTTTTCATCTTTTCATTTATTTCAGCCAGATTCATAGCCATATACATACAAAGTTTTCAGACTTAAAAGACTTTTCTCTAATGTCCCTTTATTGCGCATTGTCTTATTCACATAATTGCATTTCTCAGGGTTAATCATTTTGTTTCTTGGTTTTATTGGCATCTTTGTTCAATCTATTATAATTTGATTATGGCTTATATGCTAAATCAGCATAATCTAAGATTTTCCTGTTGGTTTAATGAGCCAGCTTTGTAAAATAAGTCATTAATTTTTATAAATAAAGGGGTTTTTCATATAGTGATTGATGAGGATTTATGGCAATAGGTTAAGATTTATTGTATCAAAGAAAAAAGGATATTTCTGTATTGCTTACAGAATTTAGCTGACGACAAACTGCGAAAATATTAATGTCCTCAGCTATAGGTAAAAAGAAATGATTTTTCAAAGACTTTTTTTACAAACGATACTTATTTTACAAAGCCGAGAAAAAAG
>Ga0172371_10014503_pt1 | contig 10144 bp, 7 predicted proteins | sample Lak12m_FD_114543 | JGI IMG/M metagenome (GOLD analysis project Ga0172371, IMG submission 114543) | Freshwater microbial communities from Kabuno Bay, South-Kivu, Congo - kab_022012_12m | ecosystem: Environmental > Aquatic > Freshwater > Lake | place: Democratic Republic of the Congo: South-Kivu... | reverse complement strand
TTGCTCCCCGCGCAGCCCCTGTGGATAACCGCTGCCATCCCATTTTTCGTGATGCGTGTAGGCCACTTCTTTTGCCAGGCTGAGAAAAGAATTTTGCACATTCCCCAGGGCTTTTTCGGCGCGTAACAGGGCGTCTCGCCCGTAGGTGGTGTGCAGTTTGATGATTTCGTACTCGGCGGGAGTTAGCTTGCCCGGCTTGAGCAGAATCTGGTCGGGAATGGCAATTTTGCCAATGTCGTGCAAAGGGGCCGATTTATACAGCAATTCGATGTTTTTCCGGGTGAGAAAAGACGAAAAGCGCGGGTGAATGCTGAGGTATTGAGCCAGCAGATGCACAAACTGCTGAGTGCGCAAAATGTGCGAGCCGGTTTCTTTATCGCGGTATTCTGCCAGGGTGGCAAAGCCAACAATGGTGACGTTTTGGGTATCCATCAACTCGCGGGTGCGTTCTTTCACTTTTTCTTCCAGCAGGCGGTTTTGCTGGTACAGCGCCAGATGAGTGCGCACGCGGGCGCGCACGGTTGCGGCGTTAATCGGTTTGTTAATGTAATCTACCGCGCCCAGTTCAAACCCGCGAGTTTCATCGGTGTTTTCGTGCAGGGCGGTGATGAAAATGACCGGAATTTTGCGCGTCAAATCGCTGGTTTTCAGGTAGCGGCAGGTTTCATAGCCATCCATCTCCGGCATCATAATATCCAGCAAAATCAGGTCGGGCGGGTCGTTGGGCGAGGAAGCAATATCCAGGGCGCGTTTGCCGCTGGTTGCGGCCTTGATGCGATATTCGCCGCCTAAGATGGCGCTCAGCAGGCTGATGTTTTCGGGCGCATCGTCCACAATCAGCAGGGTAAATTGGGTGGAAGGTGAGTTCATGCTTCTCCTCTGTCAAGTAAAAGGCGCAGATTGACCGCCGCCTGGTCAAAGTCATACACGCGCAGGTACGCCCCGGCCTGGCTCAGGTATTTCTGTTCCTCAGGCGAAAAGGCTTGCGGGTCAACGCTTCGCAGCGCCTCCAGCGCCAGCACATCGTTTTGTTGTACCAGCAGCAGCGCTTCGTTTATGGCGGCTTTGTGGTTTGCTGGTTGGCCGGTTGGGCGGTTTTCCAGTTTTCCGGTTTGCCGGTTGACCGATTGGGCGATGGGAAGTGTTTTTAGAACTTTGTTGAGGTCGCTTTTTATCTTTTTAATCTGTTTTGGCTGCAATGCTGCGCCATTAGCGAGAACGCTTTCTATCGCTTGCGCCTCGGCGGCCAACAGCTCGGCTCCCAGTGAAGCGGCCAGCCCTTTGAGGGTGTGCGTCAGGCGTCTGGCTTCGTTGGTCTGCCCGGCTTGCAAAGCCCGCTCCAGGTCGGCGAGCAGCGCCGGGGCGCTTTGGCGGAACATCTGCGCCAGCCGCTCGTACAGGCCTGGGCTGCCCAACCGCCGCAGCGCGGCGGCCTGGTTGAGAATTTGTTTTGGAGCGGCGGGCTGCGCGGCCTGGGTTGGTTGTTGAGATGAACCATTCTGGGTGATTAACCAGCGCGTCAGCATTTGCGCCAGAGCTGAGGCGTCAATCGGTTTGGTCAGGTAATCGTTGAGACCGGCGGCAAGCGCCTTGTCGCGGTCGCCGCTCAGCGCGTGGGCAGTCAGGGCAATAATCGGGATGGCGGCGGCCTGGCAGGCGGGGTTGCTGCGCAAGGCGGAAGTGGTTTCGTAACCGTCCATGCCGGGCATTTGAATATCCATCAAAACCGCATCGAAGCGGGTTTCGGCGGCTTTTTTCAGCGCTTCGCTGCCGCTAAACGCGGTGATGATTTTTATCCCCAGCGGCTGCAGCATTTCTTTTACAACCAGCTGATTAATTTCGTTATCTTCTACCACCAGAATGGTTTTGCCGCGCAGGGCGTTCAGCGCGCTGGTCTCCAACGCGGGAGCGAGGTCTTTGGGGATATGTAATTCTATCCCCAGGGTTTGAGCGATGCAGTTGAATAACTGCGAGCGGCTTACCGGCTTTACCAGGTAGCCATCAAAATCATTGCTGGCGGATTGTTTGAGAATTTCGGTGCTGGTCAGGCCGATGAGCGGTGTCGCTCCGGCCCATTTTTTGAGCTGCTCCAGCGTTGGCGATGGCGATTTTTCGGTATTCAATATCATCAGGTCAAAATGCTCAGGCGTGGGGCAATCAAGCAGTTCGATGGCTCTTTCCGGGCAGGAAACGCTGCGATTTTCGATGCCAAAGGCTTGCAAGGCCTCGCGCAGAAAGTCGTTTACGACCGGGCTGATTCCTATCAGCAGGGCCCGCAAATTAGGCAGGGTGGGGAAATCTTTTTCGGGGTGGCTGAGAATTTTCAGCGGCAGGTTCAGCAAGAATCTGCTTCCAACGCCGGGGGCGCTTTCCACTTGCAGCGCGCCGCCCATCAAACTGGTCAGCCGCTGACTGATGGTTAACCCCAGCCCGCTGCCGCCGTATTTGCGGGTGATGGACACATCTGCCTGGGTGAATGGTTCAAAAATCTCCTTTATCTTTTCGGCGCTCATGCCAATGCCCGTATCGCTCACTGTAAAAGTAAAACGCGCTTGTTCGGCGCTGACAGGCTCAGCCGTTACTTTGACGCTGACGCTTCCTTGTTCGGTGAATTTGATGGCGTTGCTGAGCAGATTGAGCAAAATTTGATTCAGGCGGGTGGGGTCGCCTGAAAGCCACAGGGGAACATCGCGGGCAACGTCAAACACCAGGTCCAGGCCTTTTTGTTGGGCGCGGTAGCCAAACAGGCTGGAGAGTTTGTGCAGCAGTTCATCCAGGCTGAAAGGGATTTCCTCCAGGGTCAGTTTGCCGGCTTCTATTTTGGAAAAATCGAGAATATCGTTGATGGTGCTGAGCAGTACCTCGCCCGAGGTGTGCAGGTGACGCAGGTATTCGGCTTGCTGGATGCTGAGCGGAGTCTCTTGCAGCAGGCGGGCCATGCCCAGCACGCCGTTGAGCGGGGTGCGGATTTCATGGCTCATCATGGCTAAAAAGTCGCTTTTGGCGCGGCTGGCGGCTTCGGCTTGTTCTTTGGCGCTTTCCAACTCGCGGGTGCGGGCGGCGACCATTTCTTCCAGGTGGGCGCGGTGCTGACGCAGCTCGTGTTCCGTTGCGTAGCGGCGTTCCAACTCTTGCTGAACCGTCTGGTACAACCGGGCATTTTCCAGGGCGATGCTGGTCTGGTCGGCGATGGTTTCCAGCGCCTGTTCATCTTCGAGGCCGAAGGCGTTGCTTTGGGGGCTTTGTACATCCAACACTCCCAAAATTTGCTCGCCAACCCGCAGCGGCAGGCATAATTCTGAGCGGGTGAAGATGCGCTCTGGGTTGGCGTTGATGTAACGCTCGTCTTGCTCCACCTCATTGGCGATGACTTTCTCCCCTTTCAGGCCGCACCAACCTACCAGGCCTTTCCCCAGCGGCAGAGAATGCCCGGGCGCCAACACGCTGGCCATCTGTCCCGTGCTGGCGCACAGGCGCAGGCCTTTGTCGTTCTCTTCCAGCAGAAAAACAGCAAGGTGATAATACTGAAACGAATCGTGAATCAGGTTGGTGGCATGTTGGGCGACACTCTCCACCTCCAGCGCGGAGGCGATTTTGTGGCTGATGGTGTTGATGAGCTGCAGCTGCGCCGCCCGTTTTTTGGAGCTTTCTTCAGATTGCTTCAGGGCGGTGATGTCGTTGACGCTGGTCAGAAAATATATCGGCTGTCCGCTGGCGTCACGCCGCAGGGCGGTGCCGATATCGGCCCAGACGACTGAGCCGTTTTTGTGAATGTAACGTTTGATAAAACGCGCGGTCTCTGTTTCCCCGTTGAGCAGTGCGCGGGAAAATGTTTCACTCAGCCCAATATCTTCGGGGTGAGTCGGGTCGCGCCAGTTGACATGTTGGAGTTCTTCTTCGGTGTAGCCCAGCATCTCGCAAAAAGCGCGGTTGGGGAATAGCTTTCCGGTGATTGAGGTGATGGAAATGCCCGAAACCGCATGGTCAAAGACGTACTTGAATTTGTCTTCGCTTTCGCGCAGCGCTAATTCTTGTTGTTTGCGGCTGCTCAGGTCGCGCAGGCTCACCAGCCAGGCGGGCTGGCCTTGCCATTCTAAAAAACGTGAGCGCATTTCCACGCTGCGCCATTCGCCGCCGCGCCGCAGTTCAATCTCGGTGTGCTGCCCTGAGACGACTGGCAGGCCGATTGACTGCCCCCGAATTTGCTGCGCCTTCAGCCCGAGCATTTCTTCGGCGGCGAGGTTGGCAAACAGGGCGCAGCCTTGCATATCCAGCGCCAGAATGCCATCCAGGTTGTTGGAGAGAATGTCGCTTAACATCTGTTCGCGTTCCCGCAAGGCGGCTTCCGCTTTTTGGATGCGCAGCATGGCTTTTACCCGCGCCAGCAGCTCGCGGTTGGGGATGGGGCGCACCAGGTATTCATCCGCGCCGATTTCCAGGCCGTTGATGCGGCTTTGGCTGTCTACCTTCTCGCTGGAAACAATCGCAATGAAGAGGTTGGCTGTCTCCGGGTCATTTTTCAGCGCCTGGCAGGCTTCCAGGCCGTTCATGCGCGGCATGTTGACGTCCATCAAGATTAAGTTGGGCTGTCTCAGCCGGGCCTCGCGCAGCGCTTCTTCACCATCGGCTGCCTCAAAAAAGATATATCCGCCTGGTTCCAACGCCTGACGCATGACCTGGCGCAAGGCCGGGTCATCATCTACCAGCAGCAGGATGGGATGGGCTTCCATTTTTTATTCCTCCGGGGCGAGATGAGCCGGATGACCGGCCAAAATTTCTGATGGTCATTCCGCGCCGAATCGAGCGCAGCGCTGGCGAGAGCGCCATTTTCTGTTGGAGGCAAGCGAGCGCCAGGCTTTTCAGGTTTTCTGCAGTGAAAGAACGAAGAAGAAAATTCTCCTGGCGCACTTTACATCTACAAAAAATGTTCCAAATTCGGACACAAGTTTCCGAATTCGTTTTTATTATCCGACTTTCAGAGACAAAGCGCAAGGTGGACAGCCACAGGTTTCAGGGCTGTAAGTGCGCCTCCACTGGTTTTGAACTCGGCCTTGCCGGAGTTAAACAAAAAAACCGCTGAAAATTCAGCGGTTTTTGTCGGGGCGAGAGGATTTGAACCTCCGACCTCTTGCACCCCATGCAAGCGCGCTAGCCGGGCTGCGCCACGCCCCGAAGACAGGCCGGTATTATACACCAAACGCTTGTTTTGGCAATGATTTATTCTTTCAAAAAACCCTGCCGCTGCCGGGTATGCTGAATAAAATCGCGCACAATCTGCGGCGGGTGTGGCTGCTGTCCGCCCATAATCAGATAGCCCGGAGCCCAAAAATCACTCGATATATTCTCGCTTTTGAAGCGGGGAAATTCGCTAAAAATCCGCTCTGAAGTGTGCTGCCGCAAAACGCGAATGATGTATCCCGGCGCTGTCGCTGGCGGAACGCTCACCACCCATTGCAGATAATCCGGGCGGGTAGCCAGGTATTCCAGCCGCCAGCCAAAGCCACGGCACATCTTCGGCACCCACTCTGTCAGCCGGTCAGAAAGGTCTCCCACCAGCAGATGGTTCTGAAAGCAGGGAATGAGCAAACAAGCGTAGTACAGGTTATACATGGCGGCAGAAGCCGGTTCCAGCACAATCCGCCGCGCTACTTCCGTTACCGACTGAGGCTGAGTCTCGATGACAGATTGCGGGTCGCCTTTGGGCGTTTGCGCCCGCGTTTCGGCCAGCGAGGGGTCGTTCTCTGGCTGGCTTACGCGCTGAGCGCGGGTGACGTTCAGGTCCGGCACGCTGAAAGATTCCTGCCGCCGGATGGGTGGAGAACTTTCCAGGCTGAAGGCGGGGACGCTGGGCGTCAGTTTGGCCGCTGGCGGCGGCTCGGTGATGGGTTCCTGCCGCGCCGGACGCGGGGTTTCCACGGCGGTGGAGACTTCCCAGGGTTGGGCGCTGCGGCTAAAGGCGGCGGGCTTGGGCGGCAGCGGCGGCGGCACTTCGCCCAATAGTTCCGAAATAGGCGGCAGGTCGTCTTCTTCCAGCGCCGCCGCTTCCTGCAGGCTCATCTGATTGGTGGCTTCGGGCGAAACTTCTTCCAGCGAGCGGATTAACTGACCGGTTTGGGCTCGAATGGCGCTCAGCGGAGTTTCCGCGTCCAGCACCATTGCCAGCGCCATGCCCTCGGCCAGGCGGCGGGCGTACAGCATGTGCTGTACCCCGGTTGTTTCCAGCCGGATAAATTTGAGCAGGTCATTGTTTCCGGTGCTGCCCCATTGTTTTTGCAGCGAATCGGCCAGTTCCTGCGCGGCTTCTTGCGAGAGCTGACCAGCGTAGGCCCACAGCGCATTCTCGCGGGTAATCAGCGCCGCCTGGGCCGAAGATTCCATCATCAGCCGCGTCAAGTGCCGCGCCGCGCGGCCCACATCTTTCAGCCAGGCCAGCGATTCGTTTTCGGCGGCGGGCTGCAGCAGTTTCTTCAGGCGCGGCAGTGAAATCGGTTTCGTCAGGGTTCCGCGCAGCGGCAGGCTGTGTAAATTGATGTTTTCCCCAGGCCGGCTGACCAAAATAAGATTAACCTGGGCGCTCACCTGCCGCAGCCCTTGCGCCATTTCATACGCCGAGAGTTCAATATCTTCCAATTCAGAATCCAGCAGCACGAAACAGGCTGGGTTGGCGCGCGCGTAACGGATAGCGGTGGAAAAATCGCTGGTTGTCTCTACGCTGACGTTATTCAACCCTTCTGCCAGCAGTGCGCCCAAACTTTTTTGTGGGGATAGGACTAAAAGGGGAGTTGCCATGATGAAACAAGTCTATCACGCCCGCCAGAGCCGGACAAGCGGAAGCCGCGCCTAAAAAATTTCAATTTCGTAACGATTTTGTCTTACAATTAAACTCATGAACCTTCCTCTTTTCACCCTCCAAAATGATTTTTTGCGCCTGCAAACCGGCGCCAATCTGGCTCGCATTTTTCATCTCAGCCTGCCAGATGGCCCCAACTGGTTCGCCGCGCCGCAAATTACGCCGGTTGTTTCCCCTTACGGCGAGTTCCACTTTTGGGGCGGGCATCGGCTGTGGCACGCGCCCGAAGCCATGCCTCGCACCTACCTGCCCGACCAGCCCGCCGAGCGCACCGCTCTGCCGGATGGATTGCTGCTGCAGGCCGCCCCCGAACCCTGGACCGGTATTGCCAAAAGCCTGGAAATTCATCTCCACCCCGCCCGTCCGCAGGTGCGCATTGTTCACCGCCTAAGCAACCAGGGCCCCTGGGCGGCGCAAACGGCGGCCTGGGCCCTCACCATGTTCCGCCTGGGCGGGCAGGCCATCTTCCCGCAGCGCCAAACCCCGGTCGATTCCGCCGGGCTGCTGCCCAATCGCCAATTGACTTTGTGGCCCTACACCCGCGTCAACGACCCGCGCCTGCATCTCGAAGATGACTTCATCACCCTGAAGGCTGACCCGCAAGGAAAAACGCCTTTCAAACTGGGCTTTTTCAACGCTGCTGGCTGGCAGGCCTACCGGCTGGAAAACGCGCTGTTTGTCAAACGCTTTGCGGTTTTTCCGCAGGGCGCTTTTCCCGATGGCGGCTGCAACACCGAAACCTACTGCAATCACCAATTTTTAGAATTGGAAAGCCTCGGCCCGCTCACTTCCCTTGCCCCGGGAGAAACCCTGGAACACACTGAAACCTGGGAGATTTTCCCCAACATCGGGTCGGAGACTACCCTTCAGCAAATCGCGGCCCTGGCGGAAGGCGGCGCATGACCGAAACGCCGCTGACCCGCTTTTGGCAGGGCGTCCGTGACGAGCTGCCCATTCTGATAGGCGTCATCCCTTTTGGCGCCATCTATGGCCTGCTGGCGGTCTCTGCCGGTCTCGCTCCCGCCGAAGCGCAGGGCATGTCGGCGATTGTCTTTGCTGGCGCTTCCCAATTTGTGTTGGTGCAAATGCTGCAAAATGCCGCTCCCCCTTTTTTGCTGGTGCTGACGGTTTTCATCATCAATTTGCGCCATGCTTTGTACAGCGCCGCTGTCGCTCCTTACCTGCGTGGGCTTTCGCTGCGCTGGAAAATTTTGCTCTCCTACCTGCTGACGGATGAAGCCTTCGTGGTGGGAATGGCAGGCTACCAGCGCAACGGCCTCACTCAGGCGGGCCACTGGTACTTGTTGGGGGCGGGCCTGGCTTTGTGGAGCAGCTGGCAGCTCAGCACCGCGGCGGGAATTTTCCTCGGGGCGCAAATCCCAGCCGCCTGGGGCCTGGATTTCACCTTGCCGCTGACTTTCATTGCCCTGGCTGTTCCTTCCATCCGCGCTCGCTCCACCCTGGCGGCGGCCCTGACAGCCAGTTTTGTGGCTTTGCTGCTGCATTCCCTGCCTTACGGTTTAGGAACTTTGCTCGCCATTCTGGCCGGGCTGGCGGGCGGGGCGATATTCCTTCAGGACACTCCGGCATGAAAAACCTGTGGCTCATCTTCCTGGCGGGCGGGGCGCTTACCTTTCTCACCCGCTTTTCCTTCATTTACTTCTTGCAAAACCGGCGCATTTCCCCAACCCAGGAGCGCCTGCTGCGTTTGCTGCCGGTTGCCGCTCTGAGCGCCATGATTGCCCCACAGTTGTTCTACACCGCGCAAGGGTTCAACCCGCTGGGTGTTCGTGTTCTGGCGGGGCTGGCCGCCACCCTGACGGCCTGGCGCACCCGCAGCGTGCTGTGGACTTTAGCCGTTGGCATGGCGATTTTATGGCTGTCTGCGGCCTTTACAGCGTTTCAGTGGTGATTTCACGGGCGCAGCGCACAAAATCCAACACAGTTGGCACATTGCGCATCATTACGGCCATATTTCCTTTTACATCTAACTTGCGGGTTAACATGGCTTGCATCGGGTCCAATTCGCCTTTCAGCACTTTGGCAAAATTGATATAACCCGCCTTCAGCGTAAACGCCGGGGAATGCGCCGCCAGGTCGGTTACCATTTCCACCCCGCGGCAGGAGCCATGCCAAAGGTCCAGGTACATCACCATTCGCTCGGGTAAATTGCCTTCTGGTTCGATGATGAAGTACATATCTCCCTCCCAGCTTTTTGCCACCTGAGCGTAGCGTTCATCGCTGTTGAGCTTTTGCTGAAAGGCTGTTAACCATTCCAAACCGGGAAAACGAATGTTCATAAAAGGTTCCTCCATGCCCGCAATTCTACCCGTTTGCGCCAGTCTATAAAAGGTTGCTAAAAAAGCGCACATTTGCCTTGAAAATCTTTTCTGGATGTTCTATCCTATGCTTTGACATTCACTCAAAGGAGAGAAAAAATGAAAAAACTGTTCTCAATTGTTTCCGCGCTGACTTTGCTCAGCCTGCTGTTGGCGGCCTGCGCGCCCGCCGCCCAAACCGGTGGAACTGGAACCTCGGCCAGCGGCCTGCCCGACCTGGGTGGAAAAGCCATCACCGTAGCCGTAGAAAACGCCTACCCGCCTTTCAACAGCATTGACGAAGCCTCCGGCCAGGGCGTCGGCTGGGACTATGACGCCGTTACCGAAATTTGCAAACGCATCAACTGCAAACCCGAATTCAAAGAATCTGCCTGGGACGGCATCTTCCCTGCCATGCAGGCGGGTGAATATGATGTGCTGGCGGATGGCGTTACCCTGACCGAAGAACGCACCAAAATCGTTGATTTCTCCATGCCCTACGTTCAGGTTGGTCAGGTACTCCTGACTCGCGTTGACGAAACCCGCGACCTGGCCGCCTTCAAGAGCGATGCCGCTGCCAAAATCGGCACGCAAATTGGCACAACCAACGAAATTGTCGCCAAAGAAACCTTCGCCGATAAAGAAGTGCAATCGTTTGAAGATTTTGGCGCCGCTGTGCTGGCCCTGCTTTCGGGCGATATTGACGCCGTTGTGGTGGATAACGTCTCTGCTTCCGGCTTCATCAAAGCCAACGAAGGCAAACTCAAAATCTCCGGCCAAATTACCTCCGATGAAAAGCTGGCCTTTGTCTTCCCGCCCAAATCGGAACTGCGCGCCGCCTTCGATGCCGCGCTGACCGCCATGCAGGCCGATGGAACCCTGGACGCCCTCAACAAAAAATGGGGCCTCACCCAATAACCGGTTCTCTTTTGCCTGGTACGCCAACAGGCTAATTCATTCACAGGCGGCAGGCGTT
>Ga0172371_10014502_pt1 | contig 10146 bp, 19 predicted proteins | sample Lak12m_FD_114543 | JGI IMG/M metagenome (GOLD analysis project Ga0172371, IMG submission 114543) | Freshwater microbial communities from Kabuno Bay, South-Kivu, Congo - kab_022012_12m | ecosystem: Environmental > Aquatic > Freshwater > Lake | place: Democratic Republic of the Congo: South-Kivu... | reverse complement strand
TTGACACTGCTCATACCTGACTTTGTTTTGACCTCAAAACCGTCAGCAAAACAGTCGCTCTCTAAAATCCTTTTTATTCTCTCGGTAAATGTTCTTTTAATCACAATTCCACCTTTACACCTTCCTTTTTTGCTTGGCGTATCCCGACAAGCTCTTTTAGTTCTAGTTTTACTCTGTCTCTCACCTCGCTTAGAGCAATTTTTAATTCTCGGTTGTCTTTAACTCCCCCTTCCTCTAATTCTGGTATTTTACACTTGGTATTTGAATAATACTTCATCATTCCTGCTATTGCCCGAATATAGCTATATATATGTTCTGGCTTATCGTAACAAACGTGAAATATCCTAAACTCTAGATATTTTTTTGAATGAGTATATATAGCACTATATTTTTCAGTGTCGGAGATTACAGGGTAGCAGAAACGATATCCCCTTATTCTTTGTGATGGCGTAGATGACGCAATCAAGCCTATCATCAGTTTTGAAGCCTCTTTTTTAAAATTGTCTAGTTTTTGATGGTCAAGTGAACATTCGTTTATATTCCCGTCATTCAATATAGAGATATGCAAACCTGCATTATCAATGTTTCTTAATCCTGCAGACCTGAACGCTTTTAGATATTCTGGTAGCTCAACAGCCATTTCAATCGGAATTGTGAACGTCCACTCGGTATTCACTGACCCATCATTGCCCACGTCTTGAAAGGTAATACATTTTCGTTGCTCTTGTGTTAGTTCGTTTTGGATACAATCAAAAATATAGTCATAATCAACACTATCATCTATATTTTCATCTCTCCAGCCCCCCTCGCCATTACAATTAGCACATTCTTCTACACCTCGTCCCCAGCAACACTCGCATTCTATCTCATCGCCGTCATCATCAGTAAAGTACCCCATACCGCCACACTCCGAACACTCAACCGAACCCGTCCCGCAACAATCGTCACATTCTAGCCAATCACCATCACCGCTATATTCAGTATCAAAATTGCCTTCGCATTCAACTTTGATATAACTTCCCCCTGCTTTTTTTATTTTGTTAATAGATGCTTCAATCTGTTTCACTTTTTACCCTCTTTATTATATTGATATTGCAACCGCCAAAACAACGTACACCACAACCGCAACTACCGACCAAAACAACTGCTCTTTGACTTTTTTGATGGTCTTTTTTCTCTCAATCTTGTACCTAATGTCCATCATCAGCACCGCCTTTCTTTTATTATTTATTGTTAAATCTATTATATCATACCTTGTCAAGTATTACAATAGAAAAAACGCTTAAACTTGCAAAGAAAATAAAAAAATGTTGTAATAATGTTTGTAAATGTTTGCAAACAAAAAAAATATGGACAATCACCAGCCAAAAACAAAAATAGCCGAATGTCGCAAAACATAACTTATACGACATATTGACAAAAAAACAAAAAATGTCATAAAAAATATTTATTTTTATCTCTGTCCGATGGGAATGGGACGGATTTTTGGCGGTGACGGGAATGGGGCGGATTTTTTACCCACAAAAAAAAGAGACCTTGTTAAAAGTCTCTTTGTAATGTCTATTTTGTTTTAAGAACCCACCACATGAACCAGAATGTGCCTAGCCACCCTAGGATGATGGTCATTTTAATACCATCCGTGAGTGTTGGAAAATCCAACTGCTCCTGCCCAACTGCCATATCTTGCGACGATGTAATTTTGCATCCATCTTAACTGAGTGACTGGGTTTGTTTGCCAATCTGCTCCAGCTGATGCCATTTTACTTCCAGGTAGTGCTTGTGGTATTCCGTAAGCCCCTGAGCTTCTGTTGGTTGCTTGTGGGTTACAGCCACTTTCTCTATTGATGAGAATGATAGCGTTGCCTGGGTCGGTGATACCTGCTTGAGTTATCCACTCAGCACACGTCCCTGTAGGCCCTACAACGGGGGTAGGTGGCGTTTTTATGACTGGGGTGGGCTCAGGTATCGGTTTGATAAATTCGGGTTCTTTTAAAGGTTCTTTTTCGGTTCTAATTTCTGTTACTATTTTTGGTTGTTGTTTTGGTTTTTCTTTTAAGTGAGATTTAGCGAGAGCTATAGTTGGTATGGCTATGACCACGAGTCCTAGGAAAATTATCACCAACATCTTTTTCTTACTAATAGTTGCTCCTTTGTTACGCAATACGACTCCCTCGTTTTGCTACATTGGCACTTCTCCTTTTAGTTATGATAATATTATATCACACGTGTCACCATATTTCAATAATAACTGATAAAAGTATTGTAATTATTTGCCCCAGGGTGTATAATAGATATATACGAAATGAAAGGGGGAAAAATGAATGCTGATAGAAATAGATGTCAAGAATGTGGCAAGATAATCAATAGAAAAGAAAAATGGAATATGTCTGATAGGAGATACTGGGAACTAAAATATTGTTCAGTAGAGTGTTCAACTAAAAATCAAGCAAGGAGTGGTCATCCTTGGAGGCAATGGAGAGCTAAAAGAGAATTAAACACATTATAGGGGGAAATAATGGAAGAAAAAATGACAATTTGCCGCAGTTATACGAGAAAAGTAAACCTAGGGAATTATGAATCAGAGGACTACTTCTCATCAAGAAGTATTGAGGTCCCGATTGACACAACGATAGAAGATACTAAGAAAATATCTGAGGATTTGTTTGTTTTAGCAATGACAGATGTTGAGAGAGACAAGAGAAAAATGGCTTCGCTAAGGGAAGAAGGGAGCAATGTAATCAGCTCTGAAAAATTGAAACAAATTCTAGATGATGTAGGTAATGGTCGACCAATATTGATTGGTGACTATCTTGACTTGAGCCAAGAACAAATTGGAAAAGTACAGGACGAGAAAAGAGCCTATAAAAGAAAAGAATACGCAAAAAAGAAAGAAAAAAAATGAAAGGCGTTTATAACCACTTAAAAAATAGAAAAACGGATGACTTGATAGCAACTAAGAATAAACTTGAGGCAGAATTATTGACCAATGGTGTCTCTGATACTAGAATATCAACACTTGACAACATTGATGCTGAGTTAGAAAGGAGAGACCGTGAAGGATATAGAGGGTAATAAGGTAAAGGAAGGTCAATTTGTGGTAAGGCATTGTCCATGTTGTGACTCAATCATCGATTGTGGTGAAGTTATCACTAGGCCAGATGTTAGAGGACTTTTACTAAGAGATTATGAACGTGGAGTAGATACTCGATTGAGGGCAAAGTTAGGTGGCAAAGTATTAAATGTCGAGATAATAATGGAGAAGTGTCATGTATAAAAAGATAATAAATAAATACGGTAAAGAAATGTGGTACAATGATGGGAAACTGTGCAAAACGGTAGATGTACCAGATGAGATACGAAACGTGCCACAGAACGCACCTGTGGAGGTCGTAACGCCATCAGTTGAAGAAGTGGTACCAGAAGTAACAGAGAAAGAGATAGATGGGTGCATCTTTGATGGTGGGCCAGTTGAACACAAGAGACTGGTGATGGTTGACGGCATAGCTCACATGATTCCATTGTGTGGCATATGCTATTATGAGAAAAGTATGGGCGAACTATATGAAGCATTTAAAAAGAAGGGAGAAAAATGAGCGAGAAGGACTGGAAAGAGGTTAACATCGAATCAGGTGTAACCTGGGATAGAGAAAAGCCATTGATTGGTTTACTCATCCAAAAGAAAGAGAACGTTGGAGACAACCACTCTATGCTTTATGTGATAGAGACCAAGGACGGAAACGTTTCTGCATGGGGGTCTACGGTCTTAGACAATAAAATGTCTACAGCTAAAGTTGGAGAGGAAGTAATGATTGAGTACGTTGGGAAAGTAAAGAATCCCAAGACTGGTAGAGAGTACCATGATTTCAAGGTTTTTACCAGAGAGGTACCATTTACAGAGGTCGATGGTACGCAGAAAGATGAAAACGATGACGAAGTAGACGTCGATGACATCCCGTTCTAAGTGGTCAGAACTACTTAAGAACAAGACCTCACCAGAGGCTTGGTACCTGATATACGATTTAACCAGGCCTCTAACAAGAGAAGACCGAGAGAAGCTCTGGACATATTACAAAAAGATACACGCAGAAGAAATTAGAAAAGAAGTTGAAGAAAGGGTAAAGCAACTCGATACGTTGTTCTAAAAAATGACAGCAAACAATGTACATACAAGGAAGGCCAAGGGGAATAAATACGAAAGAGATATAGCAGAGATGTATCGGAACAAACTATTCCCTTTGGCTCAGCGGATGCCGACCTCAGGAGCGATGCTCTTGCATAAAGGAGACATTCTTAAGGGAGAGATTGACGAGTGGATTGATGAATGCAAGTGCCAAGAGACAGTCAAGCTATGGGAGTGGTGGAAGCAAGCAGTTGAACAGTGTAGTGAAGCACAGAAACCTGCTCTACATATCAAGAGAAGCCATTCAGAGAGCTTGACGGTCATGAGGACTGAAGATTATTTTGAGCTAAGAGAAAGATTAAAGGAATTGGAGGGATAATGGATTATTATGAATCAAGACTACCCAAATGGGTTTACATTTTGCTACTTGTTTTTGCAGGTTTTTGTATTGGCACTGGTCTTTATTTTGTTTTACCTTTTCTTTGGCACTGCATAATCGGTTTAGTGTTTTGCATTATATTGGCTTATTTGTGGATTAGTATAATTTTATAGGAGGAAGCGTGGAAAAAATAATTGGTTATAAGCAAAACGAAAAAGGATTACTGGGTCCTATTTATGAAGATTTGGGTGAAGCAAAACTTTCAACTTGCCATAGAGAAACGACAAGACGACAAGGCGAAATTGCTTATTTAGTTAGTAAGATAGAAAATATGTCTAGTAAAAATAGTAAAAAATATATTGCTAAAGTTTGTAAATCACAAAAAGAAAAATATGGTGCAGACGGCAAAGAGTTAGCTAGATTAAGGAAGAGGTTAATTGGTGAAGGATGGAATAGAGAAAGACAAGGAGAAAAGCTCTTAGTTAGCAACGGCTAGGGAATCGATGCCCTGGCCGTTGATAAGCGAGAGCTTATAGAAAATCGACAACAGAATAGAGGAGAAATGGATATCTCAAAAGAGACAGGTAAGTATGTCGTCGTTCCTTTTGGCGGCAAAGACCTCTTGTTCGTTGAGTGCCCGTTCTGCAAACACTTCGAATACATACCAGGCAAGAAAAAGCCCCACAAGGTTCACATCTGCTACGGTTGTGGAGGGAGGTATATCGAACCATGACGCTATCTGGAACTGATATGAAACGCACAACGCTCATACGGGTCTGTATGGACATCCCTCTCTACGCTACATGTCCATACTGCCATAAGTTCATAAAGGTAGACCTTCAGCTTTTCTACTACTGCGACAAGTGCCACAAGTTCTTCCTTCCCTACCAGCCCTACCTCGGACACATCAAGACCTACGGCCAAGGTTGGCCAGACTTGGAGGAGTGATGATTCCGTATAGGGGCAAACCAGATGATGGAGTGATGTTTCTGCCAACAGACGCTTTGAAGAAGGTTCTGGTTGGAACAATCTTCGTCCAATACGACTGCAACTACGAAGAAATGATGGTTGGGGTCATCAGGGCTATCATCAAGTCGGGACACCACCAAGACGCCGTCAAGTGGGGCTTCTCTTACGGAGACGGAATCATCTGCATTTACAAGCAGGTGCCTGTCTTGGACATTTTCAACCACCTACATTCCTGTTAGGAGACAAGATGAGATGTCCAGTCTGTAAGAGATTGATGCACGACAGGCCAAAGGACTGGGTAGACCACCACTTTTAGGTGGCCAAAAAGGAAGTTCAAGAAGAATTTCACTATCCGAGTCCACTCTAAGTGTGAGAAAGACTACCACGCCTATTACTGGCAGTTCTGCTTCAAGCAGGAGCCAGCCTGTCATAGGTGCCGTTTTTCCGAGATCTGTTGTTACTACAAAAATGCCTGAGGGATAAGCCTAGGTTACCACCTAGAAACTGTCCCTCGGGCAACACCCTTGAAAGGAGGGAAAAAATGAAAATCACCTGGACAGATGAGCTGAAAGACTGGCTCGTCGCATCAAGTGACGATGAACTCCAAGAGTTCGTCAACGAGAAGGGACTCAAATACGAGTCCGTCTCAAGGTTCCGCAGAAAGCTACGAGGGAAGAACCCCAAGGCAAAGAAGTCCTTGGTCGAGTTCTTGACCTCAGGTAAGAGAGACTTCGAGATTGAGGAATACTTCGGTAAGCCTGTCTCTGAGGTTCTCTCAGAAGTCCCAGACGGCTACGAGCTGTTCAAGACAAGAGACGAGCACCTCAACCAGGTCTACGTTCTCATCCCAGAAGTTCCAATGAGCTACGAGCTCAAGCCGAAAATCTGGACGTACAGGTGGCAGCCAGACGGTCAGCCGTATCTCTGGATCAAGTTCCCAGACGACTTTGACCGTAAGAAGATAAAGATTGTCCCTATCGCTGACCTTCACGCAGGGAACCAGGCCTGTAACATGGCTAAGTTCCGTGAATGGGTCAACTGGATCGCTTCTAGGGAAGACGTCTTTGCCTTCATCAACGGCGACCTGTTCGAGAACGCTCACGGTGATTCCAACAAGGGAATCTCAATCTACGAGCAGACCACAAGACCACGAGGTCAGCTTGACGAGCTTCTGAATATCCTCGCACCTATCGCTCACAAGATTCTCTGGGCTATCCCAGGTAATCATGAAGATAGGTCAAGGACACGAGACTTTGATCCGCTTGAGTGGCTCTGTGACAAGCTTCAGGTCCCCTATTCCTACTTCCCTGTTTTCGTTGACGTTCTGTGGAAGGGTTTTGTTTTTGACTTCTTCTGCCAACACGGCAACACAGGGTCAGGAACCAAGGGTGGCAAGATGAATGCCGCAGGCCGACCCCTCAAGTGGAACGAGCAGACCTGCTTTACCGTCATGGCTCACGTCCACGACGCTACAACCAACACCACGGTCTGTATCGTCAGAGACCGCAAGAACTTCGAGCTCATCGAGAAGAAGCAGTATGTTCTCATCTGCCCCGCCTTCCTCAATTACTTTGGCAGTTACGCTGCTAAGGCAAATCTGGAACCTGGTGCTCAGGGAACTATCAACTGCGAGCTCTTCGCCAACGGTGACTATCACCTTAACTCGTAAAACAAAAGGTAACGGGGCAAACCTCTAATTGCCCCTCTAACTAGTACGATAATATCGTACAACTAAAGGTACGGTACATTAAATAATTGACTAAAGCACCTTAAATGTATAGATATTGTCGTAATATCTATACAAATAGCGACAAAATAAGGAGGAAATATGTTGACTAAAGACCAAAACAATCACATGAACGAGAACGCCGAGATGTTCGTTAAAGAATACTGCAAAAAGTATGTTGGTGGCGTTGAAAAACACGGAGGTAATATGTGGGAAATGGGCCTACAACAACTCGTGGACAATGCTAAAGATGAAGTAAAAGACCAATGGTCATACTTACTAGACATCGAGAGGAAGGTTAAAGAAATCCAGCATTTATTAAGCGACACAGAAGAAGATGAGTTAGAAATATTCTATTACGGGGTTAAGGATATTATGGAGGGCGATTACAAACCATATAAATCCAGACACACCACCTGTAAAGAGTGGATAGGAGATTGGTATGCACGCTAAACTTTGTTACATAGCAGGGAAATATAGGGGGGAAACAAACGACATTATTAAAGAGAACATTATGACGGCCCAACAGTATCAACTGCTCCTAACTAGAGCCTACCCAGAGTTCTTCTACTTGTGTCCCCATACTAATACTGAATTTCTAGACGGGGCTCAAGACGACCAATACTTTTTAGACGGAACAATGGAGATGCTAAGAAGATGTGACGCTATCTATATGCTCCCAGGGTGGGAGGGCTCAGAAGGTTCAAACAAAGAATTAGCCGAGGCCAATAGACTCGGAATAGAAAACGTAACAGAAAGGCTAGAAGTATGAAACAAGATTTTAGAAGTTGCCCGATTTGCAAACATAAGATGACAAAGAAGGGTAAAAACCTATATATATGTAAGGCCTGCCTACACCAATTAAGAAAATGTAAGGTATGCGGAGAATTTGGTTGTACCAAAGTAGAGTGTAAGAACGTAATAATGTAAGGAGGAAAAATGAGCTTTAACACAGAACCAAACCACCCAACAGATCTAGAGATGCAAAAAGCTACAATGAAAGCAGTTCAGCCAGACTTTGACAATCACTATGACATTAAAGAGCCAGCGGAACTGGTATCAAGCTGTTGTGGGGCGAAAGTGTTATATGTTGATTCAGACGGAGTTGGAGTTTGTAGCGACTGTAAAGAGATTTGCGAAGAAATAGCAATTTAATTAAGGAGTAAAGATGAGCTTTAACACAGAACCAAATCACCCAACAGACCAAGGGTATGGCAGGTGTTCAGTCTGCCACAAGGATAGAGATTGTAGTGAAGTTTATAAGTGGGCAGGAGAAGAGCCGATGGAATACCCAAAACTTTACTGTAACCAATGTTTAGAAAAAGAGAGGCTAAGGAGAACGCTCTGTGATGAGTGTTTTCATAAATTGTATAACTAAAGTGTTTAGATTTTGCTTAATTTATTCACCATGAGTGTTTAGATTTTGCTTAATTTATTCACTTGAAAAGAAAATAAAAAGGCGGCCAGACAAGGGTGGGAAAAAATGAAAAAACCTTCCACGAATCTAGCCGCTTTTTTAATTATTTGATAGCGAGTCTGAAACTTACGCCAGTAAAGCCAACAATGGTCGCCCATACTAGTTCGTTGCTCTCAACGACACCTAGTGCAATCAATACAGAGTAGATTACTCCAGCAGCGATGCCAAAGTATGATTTTTTGCCATTTAAGAAATCAGCAATTTTCTTGAACATACTATTCCTTTCTTTGTTACATAATTTAATAATCGTCATTGCAAGCACAAATAATATTGTGCGACCTTTGGGTTTTTCGGGCTTAGGTGGCATAGTTGTCGTCGTAGTCTCTGTTTTTGACGTTGTGGAGGACGTAGATGTGCTAGTTGTTTCTGTTTTAGTGGTAGAACTAGAAGTACTCGTAGATATTGAAGTGCTTAATGACGTTGAGGTACTTGAAGTACTAGTGGTGATTGACATCGTAGTTGAAGTTGAGCTACTTGTTGAACTAGACATTGACACAGACGTAGAGGTACTTGATGTTGAAGTTGTTATTGATGTAGACGATGAGGTAGACGTACTTGATGTTGATGTTGTTGGTGGTACTGTCGTAGTTGTAGTCGTCGTTGTAGTCGTCGTTGTAGTGGTGGTTGTAGTCGGTGGAATGGTAGTGGTTGTAGTCGGGGGTGGTGGTGGTGGAGCAGTCGTTGTTGTTGGGTTCAACTTCTTTGGATGCAACCAGCCAGCTACACCGTTATAGTTGTGGTTCTGTCTATGGACAGTTCCAGTACCGATGAAGTTACCTGCTGAATCATAGTATCCTTGTGATGGCCAGTTCTGGTCATACGATATAAAAGAATTTATGTTGGAGGTATAGGAACATACTGCAACGTGTCCGTATGGGCCCACAGCTGCGTTCCAGACGATGATATCGCCTTCCTTGGGCCAGTTGTTAGGTGCATTAAGAATTCTGTCGTAGAGACCAAGGTTAGCATTAGCCAACATTGTTATAGCGTTACCGTGTATTATCGGTAGCCCCAAGTAATCCCGTATATAAAGATTAGCCCAGTCCCAGCACTGATTGCCGTAGGCTCCATCTATATTAACCCCTCTACCAACGTATTGGTTCATCCATTGTTCTGGGCTCATTTTTCCCCTTTCTTATATAAGATCGTTGCCTTTTAGTATTGAAATTAATATTCCAACAAGAGTAGTCAATCCGAATGTTGCTACCCAAACTAAAGCTTTCCATTGTCTTTCTGACACGCTTCTAACTTCATCTATCTTGGCGTATCTGTCGGTAACAATTACTATAAATCTATCTACCTTGTCCTCTAAGGTGTCAAATCTTTTTTGCTGTAAGCTACAGTTATGTTCTATTCTCTCCAAGATTATCTCGTGGTCTTCTTTATTCTGATGCATTTGTTCTTCAAGCACTGCAAACCTCGCTTCCGCATTATTTATTTGTTTTGATAATTGCTTCATCAGTCGTATTTTCCTT
>Ga0172371_10014500_pt1 | contig 10146 bp, 5 predicted proteins | sample Lak12m_FD_114543 | JGI IMG/M metagenome (GOLD analysis project Ga0172371, IMG submission 114543) | Freshwater microbial communities from Kabuno Bay, South-Kivu, Congo - kab_022012_12m | ecosystem: Environmental > Aquatic > Freshwater > Lake | place: Democratic Republic of the Congo: South-Kivu... | reverse complement strand
GTGGCTTGGAGACGCTCGGTCGTCACGAGGATTGCGTCCCGCTCCGGGTCCGAAGGGGTCAGGCCCTTCTCGTCGGTCGAGGCCATGCCGAACGTGACTTGCGCGGGGTCCTGCGCGCAGGAGACCGTGACGTCCGCGCCCGCAATCGGCGCCCCGCTCTCGTCTACCGCCTTCACCACCACCGACCGCCGCATCACGCAACTCGGATAACGAGGAAGGTTGCGCCTCTTGAGTTCTCCGTCCGGGGCGCCGTTCTTCTGGATCTGGATCGGGTTCACCTGGGGACCGACCTGGCAGTCGATCATCAGAATGCCGCTGCTCATGGCGCTGCCCAAGGTCCAATTCGATTTGTTGTTCTCGAAAACGCAGTTGACCAACCGGGCGCTAAGAGCGCCCCCTTCCGCGACGCCGACCTCGAGGTCCCGGAACACGCAGTTCTTCAGGTAGTGCCGGCCGTTCTGCACGCCAATGATCCCGTGTTCGAAGGTTGTGCCTTCGATTACCGAAAAAGGGCTGGGCGATGTGGAATCGACTGTGTCTGTGAAACCGCCGACGGCGGTACAGAACGTGGACACCGGCGGAGCCTCGAACCACGAAATGGTCGCCCCGATCAGCCTTATGTCGGAAGGCGCCCAGCGCCCCCAGGCCCAGCGCGGCGAGGCCCCTTCCTGCGTATAGTCACGGAAGCCCCAGACGTGCTCCCGATCCTGCCGGGCGGCGGTGATCGTGCCGAGGTGGACGTGCAACTCGCCTCCGAAGAGGGGTCGCTCCCCGTGCCCATAGATACCCACGTACATGCCGTGCTCGCCCGGGGTCTCGCAGTCGAGCTTCAAGGTAGGGCGGATCCTCCCGTCCTGGGGGTCGCCGAGGGTGAGACGATTCACGACGCTCGGGCGTTGGTTGGGGTCCCAGTCCACAGGAGAGCTTCCCATCGGTAGCCGGACCCAAACCGTGCCTCGGATGATCAGCGTCTCGTTGGGATGTCCTTTTCTGCCGATTTGGAAGTAGGTAGGTTCGGCCCCGTCGTCGCCGATCCACAGGTCGGCGTCGAGCGTGTACGTGTCGGACCCGGCGTCGTAGGTGATCTTCTTCCAGCCGTTCTTGGCGTCCATGGCCAGGAGCGTTTCCAGGGTTGCCGGCTGGCCCTTGGGAAAACCGACGACCTCGATCCGGTTCTTATCGGCAACGTGCGTGAGCCGGGCCGTTGGCGGCAGAGCGGCCGGGGCGTGATCGCTGGGGAGCTTCACATCGACCTTTCCCTCGCGGCTGATAGCCACCTCGCTCCCCTCGGGCACACGGATAGTGGTGTCGCGCCCGGCGCGGCCCCGGAGCGTGATCACGATCACCCCCAGGAGCACCACCACGGCGGCCGTCCCAAGGGCCACAACCAGGCCCACGGCCAACGGCTTGCGCTGACCGACCATGCTCACCAGTCTAGGGAAGATGCCCGTGGCGGTGTGCGGGTGCGCGCGGTGCCGGAATGTCTCCTCCGCCACGGCCCTCGCTGCTTGGCGCGTGGCCGTGGCGCCGGGCTGCGGCGTGGCCTCTTGCAGGAAGGAGAGGTTTTGCATCAGGGCCCCCGACTCCCCATCGCCCGCCCAACTGCCCGGCAATGGCGGCGGCACCGTACCGGCCAAGAAGCCCTCCAGGTCGGCAACCACCTCGGCCATCGACGGGTGGCGATCCTCCGGCCGCTTGGCCACCATCCGCCGAAAGATGGCGTCGACCCTCTCCGGCACGTCGGGCCGGGCGGCGCGGAGGGAAGGAATCGGGGCATCCCGGTGCGCCAGCAGAATCTGCACCAGCGAGTCGCCCTCGTACGGCACTTTGCCCGTCAGGAGACGATAAAGCGTGCAGCCCAGGGAATAAATGTCGGATCGCTGGTCGGCCTTGCGCGTGTCCTCGGCCTGCTCGGGGGCCATATAGTCGCACGTGCCCATCACTTGGCCGCTTTGGGTGAGTCGCTCCGAGCCCCGCTCCTCCCCGCCCGCCGCCAAGGCCACCCGGGCCAAGCCCATGTCGAGGATCTTCACGGTCCCTTTCTTGTCCAAGAGCAGATTGCCCGGCTTGATGTCGCGGTGGATCACCCCTTCTCCATGGGCGTACTCAAGCCCTTTGGCCGCCTGAAGGATGCAGTGAACGGCCTGCTTCACTTCCAGCGGCCCGCGCTCCTTGACGACTGAGGCCAGGTCCTTGCCGTCGACATACTCCATCGCCAGGAAGTGGATGCCCTCGGTTTCAGAGGCGTCGTAGGCAGTGACGATGTTCGGGTGGACGAGCTTGCCGGCCGCCGTCGCCTCACGATAGACCCGCTTCACGGCGTCGGGCGATTTCATGGCCGCGGCCGGGAGCACCTTCACGGCCACAATGCGTCCTAGCTTTCGGTGCCGGGCCTTGAGCACGACCCCCATGCCCCCCTGGCCGAGCTTGTCCAACACCGTGTACTCGCCGAAGACCAACCCCTTGGGCTTCCCTTGGTAGACCAACTGGGCCTGGTACTTGGTGAGCTTGCCGGCAGCGACGAGGTCCCTGGCAAGGGTCTGCGCGTCCTGGGGGCGTCTTTCCGGCGGAAGGCGCTGCTCGAAGGCCGACACCTCATCGGCCGACAGGAGGCCGCTTTGGACGAGGTGCTCAACGAACTGCTGAAGCGTTGTGGCCATAAGCACCCCCGCAATAAGATCACCTCGATTGTAGCCTTTGCGTTCGGGAGTTGGTAGGTCAGGCTTCCCAGCCTGACCTACGGTCCTGGAGTAGACACGGGGATTTCCTGCCTCTATCCGGGGGATTACAATGGGGTACGAGTGCTCTCCTGGAGGATTGAACGTGCCCGTTCACGATTTCCACACGCGATGAATCGCCCATTTGACAGAGTCGCTCAACAGCGGCCTCTTGCCGACGAGTTGCTACGCGATGGCAGAGCAATGGGCCGGGCGTTCCGTCGCCGACGTGCTGACGCTGCAAGCCCCGCTGCCGGCCCTTCCGCCGCCGCTACAGCCTTGAGCCTGCCCGTGAGCGAGACCATGAATCGTCGCGATGCCTTGCGTCGGATTGCCGGGACTTGCTTTGCGGCTGCGTTGCCGTCGTCTGCGGAAGCTTGGGCAGCCGAGCCGCCTGCGCGAACGGCCGTGGGGCTGGTGATCTACTGCTGTGGGCTGCGGCAGAGGGCCGAGAAGCGGAAGGACCCGAAGCGGGATCTGTTCGAGCCGTTGAGCTTCCTGGAACACTGCCACCGCCTTGGCGCCGGAGGCATCCAGGTGCCGCTGGGCAGTTGGGATGCGGAGTGTGCGGCGCGGGTTCGCCGCCAAGCGGACGAGTACGGGATGTATATCGAGGGGATCACCAGCCCGCCGCGGGACGCGGCCGATCTGGCCCGCTTCGAGGCGGAAATGCGAACCGCCGCTCTGGTCGGGGCCAAGGCGGTGCGCACGGCGATCCTGCCCGGCCGGAGATACGAGTTCTTCGATTCGGCCGAGCAGTTCCGCCAATTCGACCGCCAGGCCCGCCGGTCGGTCGAGCTGGCCGCGCCGGTGGCCGAGCGGCATCGGGTGCGGTTGGCCATCGAGAACCACAAGGACCACCGCGTTGCCGAGCGGCTCGATCTGCTCAAGCGGGTGAGCAGCCAGTGGGTCGGGGCGTGCGTCGACCTGGGCAACAGTCTTGCACTGCTGGAAGACCCGATGGAAGTGGTCGAGGCTTACGCGCCCTGGGCGATGGCCGTCCACCTGAAGGATCAGGCCGTTCGAGAATACCAGGACGGGTTCCTCTTGGCCGACGTGCCGCTGGGGCAAGGCTTCTTGGACCTCAAGAGGATGGTCGACGTCCTGCGCAAGGCCAAGCCCCAACTCTGCTTCACCCTGGAGTTGATCACCCGCGACCCTCTCAAGGTCCCTTGTCTGACCGAGAAGTACTGGACGACCTTCGCCGCGACCCCGGCCCGCGACCTGGCCCGCACGCTCCGCCTCGTGCGGCAGCACCAGGCCAGAACCCTCCCGGAGGTCGGCAGCCGATCGCTTGAAGCGCAAGTCGCCCAGGAGGATCGGAACCTTGAGGAGAGCCTGCGATTTGCCCGCCAACGGCTGCTCCTGTGAGGAGAGAGTGCTCGCCCGGAAAAGGGGACAGGCACCGTCGCTGGAAACGTAATTGGCGCGGCCGACCCGGCTTGCGACGGAGCCAGTCCCCTTTTCCTTTGAGTGGCATGCTCTCACGACGCGAAGGGTCGCACTGCGCATGGACATCGCCGTGGCGGCTTCCATGCCGACCCTCGGCTGCGCCGAGTGACGGCATGCCACCCAAACGCTTCATCGGGTCGGCGGAGCCTGAAGATCGCGGTCCTTCATGAAGCGGAACGACCGGGCGACGCCCTGGTCGATAATCTCGGCGCTGGGATCGTTGCTGTCGGGGCCCTTAAATTCGATTTCCAGGCTGAACGGGCCGGTGAACCCGATCCGGCGGTAGAGGGCGGCCAAAGCAGCGAGGTCGATACTGCCTTCGCCCAAAGGCGGGAAGTCCCACTGGCCCTTGGGGCCGCGGTGGTCCTTGATGTGCACGTGGATCAGGTAGGGGCCGATCTCGTGCGCCACGGCGGCCAGGTCCGCCACGGGATCGATGCCGGCGTAGAAACGCACGTTGCCCGCGTCGTGGTTGATGCCGAGGCTCGGGCTGCCGATCGTGCGGCACAAGTCCAGGCTGGCCGCGGCGGTCTCGGTCACGCCGGCGTGACTCTCCAGGCCGATCTTCACGTTTCGCTTGGCCGCGTAGGCGAGCAAATCGGCCAGTTGCCGATAGAGCGGATCGAGGCTTTCGCCCGGCCCGGCAATGCCGAGGCCGGTGTTCACGATCGGCACGCCCAACTCGCCGGCCAGGTCGATTCGGGCCCGCAGGCGGCGGCAGCCTTCCGCCGCGGCCTCGGGCCCCTTGCCCACCAGCGGGAACTCCAGGTCGATGTGGCCGGCGATGCTGGCGATCGTCAGCCCGAAGCTCTCCACGAGTTTGCCGAGGGCCTCGATGTCGGCCTTACTCATCCGCTCCGGTTGGACATGCTCGCAGTAGGCGCAAACGCAGCCGATCTCGACGGCCGGAAACCCCGCCCGGGCGATGCCCTCCAGGGCCCGCCGGAGCGGCTCCTGCCGGTAGCTGAGCGTTCCGCAAGCGAGCAGGGCGGATTGACGCGCGGTCGTGTTTGCCATGATTCAATTTCCTTGCCGGGCGGTTTCGTGGGGCAGGTTGCCAACCTGCCCGTGCGCAGAGGCAGGTTAGCAACCTGCCCCACGACGGACGGAGGTGCTAAATGACATTGCGCGATTCCGGGACGCGGCGTTGCGACATCCATGGCGATTCTCGGAACGCCACGGAGGGCGTTCCCTACAGGCCGTCTTGTGGCGTCCCGGAATCGTGCAACCCTATTACACGTCCCATCCCTTGCGGAGTTCGACGCGGAGGTACTTGTTGGCCTCGGGATCGTTGGGGAAGCACATCTTGTCGCTGTCCCACTCAAGCTTCTTGCCGTGCCTCAAGGCAATGCTGCCCAGCAGGGCGGCCTCCGTGACCCGGGAGGCGAAGTCGAAGTTCGAGGCGGTGGGCGTGCCTTGGCGACAGGCCTTCAGCCAACTGGCGGCGTGATCGCCGTAGCTTTCCACGGTCTGCGGCAGGCGGCCGACCTCGCGCATCTTCTTCTCCGGGATGATTCGCCCCTGCAAACACCAGGGGTCGCCCATGACGCTCCCCTCCGTGCCGACGATCAACTGGCCCATGTTCGGCACCTTGCGATCGGCTTCCAGGTGCTTGGGCCGGGGCATCTTGGCGGCCAGCGTTCCGCCCCAGAAGTGGATCGTTACGGCCGGCCGGGTCCCGCGCGCGGGGAACGTGTACTTCAACACATAGCCCAACGGGTACGACTCCTTGACGGGCCATTCAGTCTGCTGGACGACCTCGATCGTCGTCGGCGCGCCCAGGTCCAGGGCCCACCAGGCGGCCGAGAGATGATGCGTTCCCCAATTGCCGATCAGGCCGTTGCAGATGTCGCTGAACGGATGCCATCCCATCCGGATCGTGCCCGTGGTGAAGGGGCGCGAGGGGACGGGCCCGAGCCACACGTCCCAATCGACGCCGGGCGGGATCAGCACGGGCCTGCGCGGCTCGCGGGCCGCCATGGGGTAATCGTTCCAGTGAAAGACCTCCCGCACCTCGCCCAGCACCCCCGCCTTAATCCACTCCCGCACGAGCCGCGTGCTCTCGCTGGAGTTGCCCTGGTTGCCCATCTGCGTGGCGAGCTTCTTCTCCCGGGCGACCTTGGCCAACCATCGGGCCTGATGAATCGTATACGTCAGCGGCTTCTCGCAGTAAACGTGCTTGCCGCGCAGCAGGGCCATCATCGAGGCCGGATAGTGGTGATGGTCGGGCGTGGCCACGGCCACCGCGTCGATCTCGCGTTCCATCTCGTCGAACATCTTCCGATAGTCCGTATAGCGCCGGACCTTGGGAAATCTCTCGAAGGTCTTGCCGGCGTACTGCTCATCGGGATCGCAGAAGGCCACGCGGTTCACCTCCGGGCCCCCCATGCCGACCAGGGCGACTCCCCGCCCGCCCGCCCCGATCAGCGCGAGGTTGACCTTCTCGTTCGGTGAGGCCCCGGCCTCAAGATACGCGGGCACGGCAAATCCGACGGTCGCCGCGGCACACCCCTTGACGAAACTCCGCCGTGTGGCTTTGGTTCGCATTACCGGTTCTCCTTTCGGTCGTTCAGGGATCGAGAACTCCGAGCCGGGCCGTGTCGGCCCGGCCTGTACCCCGAAATCCGTCCCTCGCAGCGCACCCCCGGGCCGACACGACCCGGCTCAGAAATCACTCCCAAGAAGTCATCTCCGATCTGCCAGCGTCGATTGCACGCCCCCTTCGGGCACCTCGGCCTTGGCCGTCCAGAGGATGGCGTTGAGCACCATCCTGCGCAGGCTTTCAACTCGCCAGCTCGTGTAGTTGTGGGGCCCGGCGTACATGAAGGCCCGCCCGCCGTCGTCGCGCTGGAGGGCCCACGCGACGACCTCGCGGTGAGGCCTGTCGGGCGGGAGCATGGCCGTGAGGATCGGCACCAGCGGCTTGTCGCCCGGGCGGGCCACGTACCGCTGGCAGAACACATAACGGTAGTAGAGCTCGTCGTGGATCGCAAAAGCCTTGACGCCCCGGGCCACAGGGTGATCGGGCGAGGCAACGCTTTGTTCCCCGTCGGTGAAGGTGTGCTGGGAGACGACTTTCTTCTTGTTGCCGCCGGCCCAATCCAGAAAATCTCCTTCCACGTCATCGCTCACGGCGGTGGCCCCGTGCAGGCCGACCAGGCCGACTCCACGACGCATCAACTCGCCGATCTTCTTACGGCGGTCGGGCCCTGCCAGCAGGTGGTCGTCCCATCCTTCGTTGAACATGACGATGCTGTCGGCATCGTCGAGGGTCGCCGGATTCGCCGGCCAATTGTCCGAGTACAGCTCGATTCTCACGTTTCGGACGTTGGGCGAGGTTTCCAGGCAGTTCTTGAGCAGGGCGAGCCCCTTGTCGTGCTCGTGGGTTCCACGGGGGTGCCGGGTGGGCCCGGCGATCATGACGATCTTCTTCGTGCCCCGGTCTCGCGCGGTTCCCGTCGCGGGCTCGGCTGCCATGGCCGAAACGATCCCCAAGAGCCCAATCACCCAAGACGCCGCACTCCAACAGAATCTGCTCGATGGCTGCATGTCCAGACCTCCGCGTTCAATCTCTCGCCCGCACTATTTCAAGACTTCCGAAGTCTGCCGCCGGCCATCGCGGTTCTGTGCCACCCGTTTACCGCGATAGCGCACTTTCGATCAGGTTGTTCCGGCCGCCTTGGACCTTGAGGGCTGTCCACGCCTTGACCCCCGGCAGATCGTTGCGGATCAGGCAGCCGGTCAGCCGGGTGTCGCTCACCTGGTCCATGAGGATGCCCGCGTCTTGGCAATCGAGAACGGTGCAGTTGGCGATCAGGAAGCGGCGGCAATTCCGGAGGATCAGGCCGGCCTCCGTGCCGCGAACGCCGTTTAGGTGCAGGCCGGTGAGCGCGCAGTCCTGGCAGTTGATCAATACGACGCCCCCTTTCGCCTCCCGGCTGCGGCCGTAGTCGTAGCCCGGGTTGCGGTCGAAGGCGTTGGCGCCGATCACGAGGTTGGAGCACTCCTCGGCGCGGAGGTCGCCGGCGAAGCCCATCCAGAAGGTGTTGCCGACGATCGTCACGCCCCGGGCCTTTTTGAGGTCGATGTTCCACTCGACGTCGCTGAGCACGTTGCCGGTGACGGTGAAATGGCCCCAGCGGCGGTCCTTGGTGTCGGCGCCGACGTAGCGGATGTTGGCGGCGCCGGGCACGTTGGAGTGCTGGATCGTGCAGCCGGTGACGGCGATCTCGGCGATGCCCGCGGCCCCGCCCGAGCAATCGATGAGCACGTTGGCGGCCGGCGGGCCCTTGGGGTCCATGTTGGCTTCGAGGTCGCAGCCGGCGACCTGGATGTTGCGCACGTCGCCGCCGCGGCAGACGATCCCGCCGGCCCCGTTGTAGCTGATGTGGCAGCCGGTGATGTTGCTCTGGTGGAGGCTCACGTCGTCGTAGAAGACGCCCGCCCCGCGGTTGTCATAGAGATGGCAGTCGGAGACGATCACGTTGCGGTTCCGCCGCACGAGGTGGATCGCGTGGAGGGTTTTTCGGATCACGGTCCGGGTAACGGTCAACTGCACGGTCCCGGCGGCCTCGATGCCGCAAGCCGCTTCGTGCTCGCCGACGATCTCCAGGCCGTCGACCATGGGGGCCCGCTGTCGCTCCCACACATTGGGCTTGAACGTGGGGGGATCGGCGGTCCCCTCGTGCGTGCCCACGAATTTGAAGGCCGGGCCCGGACCCGTCATCACGATCCGGCCAGTGCCCTCGCCGGCCAGGGAAACCGGCCCCACGCGGTCCAGCTCGATGACGATCGGCCTCGTGACGCGGTACACGCCGCGAGGAAAGCGGAGATCGCCGATCCCCGCTTCCACCGCGTGCTGGATCGCCGCGGTGTCGTCGGCCCGGCCGTCGCCCTTGGCGCCAAAATCCCGGACCGTCTTGGACGACTCCCCGGCGGCGAGAACCGTCGATGCCAAGAGGATGAGCATCGCCGCGGAAAACAGTCCGATGCATCTGACAAGTGTCATAGAAACCTCCGTTGCACGATCTCCCCAAGAAGCGCTTGAGGCGAGGCTTGGGCTCGCCCTCCCGATCTCCCCTTATACGTCGGCGATGCACAAAACGCAACATCGGCCTGCCCCGGAAAGCAAGAGGATCGCAGCGCGGCCGCTTGACACGGCCCAGGAGCCGATCTAGCCTGATCTGTGCCCCGCCCAGAGAAGACCACGCCAACATCCTTCCTTCACGATCCGAGGAGTCTGCGATGAGCCAACCTATCCGTCGTCGTGCGTTTCTCAGAAACTCCGTTCTGGTCGGGGCCGGCTGCTGGGTGGCGGGCCGCTCTGCGACCTCGCCTGCTCGCTCGCCCAACGAGAAGCTGAACATCGGCATCGTCGGGGTCCACAGCCGCGGGGCGGCCAACATGGCGGCCGTGGCCGGCGAGAACATCGCCGCCCTGTGCGACGTGGATGAAACCTACCTGGCCGAGGCCGCCAAGAACCATCCCAAGGCGAAGACGTACATCGATTGGCGCAAGATGCTCGACCAGAAGGACCTCGACGCGGTCGTCGTCAGCACCACCGAGCATACCCACGCGCCGGCCAGCATCGCGGCCATGAAGCGCGGCAAGCACGTGTATTGCGAGAAGCCGCTGGCCCATTCGGTCTACGAGGCCCGCCTGATGCGGGAAACCTCCAAGAAAATGAAAGTGGCGACCCAGATGGGCACGCAGATCCACGCCTCGGAGAACTACCGCCGGGTGGTGGAGTTGATTCAATCGGGGGCGATCGGGCCGGTGCGGGAAGCGCATGTCTGGGTCGACCAGGGCATCGAGGGCCCGCGCAGCCGGCCGCAGGACACGCCGCCGGTCTCCAAGAACCTCCACTGGGACCTCTGGCTGGGGCCCGCCCCGTGGCGCCCCTATCACCCCTGCTACTTCAAAGACCGCAGCATGTCGTGGCAGAACTGGTGGGACTTCGGCAACGGGGCGCTGGGCG
>Ga0172371_10014499_pt1 | contig 10146 bp, 16 predicted proteins | sample Lak12m_FD_114543 | JGI IMG/M metagenome (GOLD analysis project Ga0172371, IMG submission 114543) | Freshwater microbial communities from Kabuno Bay, South-Kivu, Congo - kab_022012_12m | ecosystem: Environmental > Aquatic > Freshwater > Lake | place: Democratic Republic of the Congo: South-Kivu... | reverse complement strand
TCGCCAAGCAGTTCGAACAGGAATACATCGACATGTTTCTGAACACAAAATGATGCTCTCCGGTTGTATGTCGCCAACTGTCGGCTGGCCTCCGGTTCCAGGTTCAGCTTTTCGAATTCGAATTACAACTACGATAACACGAATACGAATGTCAGTTCTCACCTATGCAATATTTGCGACATAGACCCTGCCGGCAAGGCAAAAAATAACAGAGTGACAGGGAGCGCTGGTAGGGAAACTGAAAGCGATCCCAAGTCAGGCAAAGCCATGAAAAGACACGGAAATCTATACAACAGGATCTGCAGCCTTGAAAATCTAAGGCTGGCCGATAGTATTGCACGAAAAGGAAAATCGAATCAGCCGGGGGTGATTGAGCATAGCTGGCACAGCGAGCAGAATCTTCAAGATCTCCATGAAATTCTAATGAAGAAACAATATCACACCTCTGAGTACACGACCTTCACCATATTTGAGCCAAAGGAGAGAGTGATATTCAGGCTGCCGTACTACCCTGACCGAATCGTTCATCATGCGGTCATGAATATCCTGGAGTTGATCTTTGTCTCTACGTTAACGGCCGATACTTACAGTTGTATTAAGGGCAGGGGAATCCATGCCGCTGCGGATGCCGTCCGGATGGCCCTGGCTGATCAGGAAGGGACACGGTACTGCCTGAAGCTGGATGTCCGTAAGTTTTATCCGAGCGTCGATCATGAAATCCTGAAGGAGTTGCTGCGTAAAAAGATCAAAGATCAGGACCTACTGGACCTGCTTGACGGAATCATAGACAGCGCTGAAGGCTTGCCAATCGGCAATTATCTCAGTCAATACTTTGCCAATTTCTATCTGACCTACTTTGATCACTGGCTGAAAGAAACCCTGAAGGTGAAATATTACTTCCGGTATGCTGATGACCTGGTGATCCTTTCCCCGGATAAGCCGTACCTGCATGCCTTGCTTGGCAAGATCAGACACTACCTGCGGGCGAATCTAAGCCTGCATGTCAAGGATAACTACCAGATATTCCCGGTCGCATCCCGGGGGATTGATTTTGTCGGATATGTGTTTTATCACACGCACACCCGCCTACGGAAATCGATCAAGAAACGCTTTGCCAGGATGCTGGCGAAAAGAAGAAATCAGGCATCCATTGCATCATACAATGGCTGGGCTGTGCATTGTAATTCAAAGAACCTTCTTAAAAAACTGCTGCATGAATAACTTTAAATCGTTTGGGATACCCACAATACCAAAAGGATTCAAAGGTGATAAGATCAAAATGTCAAAGATCCTGAACCGTGAGATCGTTGTGCATGATTACAAGCTGGAGGATTCCAAGATCTACAAGGATCGCGGCACCGGAAAATGTCTTCACCTACAGATTTCAATCCTGGGTGACGATCATATTATTTTCACTTCTTCGGGACCGTTGATCGATGCTATTCAACAGGTGCCGAAAGATAAATTCCCATTTCAAACGACGATTATCCAGGAATCGGAAAGGTTCATTTTTACATAAACATAATTATGAAAATCTATTTTGACGTCAATAATGACGAAAGCCGTGGATATACTCTCAAATCCTGGCGGGAAATCATGAAAGATGAGGAACTTGATGAAATTGTCCTGACGCCCGGAATTTATGAGACGGGTTCAGATTACTTCTACTGCCTCGATATACGTGATTGCCTTGAAAAAGATGATAATACCTGTGGTAAACTGAATTGCAACGAGTATGAGCCGCGAAACGGCAAATCGGGCATCTGCAAGCATTTCAAGAACACTTATACACTTGATGAAGATAAGAAATTCATTCTGCGGGCAGGCCATAAGAAATTAATCCCTATTAAATAAAAAAGAGAGATGAAAAAAGAATCTCACACAGGAATAAGAAACGAAAAATTATTCTGTTACCATTGCGGAGAATCACAGGTTATGCCCGTTCCTATCCGCATCGAAATGGCAACGGCCATGATGAAGGCATTTGAAAAAATTCATAAGAATTGTGAGAAAACATGGGTTGAGCCGGTTAATGATCCGGATGGAAAGGGAGAATTAGAAAATGAAGGATGGTGGATGGTTCACGGAGAACATGGGATAAGCAGCTTGACTATTTTCAATCGCCTCAGTTGTCACAATAGATTGAAAAATACTTATGAAGGATTCCCTCATGATCCTGACGATTTCAGAAGGTGCTATTTGCTTTTGAAAGCCTGTCCGCATTTTAAAACAAGGCTCGGTAAGATGAAATCTGTTAATCCCACATGGTCTAACCTTATAGACAACTGGGATAAGCTGACCGAAATGCTTGAATGGCAACTTCAATACAGGAAAGCAAACGGTATGTATGAATTAATGCAATCGTGTGTTGTATATAAATAATGCAGTATTCACCCGACAGTATTACGCTTACCGGTACTTTAACAAATGTTTTATGGTTACAAAAAAAGAATGGTCAGAATTTAGAGCAACCGGATTACTGCTCATTATAAATCAATTTCTCAACATTTTCGGATGGTCGATTGTTTTTGAATTTGACGGTGAAATTGTAAAATCTGTTTATCCGGCGCGAGTAAAGTTTCGCGGATTTTCCGATAAAGATGTTGAGGAAAATTATACCAAGATCTCTGAATATATGAAAGCAAACGCAGATGAATTGTGCAAAGAGGCTCACGATTAATATGTTTGTTAATGAGTAAGCTGCAAACATCAGGCGGCGGTTTTTAACTGGATATGTAATTACCGGGGATATCGGTTCCGCCGCTTATGCTTGCAACGACATTATCATTAGAAAAAATTGAAATTATGATACTTACATATTCAAAAGAGCAATTCAAGAATAAATACCTGGCTGGAATAAAAATTCATTCAATCAGGGAGGATAAAAACAATCGCTGGAAGATTGGAATGAAAATACAACAATGGTTATTCAATCCCCGCCACGTATCAAAGCATCCACATCAATTCGGAGAGGATTTTTGTCAGAGGATTCAGTATATTGATATTCGGTACGACGAGTTCATGTTTCAGCGGATACCTCACATATACATTGACGGATTGAAAATACTTGACAAGGAAATTATAGAACAGATTGCTATAAATGATGGATTTGATTCTTCCAGATCATTTTTTGCATGGTTCAATAAGGATATTAAGGGGTGGAAGGTCATTCACTGGACAGATAAATGTTATTGAGGATATTGGAAGTAGTAAAAATTCAAACTTAATAAACTTAAAAATGAAAATCATGAAAAATTACATTATTGCAAGCATGCTGGTGGTGATCAGTATGGTGGTGATCAGTATGGTGATTAACGCTACATCCCGTGATGAAAGCGCCCGTGCATTGTGGACTAAAGAACTTGCTTCAGATGCAGAGAATAATTGGGTAATACCCACTTACATACGAAGTACATCAAAGGTATTTTATAATGGGAAGTTGCTTAAGCCTTCGGAGTGGACGATTATTTCAAATACCGCTTTGCGGGTAAATTTTGTTACGATGAAATACGATCAGGTATCGGTTATTTATTAACCTTTTAAACATGAAAATCATAGACCTCTCAATGAATTTTTATTGCTGCTAATGAACAGGTGCAGCCGCCGATGATGGCGGTTGCACAGCATTAAGTGATGTAAAAAAAAGAAATGAAGATCATCAGGGTATTTCCGAGAAAGACAAATTTGACGCCAAACGACCAGGATGTTCGTTTCGGGATGCCCGGATTTTTCGACCAGGCTGATGAGATTCATATTTCCATTGTATTTACATACGACATGCGGAAGGCAGAATACCTGGCAGGGCAATGGCAGCATATTGCACCAGTCAAGATTGGCGGCCCTGCAACGGGTGAGAAGAGTGGTATCTTCATCCCAGGCATGTACTTAAGAGTAGGTGCTGTGATCACCAGCCGCGGATGTAATAATCATTGCTGGTTCTGTTCCGTGCCCAGGCGTGAAGGACCGGTCAGAGAATTGCCGATCACCGATGGATGGAATGTACTTGACGATAATCTGCTTGCCTGTTCGCCTGGCCACATAAATGCTGTATTCGCAATGTTGAAGAGGCAACCTGAATATCCCTTATTCACAGGTGGCCTGGAGGCAAAGTTAATGACCGCGGATATTGCTTCTAAACTCCATGATGTGAAGCCGAAGGTTGCCTATTTCGCCTATGATACTGAGGATGACTTGGACCCGTTGGTTGCCGCTGGCGACTTATTGTTAAATGCGGGATTCACGAGATCGCACCATACGCTGAGGGCTTATGTATTATGCGGATTTCCGCGGGATACCTTTGAGAAAGCTGAAAAGAGATTTTTGCAAGCATGGGATGCCGGGTTTCTTCCCATGGCGATGCTTTACAGGGATAAGAGCGGTCATAGATCACAGGAGTGGATTTCATGGAGCTGGCAGTGGTGCCGATCCATGACCAGCGCAGCCAATTGCCGGAAGAGATCATCACGAAAATCGAGATCATCAAAAATTTATATCACATAATGTGTCGCTAACCGCAATAAATGAAAATATACGCAAATGGGAGTGATTAACGCCATTAAAAAGTTAGTCACCGTTCCTATCTTTTTAAATGGAAAAATGATATCGGATTTATCTTTGTCGCTGCACCTGTTTATAGGTAAAATGTAGTCACTTATGACAATCAGCCTGCAAGTTATCTACCTATTTTCGATCATCGTAATCCTTCACAACATGATTAGTTTCATAACTTCTTTTCGCGCCAAATTTGCCATCATGTTTATCGCCTATTTTACACCTATTGCCGAAATGGTTCATGTCATGCTGATTTTCCTTGCGCTTGACACGATCAGCGGCATTTGTGCGAGCTTGAAATGTGGTGCTAAGCTGGAGAGCCACCGGCTTCGAAAAACGGTCTATAAATTCGTATGGTACACCGTGGCGGTCATGGTTGCATGGATGATGGAACACACTTTCAAGATCGAATGGTGCCATCTTGCAGCGATCACAGCCGGGTTTATTTGTTTTGTGGAGTTAAAAAGCATTTTTGAAAATATCACAAAAATAACCGGTGATCCAGTTTTCATGAGGATCATGCGGACATTCAAAAAGAAGGGGTCAGAAACGATCCAGGATATAGTTGCCGATGAAACGGAAAAATAAACATGAAACAATATTACCCATGAATGCAAATATTAAAGCGAAAATTCGCTATGAGCTTGAAAATCCATTTTACAGGGTTTTAATAGTTATTCTGGCCGTGTTCGCCATGATGTCTTTTTTCCTCGGATGCAAGTCCGCAAAGCAGATTGAAAAAGAAGTTGTGCGAACCCATACCATTTCCGAAGATTCTGCCCGGAAGCTGGAAGAGATCAATAAGCGAACGGCAAAGACACTGACTGATACATACACCGGTAACTACACGATTCCCGAACGTGTCAATGAAGGATCGCAGCCGCTTAATGATGTTCTTTCAGGACATAACCTGGTGCTGGAAGATGAAAGGCAGAAGACGGAGGTGAAATACGATGCAGCGACCAAATCATTGAAGGTCGTCAGCACTACGAAGAAAGCCGATATACCAATTACCGGAACAAAAACGATCAACGAAGTGACCGAAGAAACGGCCAAAAGAGACAGCAGCGGGGTAAGCCACAAATCCACGGACCAGGAGAAAATTGCCAAAAAACGCGATGTGAAGCGCACGAATTATGCTCCGCTGGGAGGCTTTGTGGCGCTCGTTGTCATTATTGTCCTCGTTATTATATTCAGGAAGAAAATACCCATCCTTAAAAACTTCTGTTAATGGAAGGCTTCAATGAGATCATCAGCCAGATAGACGTCCTGGAGCGGGACGTCATGGACCGCATTAATCAGGATCCGACATGGGACCGCCAGGCCGAAACGATCACCGACCGCATGGCTCAACTCGCGGCCAAGGTGCATGATGTCACACACAACAAGATCTGCACGATAAATCCTGATTGTCCTGTCTATCGCCGGTCCATGCTCCGGCGTGTCCGCAAGACGTTGATGTTCGAATCATGATCGAAATCGACGTTAAATCGGACATTGAAAAAGTCTTCAAGAAATTCAGGAACGTCGACCAGGCGACGCTTGCCAAGGCCACTTCAAGATCCATCAATAGGGTGATGACCAGCGCCCGGGCTGTCGCCATCCGGGAGATCCGCAAGAAATACAACATCGATCCCAAGTATCTTCGTGACAAGACAGGCGATAAAGACAACCGCTATAATGCCCTGAAGATATGGAAGTCTTATCCTTCCAACCTGACGGCCAAGTTAAAGGCCTACGGAAAGCCGATCCCCCTTATTGCATTCCCAATCAAAGAAACTGATACCGGTGTTGAGATATCGGTATTAAAGGGCAGCTCCCATGAGATCAAAGGCGCATTCATCGCCATAATGAAATCAGGGCATAAAAGCGTGTTTGGCAAGGGCAAGTATGCCAAAGGTCAATTCATCCATCGCAACAAAAGAGTGCGGCCCTGGCCCCTTCCTGACCTTCCTATCACGCAATACATGACCACCTCCCTGCGGGCGGCTATTGTAACACCATCCGTCCTCAATGCAATGAAGATAAAAGTTGAACAGGATATGCCTAAGCGGCTGGAGCATGATATCACCTACCTGCTCTCCAAGCAATAGTTCTCCTCCTTATTTTTCTATAATTCATTAAATCAGCCTATTAGCTAAAAACAGTGCAGTACTACGACTGCATTAGTACTGTACTTGTACTGCATAAGTGTAGTACTACTACTGTACCTGTGCAGCGATTGAATATTTAAAAATGTTAGGAAGGGGAAGTAAAGGATAAAGGGTAAGGAAAGGGAAGGGGGAGAGCAAAAAAAAATACCCCAAAAAGAATTCAATGAAAATATTCAACTTCAGAAAGGGTGCACGTGTGCTTGTCATCATGCTTCAAGGGATGGTCGGTCGGCGGGATAGGTTCTTTCCAAAGTCTACATCAATGCGGGTATGCGAACCCCAAAAGCCTTCCAGCGACAGAAATTTAATAAAGTCAACAGGCTTTTGGCAGTATAGTCAACAAAAGTTAAGCACTATTGTCAGCAAAGCTGAAAACGGTTATATTTTTGCGGGGATCAGTGACAAAATGACATGGAAACAGAAGAAAAGCAATACGTTGGTTACAGGGAGTATTCCCGGATCATCGGATGCGACATCGTGATCATCAGCCGAGCGGTACAGTCGGGTAAGATCCCTGCCGAGGCCATCAGGATCGATGAAAGGAATAATCGGCCGCAGATAAACAAGCAGATGGCAGAGGAAGCCTGGGGGTTGCATTACCGGGAGAGTCGCAGAAAGAACAAAAACAGAAAGGCAGCCTGCGAGAATAGTCCTGTTCAGGCTGAAAATATTGATGAAAGTACAAAAGTTGAGGCATCTCAGGCAGTTCAAAGCGTTGAAACGGAAGGAATGATAGGCGTATCCATGCCTAAAGACGTATCAAAAGCAAGCTATTTAGAGGCGGACCGGCTTGGCAAGATAGCTGATTTGGAGATGAAGCAGCTCAAACTGGAAGAACTCAGGGGCACGCTGGTGAAAGTCGATGCGATTGAGAAGGTATTTTTTGATTTCAGCAGGACCATCCGGAATGGATTTCAGAATATTGCCGACCGGGTGATCGATCAGATTCTTTCTTCGCCTTCCCGCAATGAGGCTCACATCTTCCTGCAGGCCGAGATCGACCAGGTGCTACAGTCACTCTCGAATGTTCCTGAATACAGGGCGCAATGACCGTTGAAGCTGACAACCGGCTGCTGCTGGCTCTTTGCGCCGGGATGAAACCCGACGAAAGACTCTCCGTTAGTGAATGGGCCGACAAATACCGGTACCTTTCGCCCGAGGCGAGTGCAGAGCCCGGCCTGTGGCGCACCTCCCGGGTGCCTTACATGAAGGAGATCATGGATAAGCTCTCTGCGATGGATCCCACGGAAGAGGTGATCTTTATGAAAGGCGCCCAGATATCGGCCACGGAGAGCGGCCTGAACTGGGTGGGTTACGTCATTGACATCTCTCCGGGGCCCATGCTGATGGTCCAGCCGACGGATGTGATGTGCAAGCGGAACTCCAAGATCAGGTTTGACCCGATGGTGGAAGCCACTCACCGGCTGCGGAAGAAGATCCAGCCGGCAAGGTCCCGGGACAGCGGCAACACGATGCTTCAGAAGGAATTCACGGGCGGGGTGATTGTGATGACCGGGGCCAATAGTGCTGTAGGGTTGCGGTCTATGCCGGTAAAATACCTGTTTTTGGACGAGATCGACGGTTACCCGGAGGATCTTGACAGCGAAGGCAGCCCGATCGAACTGGCCATGGCCAGGACACGCACATTTTCCAGGCGCAAGGTTTACAAGTGCAGCACCCCAACAGTGGAAGGAAGATCATCCATCGAAAGGGAGTTTGAAAATACAGATAAACGATATTACCACCTGCCCTGCCCTCATTGCGGGACCTTTCAAAAGCTGATATGGGCGCAGGTGAAATGGGAACTGGAGAATCCCGACACTGCCTATTACGAATGCATCGAGTGCGGGTGCAAAATCGAAGAGCACCAGAAGACACAGATGCTCGCAGTAGGGCAATGGCTTGCAGAGGATCCTGATAAGACAAGTGCAAAGAAGGCAGGTTATCACCTATCTGCTCTATATTCACCAGTCGGCTGGTACTCTTGGGCGGACGCGGTGCTGGATTTCATGAAGGCAAAAAAGGATCCAACCTTGCTGAAGGTGTTTGTCAATACAGTTTTGGGTGAGACCTGGAAGGAAAGAGGGGAAGCGCCTCCATGGGAAGGCATCTTCGACCGCCGGGAGCATTACCAGGTGAATATGCCAAAGAAGGAGGTTGCCCTGATCACGACCGGGGTGGACGTGCAAGCCGACCGGCTCGAAGTGGATATCGTGGGGTGGTGCAAGGGCAAGGAGAGTTACTCTCTGGATTACCGGGTGATCAATGGGGATACCAGCAATGTCAAGGTGTGGAATGAACTGGCTAAGATCGTGGATGAATCCTGGCTGCGGGAGGATGGTATGACGCTCCCAATGCGGATGATGGCTGTGGATACCGGCTATAATACCACGATGGTCTATGAATTCTGCCGCCGGTTCGATCTTTCTCGGGTGATCGCTATAAAAGGCCAGGACAAGCAGGCTACCATCATCGGCCCCCCTAAATTTGTGGACATCGCTCCCAATGGAAAGCGGATCGGAAAGATGAGACTATTCCATGTGGGGGTCTCTATCCTGAAATCGGAATTATATGGCTGGCTGCGGCAGCGGATCGGCGAGGATGGGGTCGTTCCGCCTGGTTACTGCCATTTTCCGGAGTACGGACCTGAATATTTCAAGGGAATTACGGCTGAGCAGCTCGAATTCAAGATCGAAAAAGGGTACCGGAAGTATCAATGGGTTAAGAAATACCCCCGTAATGAGCCGCTTGATGCCCGCAACTATGCCCGGGCGGCCGCTTCGGTGCTCGGCATGGACCGCTGGACGGAAGCTCAATGGAACCAAATCGCCGGGCACGGCACTCAAAAGAGGCCCGAAAAGGAGCGAAAACAGCGTCAAGGCAGCTTTTGGGATAAGTGAAAAGGGGGTTTATCACCCCCTTATTTAATCCAATTCCTACCATTTTCGAAAAAGTTAAGCACTATTTGGAAAGGTGCTTATCTTTTTCGATGAAAAGTGAAATCCGATATTAGTTTTGCTGCGAATGGCACCCGCCGAAGTGATTTAAGGCATGCAGACTGAATATACCGAGGAACAGCTTCAGACTCTCACCGCAGCGATCGCGTCAGGCGTTCGCACGGTGGTTTACGCTGATAAGACGGTGACTTATCATTCGTTTGCCGATATGATCAAGTTGCGGGAGCAGATAAGAAACGAGCTGGGGCTCGGAAAGTCGAAAAGGAAGTATGCTTCATTCAATAAAGGGCTGAATTCATGAGTGTGTCGGACAGCATTGTCGGTTTCTTTTCTCCGAGGGCTGCCTTTAACCGGGCTCGGTACCGCATGGCTATCTCGGCCGTGAATGATGGGCATCGCAAGTTCGATGCCGCAGCTCATTCCCGCCGGACAGATGGATGGATATCGACCAACACCAGCCCGAACCAGGAGACCCTGGGTGCATT
>Ga0172371_10014496_pt1 | contig 10147 bp, 9 predicted proteins | sample Lak12m_FD_114543 | JGI IMG/M metagenome (GOLD analysis project Ga0172371, IMG submission 114543) | Freshwater microbial communities from Kabuno Bay, South-Kivu, Congo - kab_022012_12m | ecosystem: Environmental > Aquatic > Freshwater > Lake | place: Democratic Republic of the Congo: South-Kivu... | reverse complement strand
GCTTCTGAAGTCTGCCCCTTGTAGGGAACAGCTCCCACCTTCACGTCTTCCACTTCATTGCTGTTCATAGCAATCATTGCTCTCTCCTGAATCGCCGTCTGACTGAAAATCGCGTTCGAGCATACACGAGCCCCGTCTTGGCGGTCAACTTTGGCGGCTGGGATTTCAATTCGGTGTGAAAAGTGTGGGAAAGGCAACTTGGCGCTTCTATGCCGAAATACGGTGACACATTCCCTGACCGTGTCACCAGATGGCGTTGACCACTCAACCTCGCAGGGCATCTTGCCTGTCCCACCGAAGCCTTCCGGGAGACTCCTCCCGGACCGGTCAGTGCAGAGGAACCGACATTCATGATCGAACTTGCCAAACAGAACTCTGAGCGAGGAAGGCGTGGAAGAGAGAAACGGTCAGGATTTGCCCCGATCGGACGGCAAACTCGCGGGAATTTCAGCCGCGTCCCGGTGCGGGAAGCTCGCCACGAACGTGGTGCCTCTGCCCGGTCTCGACCGGAAGGTAATGGAGCCGCCGTGCTCCCTCATGATCTTCTGCGTTACCATGAGCCCCAGGCCCGTGCCCTTGTCGCCCTTCGAAGTGAAAAAGTCCTCGAACATGTGGCCGCGCAAGTTCTTGCCGATTCCAATCCCGTTGTCCGCGACCTCGATGACGGTCGCTCCGTCGCGCCCTTTGCGCGTCCGGATCTCCACCAGGTGCTCGTCCTTCCACAGGTCGAGCTTGCACGCGTCCATGGCGTTGGATACGAGGTTGGACAACACGGTGTGCAGGCCTGCGGGGTCGATGACCGCGGTCGTCAGCTTCTCGTCCAGGTCGAGTCCGATCTTGATGGAATAGCGCGCGGCCGAGTCGTGAAAGAGCTCGTAGACCTCTTGTGCCACCCGATTGGGCTCGATTACCTGAAGATTCGGCTCCCGTTCTTTCGAGCAATAGAGGATGTCCTTGACGATTTGCGCGATCTTGTCGAAGTTCAGGAGGACCATCTCCCAGCCTTCCTTGACTTCATCCGGCTGCTTGTCTTCGATCCCCTTGTTGACTACGTAGATGCCTCCTTCGAGACCCATCATGATGTTCTTGATGCTGTGCGCCATGCCCGCGACGGTCTGCCCGAGGAGTATCAGTTGCTTCTGGATGTCCTTGATCGAGGTAATATTTACCCCGGTCTCGACCACCGAAGCGATTTCACCCCTATCGTTCGTTACCGGGGATGTGTTGACGATGACATTGATCCGCGCACCGGCCTTCGTGATCAGCGTCATTTCTCTACTGTGGCTCAACCCGTCTGAAAACGTTTTTTCGACGGGACAATCGGGACACCGGCCAGGACCGATCCCGTACAGCTCGTAGCAGGACTTGCCTGAATTCGAGCCGAAGTCCCGACGAGTCAGGGCATTGCACCAGAGAACCTTCAGCTTTCGGTCCTGTACGGTCACGTAACAGGGCAGCGCGTCGAGGATCCTGCCTGACTGTTGACCGGTGAGATCGTTCATGGCGCTCTCAGGTTCGGCTCCGTCGGGGCGTCGCTTCGTTCAGGATTTCGTAAATACGGTGAACTTAGCCGGAACGCGAACAGGGCGAGCCCCAGCACATCGGAGCACGCCCCATCCGAATCCCTACTCGCCGATGGTCCGCTTGACCGCGGCCAGCAGTTCATCCCGATCTATCGGCTTCTCGAAAACCGCGACGGGTTTTGAGACCGCCAGATGGCGGCCTGGTATCCCGCTGATGACGATCACCGGCACGTCTTTGAATTCCTTGCTCTTGCTGAGGTTGCGATAGAAGCGCGTGCCCGTTTCGTTGGGCATTTGCAGATCCAGGGTTATGAGGTCGGGCCTCTCTCTTTTCAGGACCTCGAATCCCTCTTCCCCGTCCGCTGCCGAGCACGTTTCATACCCGCAATCCTGCAAAAAGACGGTCAAGTACTTCACGATGTGCGGTTCATCGTCGATGACGAGGATCTTCTTGGGCATGGCGACCTCCTTTCTGACCCGTTCAGTGCTTCTCAGGCTCAAAGTCCGGGTGATCGTACAGGATGGGCATCCGGTTCATAATCCACCGGAACGTGAGGACACCGATGGTGACCACGGTTATGGTGAGGACAACCTCCATCCAATGGGGAACGTATCGGTCCTGCCAGGAAAGGTGCCAATTGAAAGCGATTATCGAGTGATTCAGCCTGTTCAAAACGATTCCCAGCGCCGCGACGATGGCCCAGCCTCGAACCATCCGGACACGATTGTTCTGGATCGCGTACATCAGGGCCATCGCAGGAATGAATACGAACCCGATGACTTCCACAAGGTACCAGTACCCGTATCCCGTGTCCAGATAATGCCAGTTGTTTCCGTGGGCCAGGCCGATCACCTTCATGAAGAAATAGGCGAAGAGCGCTACGGAAGTCGCCTTGCCCAGTCCGAGTGTCACTCGATCCAGGTGATCCGGATCGTGATTCTTCACCTGATGAGAGAAAATGCGGTGGGATGCCATGCTTTCGATGATGGTCATGGCAAGCCCGCCAATGACCGCGGACATAAAGAACCACAGAGGTATGTATTCCGAATACCAGAGCGGATGCAGTTTCTCGGGCATGAGCAGGAAGATCGACCCGAGGGCCGATTGGTGCAGCATGGAAAGGCAGACTCCGAATATGGTGGCTCCCAAGGTGGCCTTGATGAAGATTCGTCTCAGTCTGGTCAGGTTGAGCCACTCCCAGATGGCCGGACACCACTCGACAAACTGGCAGGTGAGATAGAGAGCCACGTGCCATGCAACGAGGAAGAGGACGGAGCTCACACCCCACGAAACCACCATGGGATACGGAAGGCGATAGTACCGACCCAGGTCGAAGGTGAGCGCGATAATCGCAAAGAGGTACCCGAGAAAGCCGGTCAGGACCGCGGGCCTGAAGAGGAACCCATATTCCTTCATTCCCATGAGATGAACCGCGGTACCGATGACGAACCCTCCCGCTGCGAGGGCGACTCCGCACAACATATCAAACCCGATCCAGATACCCCACGGGTTGTTGTCCGACAGGTTCGTGGAAGGCCCCAATCCGTAGGCAAGCCGGTAGATGATCACCGGTATTCCCACCGCGAGGATCAGGACGACAACCGCATTGAAGATGGTGTAGTTACTGCGGCGATAGTCCTTGAACGTCATGCCGAGAAAGAGCTTGTCCTGAATCCATGTAGGCCCCGACGCGGTCGTCGATACTGTTGCGTCCATCATTTGCCCTCCTTCCGTTCGAGAGCCTTCTTGACGTCCTCTTCAGCGAGTCTGTCCCTTCGTTTCTTGAAGCTGTACAATCCCATGCACAACGCCGGGATCACGATGAATACCGGTGACACGAGCGACAGAAAGGGCTTGCTCATCGTAGGGATCGGCACGCTGCCGAGATCAGTTCGGAAGCCGATCATGTTGAAGGGCACGGCGGATAGGTACATCCAGCTCGTTCCGCCCACTTCCCGCTCGCCGTAGACGTGGTTGACGTATCTGCCGGGGTTATCTCGAATTTTCTTGTGAGCAAGATCTATCAGATCGGTTCTCCTGCCGAACGTCATGGTCTCGACCGGACAGATTCCGACGCACGCGGGCACGCCTCCTTCTTTGGCGATTCTGTCGAAGCAGAACGTGCACTTGGTGACCTGAGGAGTAAAGGCGTTGTCATATTCGTACGCTGGAATGTCGAAGGGACAGGCAGCCATGCAGTACCGACACCCCACACAGAGAGAAGCGTCGTACGTCACCGCACCCACCGGCTGTTTGGTGAACGCCTTCACAAAGCAGGACGAGGCGCACCCCGGCTCGTAACAGTGCATGCACTGCTTTTTCACGTAGATCGGTTTCGACCGATCAAGGGGATTTTCAAACCGGTTCACAACCGTGAACGTATCGGCATGAGTGCGTCTCCGTTGCAGGAAGACATTCTGATCCTTCTCGTATTCCTTGAGCGGCCTTTGGTTCGGTAGCTTGTTCCATTCCTTGCACGCCCACTCGCAGCGCCTGCAACCGATGCACACCGTTGTGTCCACCAGGACCCCGAACTGATTGGGGTAACCCGGCAGCGACGCCACATCGGCCGATGCGGGATCAGGAGCACCCAGGGCGGCTGCGATACCGGCGCCTGTCAGCACTCTCAAGAAGGTTCTTCTGTCAGCGTCCATGTCGACCCTCTCCTGTCGTCGGTTCAGGGAATTGATTACCGGGCATGGAACATGACATCAGTCTTTCTCCCGGTAGGTGAGGAATCTCCAGAATGAGATGAATACGAACAGGTAGATGATCACCACTAGGTATTCGATTCCTTTGGTGAACGTATAGAATTCATGGAGGATGTTGGGCATTGTCTTCTCCTTTCCGTCAGCAGCGGGGAAGCCCGATCTCCCCATTCTCACTTCAAGCCGGGCAAACCTGCGGTTTGAGCGCCTTCCTTTGCAGGATGGCACTTGGTGCATTCCAGTGCGGCCGGTTTCTGCTTCATGGCTTGATGGCATCCCATACATTGGCGGTGAAACGCGGCCGCGGCTCCGGGCTTACCGAGTGAAGCCGGATCAAAGGAGCGATTGTGGCACATGGTGCACTTGGGCGCCTGGACCGCTGCCTGCTGCAGGTCGCCCCTGTGGTGACATCCGGAACAGAGGGTGTTTTCCCGACTGGCGTGGAACCATCTCGCCAGAGTGCTCTCGTTGGATACCGCGACGAGCTTGTTCACGATCTTCATGTGCGGCATGTCGGCCGGCTTGAATTCCTTCTCAAGGGCTTTGATCAGCAATTTCTCGGGGACTTTCTCCTTGTCCAGGAAGAGCGGCGCCGGAGGTATCTCCACCACCTTGTCTCCGAATGGCCCTCGGTGACAGACCGCGCATGCGGACTTCGGCGCCTCGGTCCGGATCCACTGATGGCACCCCGCGCATTTCATGTCCTGTTTGGCCGTCTCGTGGCAGCCTGCACAGGACTGTTGGCCGCGAACGAGGTGAAAAGCCCGCTCATAGGTGATTCCGCCGCCCTTCTTTGCGTCACCTTGGGTGGTGTGGCAATTCACGCACTTTTCCAGCGAGTGATGATGGCAGGTGCCGCAAAATTGGGCCCGCGGCTCGTGGGCCTTGTGGTTGAACGGAACGGCCTTCATCCGCACCGGCCCCGCGGCCGTCAGGGAAACCTGTTGCGTGCCCTGGGTCGGGACGCCCGGCTCAGCCTTCAGGGCAAGGTCCATCACGTCTTTCTGCCCTCGAACCAGACGAGGAATCTTTCGTATCTCGTCAGGGGTGAGCACTTTGTGCTCACCGTGACATCCCTTGCATTCGATGGGTCCGAATCGTTTCCTGTCCTCGTCGGTCAGTTCAGTCCTGCCTTGCCGGGCCAGTTCCGCGGTCACGGTCTCCCTGAGTTTCACGTGGCAACCGACACACGCGGCGTGGGCCACTTTCTTCATGGAACGGGCATTCTTTTCATCCGCGGCCTTGTGACACGCGCGGCACGAGTTTTCCGTGTCTTTCTTGTAGATCAACTTCTTAGCGGCCTCGTCGGACGTGTGGTGACAGGTCTCGCATTTCTTGCCGGTCACTTCACCAACCACGGTGACGTTCTGGGCCACGTTGATCCCGGAGCCCGGTCCCCAGCGTTCGGCAGCCTGAAGATGCTTGGAATGACGAAGGTAATTGAACAAAGGGCTCCATGCCCAGGCCACCGTTCGCACCTGCGGCGCCCTGACATGACACTTGCCGCACAAACCGACGTCAGGGCCGGTCTTCTTCCCTTCATTGACCATCTTCCGGTGACAACCCACGCATGCGCCGTGGTACGCATACATGGCCGCGGTCTTGTCGGTTTGGTCGAATCCTGTTTTGGGAAACGCGAAGACCTTCACCTCCGGGGTGATCAGGCGCTTGTCCGTTTCCTTGAGGACGTGACAAACAGCGCAATCCTCGGCCTTGCCCTGTTTCAGCGCCGCGGTGTGTCGATCATGATCGAAGACCGCCGGCGGCCGATCCAAACCCGGCGCCGATCCCTGATGGGCCATGAGAATCGGCAAGCGGCCCGTATCGCGGGGATCGGGTTTTCCGGCCATCTCGCCGTGGAGACTGACCATCCAGCCGGAAACCAGGACGAGGCCCAGGCCCGTGACAATCATGAGAACGTTTCTGTTGAGCCTATGCATGAATCCGCTCCTCTTTCGTTCCATCGGTTCGGGTGAGGACGGTCCTAATCAGCCCTCAGGTCGTCCGGGATCTCCATCGTCTGCATGAGAATCTCGCTGAAGAACTTCACATGCATACCGAGCTTGTACCCGCTGATGATGTCTTCGATGCCGCTGTGACAGTTGTGGCACGGCGTTATGATGATGTGCGCCTTGGTGGCGGCCAGTTGCTCTGCCTTGACGCTGTTTCCCTTCACCCGTGAGGTCTTCCACGGAGGACCGCAATTAATCGTCCCGCCGCCTGCCCCACAGCAGTAGTTGTGCTCGAAGCCCGGTTCGGGCAGTCGGACGTCGGAGCACGTCGCGTGAACTATCTCACGGAGCTTCGCGCCCAAGCCCCTGCCTCGAACAATGTTGCACGGATCCTGTATGGTAACCGGTTCATCGAATTTTCTTGCGATTTTGATCCGCCCCGAGGTAATGAGCTCATGGTAGAAGTCCACCGCATGGATGACGGGCACGGGGGGCTCTGTCCATCCGAGCCATTTGGGGCCGTCGTACACCGCGCCTCTGAATGCGTGGCCGCATTCGCCCATCACGATTCTTTGCGCTTTCAGCCGGAACGCGGCTTCGTGGTGGGCCCGCTCGACTCGTCCCATGATCTCGAAATCACCGGAATACATGGCCATGTTACTGTTGTCCCAGCCGTCAAGCGACGGCATGGTCCAGTCCACTTTCGCGACGGCCATGATCTGGGCTATGTTGCCGATCAACTGGGCGAGAATCTTGGGCTCGGGAGCGATCACCGAGTAGAAGACCTCCGCGCCTTCCTTGTCCAGGGGTATGGCGGCCGTGGTTACTTCGGATCTTGCCTCTTCTTCCTGCCACTGAAGGGTGTCGATCCACTCATCCTGTTTCACCCACATCTGATTGAGCGTCACTGCGTGACTGTTGACGGTGTCCTGCAGGAATTGCGGCACGATTCCGAGCTCATGGCATATTCTGCGTACCGTGAGGAGCAGGTAGGCGATGTCTATGCCGAACGGGCAGTACATGCTGCACCTGCGGCAGACATTGCACTCCGTCTGGGCAATCCGTGAACATTCTTTGATGAATTCCGGTTCCACCTTCCCTCGTCTCCGCATCATCTCCCACAACGTCTGCTTGACTTTACCCACGGGTGAGAACCGAGGGTCTCGATCGTTCGAGAGGAACCAGTGGCACGCGTCGGAACAGAGTCCGCAGTGTACGCAGGTGTTGAGGTACACCTGAAATCGGGCGGCGGTTTCCCGGTCTATCACCCGGTTTATCACCTCCGCTATCAGCTCCGGATTGAGATCCTTGACATTCTCATCCAAGCCCGGGTCGGCTGTGATGGGAAGCGCCGGTAGTTTCATTGCCGCGAAGCCCATGATCGATCCTCCGTGTGGCGTTCGATGATCACCAGTCCCTCGCGTGACGGACTGCGCCGAATTCAGACCCCATATACGCCCTGGTGAACGGGAAGAAGAGCATATGGCTCAACCGGGTGAACGGTATGGCCATGAGCATGACAGCACCTGAGATCATGTGAATGACGACCATGGTCTCGTAGTCGAACCACTGCCGGTGGGCGATGAATCCCGTGACAAAGGGAGCTACGGCAATGGCAAGGAGGAGATAGTCGGACGCGTACGTTACATACCTGACTTCAGGGAGCATCCAACGCCGGACGAGAAAGAACACCCCCGCGAGAATGACGGCAATGGTCATCATCTCCGCAGTTCGGTCGGAGAAGGTGGCCCATTTCGGCCCCCACGCCAAGGAGACCATCGCGACGTGAGCCGTGAGGAATATGGGAACCAGGACCAGACACAGGTGAAAAGCAAACGTGACGATGGTGGTCTCGTACCGCATACGCATGTTCTTCGAAGCAAACGGTATGATCCAGTGAGCAATCGATCGGAGACCATACTCCGCGCTCATGTACGGGTACACCTTGTCTTTTTTCGCAGCTCTCACCATCGTGACGTATTGGTAGACGATGCCGCCCACGAACACGACGAATGCGATCCAAACCAGGGGACCACTCACGAATGCGTACATCGGTGATCACCTCCCTGCCGATCGAAGGAGATCTTCGATCGCGATGACTTTGCGGTACAGTTTGCCGAATTCCACGGCTCTCATGAGAATCCGAGACCCGTCAGGGCTGAACACCGGGTCCCACATCTTGGCACAGCCGAGCGACGCGACCTTTCCGTCGATCACCAAATGGAATTCCTTGCCCTGGACCGCCCGCGCTGCCACATGGTTTCCGTCGGGACTGAACACCGGGTCCCAGATCATGTCGAACTTCTCGGACCACGGGGCGCCGTCAACGGCGATCGTCCAGCGGTTGCTTTCTTTCACGATCGCGGCCACCCTCAGCCCATCCGGACTGAAAACCGGAGCAAGCACTGCGTCTCCAAAGGTGGTCTTCCACGCATCCCCGTCCACGGCTATGGTCCATCGGCCGAAGCTCGGCGCGACGACCGCTGCCAATCTCTTCGCGTCAGGACTCCACCGTTGATGCCAGACCTGAGCGAAGGATCGGTTCCAGAAGGGTTCGCCGTTTCTGAGGAGCTTCCATCCCTGGGGAGTCAATGCAGGGGCGATCACGTCGTGGCTGCGCGGCGCAAAGGTGGGTGGCCACACGGCTCGGAAGGCGCCCTCCCAGGGAATTGCGTTCACCGCGATGGTCTGGAGCCCGGACTGAAGGCGCACTTCAGCGGCTACGTTCTTCCCGTCCTCACTGAAGGAGCAGTCCCAGACGTTGAGAAAATGGCCATCCCAGGCTTCGCCGTTCACCGCGAGGCTCCAGAGTCCCTTCTTGAACGTGAAGATGTCGCCCTCGGAAAGGGGCTCAAGCTGAACATTTCCGGCGCTGTTCAATCCATCGGGACTGATTTCGCAGCTTCGCATCTGAATGAACTTGTTCTCCCACGTCTGGGCGTTGAGAACCGCTGCGTATCCCTCCGAGGTCCTGATGTTGGCCGCAACGCCGCGTCCGTCCGGGCTGAAGCGCAGATTCCAGACGTAATCGTATCGTTCCTCCCAGAGCTCGTCTTCCTGGGCAACGGTCCACTCGTCATCGTTCATGACAATGCACACGAGTCGATCGTCAGGACCGAATTGCAGCGACCATGCTTTTTCGAAGGTGTTTTCCCACACGTCCCCGTTCACGCATATGGTGAGGGATTCGTCCTCGGTTCGTACGATTGCAGCGATCCTCTCTCCATCGTGACTCATTGCCGGTTCCTGAACCTCGGCAAATCGGTGTTGCCAGTCGTCCAGGTCCGCGATGAGCTTTGACGGGTTGTCCCAATCCCAGGAGTCGATCCGCTTTCCGGGCGCCGCTTGTTCCATAGGACCCTCCAATGCCGAGCGGGCATTTGTTCCGTCATACGCAGGTGGCATGTTCCGCCTGACTTTCAACGCCTTTTCGGAAGTTCGGCGCCGCATTTCTCGTCCAAGAGAGATTGCTTCGTCGCTTCGCTCCTCGCAATGACACGCCGGGAATCAGTCATTACGAGCCAAGCGAAGCAATCTCCCCTGGACAACGAGTCCTGCGCCGAACTTCTGAAAGAACGAAATTTCGTCAAGATTTCCTAAGTTCGGTTACGCATTCACCCGCCACTGGACTGACCGTTCGGAGCGAAGCTCCTTTCCGGGCTTTGGTGGGACGGGCATCTTGCCTGTCGATGAATGACAGGCAAGATGCCTGTCCCACCAAGATGGCCGGGGAGGTTGACCTGTCAACTCGGTCAGACGACGCGGGCGTCGGAATATGTCACCGAATTTATGCCACCCAGTACTTGGTTTCGATGACGTATTCCTGGTTCGTCACCCCATTTGCTCCCTGAAGTACCTACGAGGCTATCAGCTCAGGTTTCGAGCTCGTGACCCGGGGGAGTACGATGGTGAAGGTGCTCCCCATGCCCGGCTCGCTGTCAAAGGAGATCTGCCCACCGTGCT
>Ga0172371_10014495_pt1 | contig 10148 bp, 8 predicted proteins | sample Lak12m_FD_114543 | JGI IMG/M metagenome (GOLD analysis project Ga0172371, IMG submission 114543) | Freshwater microbial communities from Kabuno Bay, South-Kivu, Congo - kab_022012_12m | ecosystem: Environmental > Aquatic > Freshwater > Lake | place: Democratic Republic of the Congo: South-Kivu... | reverse complement strand
GACCCGCAACTGGCCCCGGAAGGCGTCAACCTCCCCTCCAGCCATATAACGGCGATAGGCTTCCGCGCCCGTCTCCAGCCTGGCCACCGGAAGCTCTCGCTGCAGCAGCGTCAATTGAAAGCTGTCCACTGACGCTGGCGCTACGCGTGCCAGCGCCGCCAGCACGGCGCGCATGCCGTCCGCTTCGTCCAGTGTGTAACGGCGGTTCTCATACCGCGCGCGCAACTGCTCGCCGTCGCTGGTGCTCGCCAGGCTCACCTTCACGTTCTCCATACCCAGCTCGACCAGCGCCAGTTGGGCCGCATCCACCGCCTCCTCCGCTGATAAAGTCGAGGGAGTGATTTCCGCCGGAGCGGCGGCGATCCGCCTCTCCCGGACCAGTGGGAACTGATAACTCGCTGAAACGACGCCACCGATATCGGTATCTGCCGCGCGCAGCCACAGCCCCTCCGTCGCCCGCACCGCGACGCCGGCATTCACCCGGTCCGCATCGTATTCCGCCTGCAATTCAACTTGAGGCAGCACACGGTAAGCGGCCCCCGCCAGCACTCCCGAATTCGCCTCCCCCAGCGCCGCCCCCAGCGTGAGTGACAGCCGGTCGTCAAGCAAACGCTTCGTCGCCACCACGAACGGCGTGGGGTCCCCGCTCCCCCGCCGCTTAAGGTCGATCAATCCCACCGCCACCGCAGGCCACCGCCCATCCTCCGGCCTCACCCGCCATTTCCCATGCAGTGTCAGATCCTGCCCCAACGCGTCGTTCCCCATTCCCAGCACGCCCTCCACCCCGGGCATGAAACCCAGCCCGACGTTATACACCACCGTGCCGGCGATCCCCGGACTTTCTACCTCATCAAACACGTTATATCCCAGCCGCAAGTCACCGTCGGACAGCACCTCCGCCGTAGGCACGCGAATCAATCCGGTCAGGCCGGAGAGCGAGGGAGGGGAGTCGGCCCATACAGCAGCGAAAGGAAGGGAGAGGAGCAGATAGAGCAATGGAAAGAGAGATGAGCGCTTCATGGCTGGGCCTCCGTTGTGACAGGTTACAAGGGTTAAGATAAGTGCCAGATTTGGATTGTGTGAACGGCCGCTTTATTAGTCTATCATCCGTTTTTTCACCGGTCAAGAATGATGTCGCTGAGTTGATTATTGCGCGCCTTGCTCGCTCCGCGTGCGCGCCAGCGCATCGAAGCATTCCTGGACAATTTCACGCCCTTCATCGTCGATGTCGGCGTTCAGCGCCATACGATAGTGTTGCTCGGTACGATCATAATCGGCTGTCCAGGCCTTCTTGTCAGGCCAGTGGTCAGGTCACCCCAGTTGATATACGACCTTTTGACGATTACTAGCCATACTGTAAATGACAGTATGGTTAGGAAGCTTACCGAATTATGACTTCCACTGAAATACATGCGCGTGACCGCGCTTTTCCGCGGGCAGCAGCCAGGCAAGCATCGCGACCACCTCATCATATCGATGTTACCTTCTTATTATCCACCGGGTTCCGCTCGGGTCTCCAGCCCCAACAGTCCATACAGGTCGTCCTTCGTAAGCAGGCGGGACAGGTCGAGGGAGGCGGTATCGACGATCCGGGCAGCGAGATCGGCTTTACGTTGCAGCAGCTCATGGATGCGCTGTTCGATGGTGCCGGCCATCAGATAGCGGTAGACGTGCACCGGCTGCGTCTGGCCGATGCGGTGGGTGCGGTCTTCCGCCTGCTGCTCGACCGCCGGATTCCACCAGCGATCGAAGTGGAAGACGTAGGACGCGCATTGCAGGTTCAGCCCCTGCCCGCCGGCGCGCAGGGAGAGGATAAGCACGTTGTGATGGCCTTGTGCAAACTGGTCGAGCACGTCGCGGCGCGCCTCCAGGCTTAACTCGCCGGTGAAGACCAGCGGGTTGAACCGGCGCAGCGCGGCGGCCAGGCGGCGCGCTCCGCTCTCCTCACCGGTATACTGGGTGAAGATCAACGCGCGATGACCTTCCGCCGTCAATTCCTCCAGGCGCCCGCGCAGGTCGTCCAGCTTGGCCGACTCGCCGTTCGGTGCGAAGTTGCAGAGCTGCTTAAGCCGGGTAAGCAGCGCCAGGATATGCTCGACGCGCGCCTCGCCCAACGCGCGCAGCTCGATTATGCCGTCCTGCTCCGCACGGTCATAAGCGCGGCGCTGGGCGGGAGGCATCGGCAGCACCAGGTCGGTCAGCAGCTTGGGGGGCAGGTCGCGCAGCACATCAGCCTTGCGCCGCCGCAACTGGTACTGGTTCAGCAGCGCGCGCAACGCCGGTCCTTCGGTCGGCGCCGTTCCGCCGGTGACGAAATCCAGGATGGAGGCCACGTCATCCAGGCGGTTTTCCAGCGGCGTGCCGGTCAGCGCCCACGCGCGTTCCCGCTGCAGGCGCTTGCACAGGCGCGCCACCTCCACCTCGCGGTTTTTGATGCGCTGCGCCTCATCCAGCACCACCACGTCCCAGCGCTCCATGCCGGGGCCATATTTCGTACCGATAAAATCGGCGCGCAGTGTCTCGTAGGTTGTGAGGGTAAGGTGCGCGCGGTATTCCCACTGCCAGCGGCGCTCGCGCGTCTCGCCATGGATGGCCATCACGCGCAGGTCCGGCGCCCAGCGCGCGATCTCCCGCTGCCATTGCGACAGCACGCTGGCGGGTGTCACTATCAGCGCGCGGGCGATCTCACGGCGGTAGAGCAGCAAGCGCAAGGCGGCGATCACCTGGATTGTCTTACCAAGGCCCATCTCATCGCCAAGCAACAATGCGCGAGACTGCAGCAGGACGCGGATGCCGGCCACCTGATAAGGGAACAGCGCCGCCGGCCACGTCAACGGCCCGACCAGGCGCAATAATGCCTCCGGCGGCGGTTGCAGCACCACCATAAGCCGCCGTGCCAGCGCCTCGCGCCGGGCGCGCGCCAGGCTCACCATCTCGTCGACGCCGGCGGATTCGCCGGAGTGGCCGCTCCCGCTTTCATCGTGCGGGGGCAGCGACGGTGGGGGATCGAGCAGGCGGCGCAGATCGACGGACTGCGCGTTCCAGAGCTTCACATACCCGCGGCGGGTATGGAGATCGTCGAAATGGATGGACTGCCGCAGGTCGCGCGTGGCCGCCGGTGGCGCGGCGGGCATGCGGTGCGTGTTGCCGGCGTCAACACGGGCAAGCCGAGAAAGGAGGCGCAGCGTGGCGGGCGGATCGTGCTCCCGGTCCGGCGCTTCTCCGGCAGCCGGCTGCCACCATGCCGCGCTCACGGCTCGTCCGTCCGCAGGTCGGGATACACTTCGCATAACCCCTCGTGTGCCCGCGCGAAGGGCTCCAGCGCAAGGCCGCGCTCGACCAGCCGGGTGAAGAGGGTCTCCACCGGACCGGTGGGTGGTTGCGGCGACCAGAACAGGTGCGTGTCGTAACACTCCCCGTGCTGATCGACCGTCTCGATCGTCTGTTGCGCTTCCACGCCAGTGTAACCGACCAGCGCGCCGGCCGGCGCCAGCCGCACCACGGGTATGGCGAGTGCCAGGCTGTCCCCGGCGCCAAAGACGTGCGGGCCCACGCGGTCCGCGCGGCAGAGCAGCAGCGAGGGGGTCAGCGTGACCGCCTCGAACAGGGTGCGCGCCAGCCGCCGGATCGCCGCCTGCTCGCGGTCCAGCGCGCGCCAGAGCACGGGCTGCTGCAGTTCGAGCCGGTTGTAGCTGAACTCCTGCGGCTCGCCGCGCGCGTTGATGATGAACAGCGCGCCGTAGCGCAACGGATCATCCGCGGCAGGCGGCGCGATGTGCAGAAACGCCGCCACCCCCAGTTGCGCGGTTTCGTCGGCATCATGGAAAGATATGGGCAATAGACGTACCTGCTACGAAGCTTTCTTCCGTGCGATCAGTTTTTGCCGCAATGCTTCCAATTCACGCCCGCGTTCACGCCAGTAGGCAAGCTGTTCTTCTACCGTCATACCGGCGAGACGCGCTTGTACGATCATTGCTCCTTTGTGCTTCATCTCGACGCAATCGAATGGCTTGTCATTCCTCATACTCAACCACCTCCGCCGGTGTATTAATGGCGATGACAGGATAACCCCGTAATATATTAACCGCATTATATCGCAATATTTTTTGATAATGTACAATATGCTTGAAATTCCAACTGATAATCATATCACAACGTGTCACGGAAGCAATCGCGACATGCAGAGCATCATCAGCCCATTTCGGCGTGACGATATCCTCGCTCAAATATGCTTGCTGTAATAACAATGCCTCGGAGGTTGGATAAACAGTCTCTCCGAGAGGGAGCATGGCTGTCAACAAATCACGCACTTCCTGTGGAGAAGCAATGAGTTCATCTTGTACCAGCGTAGAGATGACTAACGAAAAAGAGCCTTCCTGTGCTTGATGAAAAAATGTCTGCGTAACAGTGGAAAATTCTTTATCAAAGGCACCACCGAATACACAGGTATCAATGTAGATACGTATCGGTCGCATATGTTGCTCCTAGTGATAGGTATTATATGAACAAGTGTTCTTAAACGCCGATTTACTATAACACGATCTGCGGCACGTCTTCGTCTTCCGCCGCATGCTGTATGTCCGTATCTTCTTCATACGACTGCGCCACTTCGTCTACCACCAGTTCGGCCTGCACGTCATACAGGCGGCGCAGGTCCCAGGCGTTGATCCACGAGCGCACATACTGGCGCATGCCGGTGCTGGCGGCGTATTCCCGTCCCGGCGCGGTTTCCGGCGGCATCCAACCGTAAGCGTCGGCGTAGAGTGCGCGCACCCGGCCGGCAATGGCGTCCACCTGCGCGTGCGTGGGCGGGCGCAACTCCACGCCCTTGCCTTTGATCGCCTTCATGCCGATGTCCGCCGCGCCGGCCAGTTCCTCGTCCCGCGTGCCCTGCATCTTCGCGGGGATCATCTCCAGGTCGTTCTTGCGGCCATACAGCACCTGGCCGGTGTAATCGCGCGTGATGGTGAAGACCGTGGCCAGGCCGGGCACGGCGGCGCCCTTGACCAATCCGAGCAGTTGCGCCAGGTGCGCGTAAGCCCGGCCGCGCTGGCGCACGCTATACTTCGAAATCATCTCCGCTTCGTCGAACAGTATTACCCAGCCGGTGTAGCCCGCCGCGTGGAAGAAACGCGTCAGGAAGGCGAAGCGCTGCGGGACGGCGCCGCGCACCGGCGCGCCCACCGGGAACTGCTGCAGCACGCCGATCTCGCGCAGGGCGGCGCGCAGGTCGCTTACCCGCATCGGGTAGCCGGTCCATTCGGAGATCACCCGCTCGCGTGTGTATTCCGACGGGTCGCGGGCGAAAAGGTGCAGGGTGGCGGCGCAGCGCGGATCCAGACCAGGCGTGCGATGCGCCCACTCCAGCAACTCCTGAAAACGATCGGCGGCGCCGATTTCGTAGGCGTGGGCGATCTCTTCGAGCGCCGGTCCTGCCATGCCCGGAATGACGGCGGACTCCACGGCGGCGCGGAAGATTTTCGTCAGGTCGTGCAGCGGTGTTTCTTTGTTCAGCACCACGGTCGAGCAGACAAAGTGGTTTTCCAGCGCCAGGTGGCGGTAATATTCGAGCCAGTGCGATTTGCCGGTGCCGAAGTCGCCTTCCAGCAGCAGCCCCGGCGCTTGTTTGTCTTCCTCGTGGCCGTGCTCCGTGTTGGCAAGCAGCGCGTGGAATTTTTCATCCAGGTCCCGCTGTTCGGGCGGCAGCAGGCGCACCACGTCCCGGTTGGGCACCCCGGCGCGCAGGGCTTCGATGGCCCGCCGCCGTTCGATGGTCTCGCGATTCATGCCGCACCTCCCGGCGCCGGTTCGGCCAGCCGCACCAGCGCATTGAGCGGATTGTCGCGGCGCCGGTCGTGCACTTCGTCGATAATGCGCAGCTTCAGCGCCGAATAGTTATCCACGTTGCGCCGCGTGTTATGGGGATCCAGCAGGCCGGGACCGGTAACGGCAATCAGCAGGAAATGCGTCATCTCATCGGTCTCGTCGATGCACTGGCGGAGCACCTCGTAGGTATCCAGCACCGCGCTGCGCGAGTAGCGCACCGGCGCCAGCGGGTCCACCGCGTTCTCCACCACCGCGTGCAGATCGAGCGTCAACACTAACCCGCGGTAACCCGCGTCGCGCGCCCAGATGGCGAGGGACGCCAGCAGCAAGCGCGCGTTATGCCGGCCTATGCGCTGGTATATTTGCATCCGCTTGAGCGCGGTCAGGTTGCACCGCTCGCCTACCAGCCATTGCTTCACCACTTCGGCATCATTCGGCGAGACGTTTTGCGGGTTGACGGCGCCCTGGCAGAGCATGGCCATCGCGGTGCGAAACTCCTTGCCCATGCGGTAATCGCTCAAAATGCCGTTGGCGATCAACCGGTTGATATTGCCATGCAGTTGCGGCAGCGGGAGCCCGTTGGCGCGGGCGATAGCCTCCATGTCGGCCAGCGGGTGATCCGGCTCTACCAGGATGCCGGCGTCGGGCAGGCGCAGCCGCAGCCAGCGCTCGGCCAGCGCGTCCCACTCGATCTGCCGCGCCACCGCGTGGAAGAGGTGGTTGATCATGTGCACCTTCGTCCGCGCGGCGTCAACATGAACGCACAGATATTCAGCGGCAGCGCCGGTGATGACGGACGGCACGGTATCGCGAATTCCCGGCGGGGCGACAACCACCTTCACCGCCGCGCCGCCGTCCGCGATGAACTCATCCAGGTATTCGGCGCGCAAGCGCGCGATCCATTCCTCCGTGGTGATACTCATGGCGCCCCCGGCGTGAATTTGATGGCCGCGAACTCCTTCTCAAACCCATCGCGCGTGACGAATTTCAGGATTTTCGTACTTCTTTCGCGGGTGACCGTGCTGGCCGGCAGGCTCATGCGGAAGCCTTTTTTCGTCTCCGTCAGTCCGCTCAAGTCGAGAAAGTAGAGATCGCGCGTGAAATCCAGCAGCGTGTAGTCTTTGTCCGCGCCGGGCAGCAACGTCAGCACCTGGTAAATCTGCGTCAGCGGCAGGTCGATATAGGCGTCCAGCCGGCGCTTCGCCCGCACCAGCTCATAGGCCTCGAACAGCACCTCGATGAACCGCTCGGGGCGCGATTTCGGCTCCCGGCTCTGCGCCTTCTTCAACAGCGCGGCCAACGTTTCCGGGCGGATGTTGGCCTCCAGGCGTTTCTCGATACGCACGGCGGAAAGCTCCGGCTCCAGATATACCAGCACCGGGTAGCAGAAGATGACGCCGTCGCGCACGGAAAGCTGCACCCCCGCCCGCTCCGCCGCCGCGCGCAGCTCCGGGATGAAGTCGCCCTCCGGCGTGAGATATGCCGCCGCGTCGAAGGCCAGCGGTTGGCACTCCGCCGCGCGCTGTTGTGTAGTCACGCACGCGGCCTGCGCGGCAACTCGTAATTTATCTAGATCGCGCACGTTCCCTTTTGCAACTGCCTGCTGTAGCCGGTGCACGGCTGCCACGCCTTTTTTCGCCTGCTCCAACCAGGCTGTCACGTCTTTATTGTAGGAATCAAGTTGATCGCTCAACGACATGCAAATGTCCCCATTTTGGAAGAAGATGATGCCGGCATAACCGGCGTTTCGTTATATTTCGATGCAGCCGAATCCATACCTGTTCGGGGCTTTCCTTCCTGCTTCATTCGGCCCAACAACCGCATTTCCTGCCGGGATGGCAATGAAGTTGCAGCGATTTTCCTGTTTGCTCCTGGCTTCCAGATCCCCGCAAATTCCCGCAGATCCCCGGATTTGGGGGAGTTTTTCAGTTCATGTCGATAACATCAGCCCGCCCGACCTTCAAAAGGCCGGGCTATTATAAGACGGTGAATGGTGACTTGAAAATCATGTCATCCTTTAATCCGATGAATCAAGGTTCAGACAGAAGAAAGGTTCACGCAGCGGACGCAGAGGACACGAAGGAGGGAGAGTGATAAGTGATAAGTAATCCCGAAGGGATGACGGTTAATAGCCAGAGGTGGAACGAAGCGGAACCCCTGGGACCGGGTTATAAGAAAGCTCCAAGCCCTGAAAGGGCGGCAGCAGGTTACTATCACCCTTTCAGGGTTAGGTTTTCTTGTGCCATAGTCCCAGGGGTTGCGCTACGCTTCACCCCTGGCTATTGACTGGCATCCCTTCGGGATTAACAGCAGTTTACGGGTTCGGTTCGGAGTGAATGAACCACAGAGGCACGGAGGGGCGGAGAGTCGATGGGGGTTAGGTGTTGGGTGACAGCCCGCCCTGGCCTTGCTCGCCTGTCTGAACCTTGATTCATGGGATTAAGGGATTACAGGATTCACCTAACTCCCCGGCCCCCTTCCCTGCGAAGGAAGGGGGAGCTATAACATCCGGCCCGCCCCGGCCTTCAAAAGGCCGGGCTAGTGTAAGACGCCGGATGAATCCGGCTGGTGGCTCGTATAGGTGAACCACAGAGGTCACAGAGAGATAATCTTCTTCTCCGTGCCTCCATGCCTCTGTGGTTCAATTCTTTTACCGTGTCGCTTCCTTCACCACTTCCGCTACCACCTCCGCGTTTTTCGCTATATCTACGATCGACAGCGTAGGATGGACGAGGAGCATGAGGGCGGTTTCGCCTAGTTGTTGGGCGACGGGGAAGCGGAAGCAGGGCTGGAGGTGGTGCCTGGCGAAGGCTTTCTCGCGGTAGATCTCGCAGCAGCCGCCGGCGTTGCAGAATACCCCGCGCGCGGTGATCTCCGCCATGATGCGGTCGCGGGTCCAGCCGCTTTTTAATGCCTCCGGACGCACATAGGCATAGAATTTGTAATACGCGTGCTCGATGTGCCGGGGCGGGAGGGGGATATGCAGGGCGTCGAGGCGGGAGAGCTCGCTCGCCAGCACGCCGGCGTTCGCACGGCGGGTCTCCACCCAGCCGGCGAGCTTGCGGAGCTGGAGCCGGCCTATCGCCGCCTGCATCTCGGTCATACGCCCGTTGGTGCCGAACTCCTCGTGCAGCCAGCGGAAGCCGGGAGCGTGCTCACGATTGACGGCATCAATCCTTTTATCTCTCCACCATTACGATAAGTAAGAAGGAATTACTGCACCCGCGTCGAATTCACATTCCTACATCAACGCTCTGTATGGAATTCTAGGCAATTTCTGCTTGATGGCGATACCCCAATCCCAATTAAAGGACAATACCTACAATGAGCACTCTGACTGTCGATCATGTCTTTACTTCCGAATCCGTCGGCGCCGGGCACCCGGATAAAATATGCGATCAGATATCCGACGCCATTCTCGATGCCTGCCTGGCTTGCGATAAGCGTAGTCGGGTGGCCTGTGAGACGATGGCCGCGTATAATCTCGTGGTTAACGCCGGCGAAATTACCTGTGAGGGATTTGAAGCCATCGATACCGAGGCAATCGCCAGGAATGTTGTGCGCGAGATAGGTTATGATCGTCCCGAGTTACTTTTTACCTGGAATTCCTTCGAATATCTATCACGTCTCCACGCGCAGTCATCGGATATCTCACAGGGTGTTACCGAAGGTGAAGGGTTATTTACCGAGCAAGGGGCAGGCGATCAGGGAATGATGTTCGGGTATGCAACGAATGAGACTCCTGAATTCATGCCGTTGCCGTTAGCATACAGCCATAAATTATTGTTGCGCCTGGCACAAGCGCGCAAATCAGGCGAGATTGCGTACCTGCGACCCGATGCGAAGGCGCAGCTCTCGGTACGGTATAATGACGGTAAGCCGATACAGATCACCTCGGTAGTGATCTCGCACCAGACTGACGAGGTGCCGCATTTACAGATTTGCGAGGATTTGACTGCCATCGCTAAAGAGGTATTGGCGCCTACCGGTTTATTGCATTATGGGACAGAGTATTTTATCAATCCGACCGGTGCCTTCGTGTTGGGCGGGGCTTACGCCGACTCTGGCTTAACCGGTCGTAAAATCATCGTTGATACTTATGGCGGCACCGGTCGTCATGGTGGAGGAGCCTTCTCCGGGAAGGACCCATCGAAGGTCGATCGCTCCGCGGCATATTATGCGCGCTATGCGGCGAAGAACATCGTCGCGGCTGGTCTCGCTGAAAAATGCGAGATCCAGGTAGCTTATGCCATTGGGGTGGCGCGTCCGTTGAGTATCAACGTGAGCACCTTCGGCACGGGCACGGTGGATGATATCCGGCT
>Ga0172371_10014493_pt1 | contig 10149 bp, 8 predicted proteins | sample Lak12m_FD_114543 | JGI IMG/M metagenome (GOLD analysis project Ga0172371, IMG submission 114543) | Freshwater microbial communities from Kabuno Bay, South-Kivu, Congo - kab_022012_12m | ecosystem: Environmental > Aquatic > Freshwater > Lake | place: Democratic Republic of the Congo: South-Kivu... | reverse complement strand
GGCCGCGGGAGCGTTCGCCCCTGTGGCCGCGGCCGGTCCAGCAGTGCTCTACGGCTGACGTCCACGTGGGCTCAGGCGGCGGCGGACTGGCCCCGGGCCAGCACCCGCTGCAGCACGATGAACACCAGCAGCAGGATGCCCACCGCCACGCTGGTGAGCCAACTGCTGATGTTGGCGTTGGTGATGAGCGTGGTGATCAGGCTCAGGATGAGCACTCCCATGACCGTGCCTCCCACGTACCCCACCCCGCCGGTCAGCAGCGTCCCCCCGATGACCACAGAGGCGATGACGTCCAGCTCGCTGCCCACGAAGGACGCCGCGTTGCCGGACTGCATATAGAGCGTGGCGACGCACCCGGCCAGCGCTGAGCAGAACCCCGCCAGGGCATAGACCCCTACCTTGGTCCAGGTTACCGGGACCCCCATCAGTCGCGCCGAGTGCTCGCTGGAGCCAATGGCATAGACATTCCGGCCGAAACGGGTGTACCGCGCGGCCCAGGCGCCTGCCAGGGCCACCAGCAGGAAGCAGATCGTCCAGGATGGAATCTGCACCGCCGGGGCTCCTGTCTTCGCGTGCCGTGTCACCACGATAGCGCCGTGCCGCATCACCGCCTGGTAGAACGGATGCTCGATGGCGATCGACAGGCCATGCACCACGAAACCCATGCCGCGGGCAAAGAACATCCCCGTCAGCGTCACCAGGAAGGGCGGAATCCGGAACGCCGCCACCAGCACCCCCATGCCCGCCCCAAAGGCGGTCCCGGCGAGCAGCGCCAGGCCCATGGCGGGGAGGGGATGCAGGCCTTTCGAGACCATGGCCGCCACGGCGATGGTAGTGAAGGCGATGACCGACCCCACCGAGAGGTCGATGCCGCCCGAGAGGATCACGAAGGTGGCCCCCACCGCCGCCACCCCCAGGAAGGCGTTGCCACCGAACAGGTCGACGATCACGCGGAGGCTACTGAAGTTCTTGTCGTGGAAGGCAATGCAGCCGCTGACGTACATCAGGACCATGACCCCTGCCGTGGCCAGCAGGGGGATGTGCTTGGCATCCACCCGGAGGCGCTTCATCGGGGGGCCCTCCCCAGCGCCCGGGCCACCTTCTGGCGGAGCACCTCGGACTGCAGCAGGCACACGGCGATGATGGCCAGGGCCTTGGGCACCGGGGCCACGTCGGAGCTTACGTTGCGTGCATACATGGTCGTGGTCAGGGTCTGGATGAACAGGGCCCCGACCATGGACCCGATCAGCGAGAACCGGCCGCCGGAGAGGGCCGTGCCGCCGATGACCACGGCCAGGATCGCGTCCAGCTCCAGGAAAAGGCCGCAGTGGTTGGCGTCGGCGCTTTTCACATTGGAGGCGGCGATGAGCCCGGCCAGCCCCGCACACAGACCGGTGAACGAGTAGACCAGGAACTTGACCAGGCGCGGACTGACCCCCGAATAGCGGCTCGACGTCGGGTTGTCGCCCACCGCCTCGACGAACAGCCCCACCGCCGTCGCCCGCGTCAGCAGGCTGGTCAGCACCAGCATGGCTACCACCAGCGTGAGCGTGAACGGCAGCCGGAACAGATGCCCATTGCCGAGGAAGGTGTAGGACGGGTCGCTGAAGGTGATGATCTGACCCGCCGAGACGAGCTGGGCGATCCCTCGCCCGGAAACCATCAGGATCAGCGTCGCTACGATCGGCTGCACCCCGAGCCCCGCCACCAGGAGGCCGTTCCAGGCGCCGGCCAGGAGCGCCACCGCCAGGGCCATCAGGGCCCCTGCCCAGAACGGCCACCCCCAGGCCACCACCGCCTGGGCCGTGAGCGTCGCACTGAGGGCCATCACCGCCCCCACCGACAGGTCCACGCCGCCCGTGGCGATGACCAGCGTCATGCCCAGCGCCAGCAGCATCACCTTCGAACCGTGGTTCAGGATGTCGACCAGGGTGCCGAAGTAGTGCCAGTGCCGCAGGTCTGCGTCCGGCTTCAGATCGATGACAAAGAAGTCCTTGGTAAAGAACAGGTTGAAGAGCAGCAGCAGGGCCAGTGCCGCCAACGCCCAGGAGACCCGGCTGCGGCGGATGGCGCACGCCACCAGGCCCGCGCCCAGCGCCACCCACAGGCCGATGACAAAGGCGCCATGCGGGATCGGGATGCCAGCCCCGGCGTCAGCGGTCATGGGTGGCCTCCTGAACCGGGTGCCCGGCGATGGCGGCCATCACACGCCCCTCGTTCACCTCGGCGCCGGTCAGCTCGCCGACCTTGCGGCGGTCCCTCAGGACCACGACCCGCTGGCTGGTGCGGACGACCTCGTCCAACTCCCCGCTGATGAACAGGATGGCCATGCCCTTTTCGCGCAGGGAGCTGACGAGTTTCTGGATCTCCTGCTTGGCGCCCACATCGATGCCGCGGGTTGGCTCGTCGAGGATGATCAGCCGCGGCTCCGTGGCCAGCCAGCGGGCGAGCAGGACTTTCTGCTGGTTGCCGCCGCTGAGGGTCCGCACGGCCGCCTCGGGGCTGGGGGTCTTGATCCCCAGAGCGCCGATGTAGCGTTCGGCCACTTCCATCTGGCGTCTGCGGGAGAGCTTTCGCCAGGGACCACGGCTGGCCTGCATCGCCAGCACGATGTTCTCGCGCACCGAGAGATCGGGCACGATGCCGGCCACCTTGCGGTCCTCCGGCGTGAAGGCTATCCGCAGCGTCATCGCGTGGCGCGGCGAACGAACCCTGGCCGGGCGACCATCCACCCGCACCTGCCCCGAGTCCGCCCGGTCGACGCCGAACAGCAACCGCGCCAGCTCGCTGCGCCCCGAGCCTAGAAGGCCCGCCAGGCCGACCACCTCGCCGGAGCGCACCGATAGATCCATGGGCTGCACCGCGCCGCGGCGGCCAAGGCCCTGCGCCTCGAGCAGTGGCGGGACCCCGACGGACTCCGCCGCCGGCGTCAGGGCGGGTCCTGGCTGCGAGTCCACCACCGGCCGGCCGACCATCTTCGTCACCAGGTCCATCCGCGGGAGTTCGGCGGCCGCGTACTCTCCTACCAGGTGTCCATCGCGCAGTACGGTGATGCGGTCCGAGACGGCGTAGACCTGCTCCAGAAAGTGCGTGATGAAGACCACGCCCAGGCCCTGGTCCCGCAACCGGCGGACCACGGCAAACAGCTCCTCGACCTCCTGTTCGTCCAGGCTCGAGGTAGGCTCGTCCAGCACCAGCAGCTTGGCCTCGATGTCCAGAGCCCGGGCCAGCGCCACCATCTGCTGGATGGCTACCGAGTAGGTCGAGAGCTGCCGGGCCAGGTCCAACTCGAGTCCCAGCCGCGCCACGGCGGTCCTGGCGCGCCCGCGGATGGCCCCCCAGCGCACCGCCCCCCAGCGTGCCGGCTGCCGGCCCAGGCAGATGTTCTCCTCGACCGACAGGTGCGGGATCAGGTTCACCTCCTGGTAGACCGTGCTGATGCCCAGGGCCTCGGCCGCGCGCGGCGACGAGGGCGAGATCGGCCGACCGTCCAGCCGGATGACCCCCGCGTCCCGGGGGATCACTCCGGTCAGCACGTTAATCAGGGTGCTCTTGCCGGCACCGTTGCCGCCCATGAGGGCGTGGACCTCCCCACGCCGCACGGTGAAGTCGACGCCGTCCAGGGCCCTCACCCCTGGGAAGAAGCGGGATACCCCGCTCATTTCCAGCAGTTCTGGCATCGTCGCGGTCAGTAGTTACGCGTCGAGATGACGTCTTTGGCCGTGGCCTGCGGGAAGACCCCGTCCTTCACCACGGTCCGCTTCGGCAGCGTCTTGCCGGCGGCGATGGCCTCGGCCGCGTCGAACAGGTAGGGCCCCAGCAGCGGGTTGCACTCCACCGTGCAGTTCAGTTTGCCGGCGATCATGGCCTCGAAGGCGGACCGAACGGCGTCGATGGAGACGATCAGGATATCCTTGCCGGGTTTCAGCCCCGCCTCCTCGATGGCCTGGATGGCGCCGATGGCCATGTCATCGTTGTGCGCGTAGAGGGCCGTAATCTGCTTGCCATCCGGGGACTTGAGGAAGGCTTCCATGACCTCCTTGCCCTTGGCGCGGGTGAAGTCGCCGCTCTGCGACTTGACGATCTTCATGCCAGGGCGCTTGGCCAGCACCTCTTCGAAGCCCTTCTTGCGGTCGATGGCAGGCGCGGACCCTGGGGTGCCCACCAGCTCGGCGATGGTGGCCTTGCCGGAGGTCTCTTTGGCCAGCCACTCGGCGGCCATGCGGCCCTCTTCGACGAAGTCCGAACCGATGAAGGTCACGAACAACGAGTCGTCGGAGACCTTCACCGCGCGGTCGGTCAGGACTACGGGGATGCCGGCATCCTTGATCTCCTTGAGCACCGGCTCCCAGCCGGTCTCCACCACGGGCGAGAAGGCGATCACGTCCACCTGCTGCGAGATGAAGGAGCGCAGGGCCTTGACCTGGTTCTCCTGTTTCTGCTGGGCATCGGAGAAGCGCAGGTCGATACCGCGCTTGGTCGCCTCTTCCTTGATGGACTTGGTGTTGGCCGTGCGCCAGTCGCTCTCGGCGCCGATCTGGGAGAAGCCCACCACCAGGGCCTTCTTGGCCGGCGCCGGCGCCTCCCCCTGGGCCGGCGGCAGATTCGCCGGCGCAGCCGTCTGGGCCGGCTCCTTCTTGCCACAGCCTGCCGCTGCCAGCAGCAGACCTGCCCCCGCCGACAGCAGGATCCCGGTCCAGCGCCAGGGATTCTGGCGGCCATGCCCGTTCCGCGTTTCCATGGTGGGTCTCCTTAGTGCCTCGACTGGTTCCGCGTGTCCCGTTCCTGTACTGGCTCCGTCACAACACATGGTCGTGGAAGATAGCCCCCATGGGGCCCCAATCCAAACCACGGCCCGTGGGCCAGGGCTGCTTCAAGATCGCGCGCCGGCTCGCCTTCCCTGGACCGCCCGCGACCTCGCGGCCGCGCATGGGCGCCAACCGCCAGAGCGGGAGTGCCGGAAACGAAACAGCCCGGCGTGGTGGCTGGCTGCGGCTGGATCGGGGCGTGCGGCTACTGGCAGCCTCTGAATCCCATCTTATGCTACCACCCCAGGCCTTCCGCACTGGGTAGGCGGGCCCATTCGGCAGCCATAGCAACAGCACGGAGGTGGACGGCGATGGGATTCAAGGTGGCCTTCATCGGGGCTGGCAGCGTCGGTTTCACTCGTCGGCTGACCCTCGACCTGCTCGGCGTTCCGGCGTTCTCTGACCTCCAGATCGCGTACATGGATATCAGCGAGCGCAACCTGGACATGGTCTACCAGCTCGCCCGGCGGGACATCGCGGCCGCGGGACTCAAGGACGTCAGGCTGGTCGCCACCCTGGACCAGCGCGAAGCGATCCGGGGCGCCCAGTACGTCATCAACGTCGCCCGTGTCGGCGGCATCGAGGGCTTCCAGACCGATGTCGACATCCCCCTGAAGTACGGCGTGGACCAGTGCGTTGGCGATACGCTCTGTGCCGGCGGGATCATGTACGGCCAGCGCGGCATCCCCTACATCCTGGGGATCTGCAAGGACATCCGCGAGGTGGGCGCACCCGGGGCCCTGCTCCTGAACTACGGCAACCCGAACGCCATGCTCACCTGGGCGGCGAACGAGTTCGGCCAGGTCCAGACCATTGGCCTCTGCCATGGCGTCATCGGCGGCCACTGGCAGATCGCCAACGCCCTCGGCCTGCCGCAGAAGGAGGTCGAGATCATCTGCGCCGGGATCAACCACCAGACCTGGTATATCTCGGTGAAACACAAGGGCGAGGACCTGACCGGCAAGATCCTCGAGGCCTTCGAGAAACACCCCGACTTCAGCCGCACCGAGAAGGTCCGCATCGACATGCTCCGGCGCTTCGGCTACTACAGCACCGAGTCCAACGGCCACCTCAGCGAATATGTGGCATGGTACCGCAAGCGGGAGAAGGAGATCAACGGCTGGATCGACCTCGGCTCGTGGATCAACGGCGAAACCGGTGGCTACCTGCGCGTCTGCACCGAGGGCCGCAACTGGTTCGAGACCGAGTTCCCCCAGTGGCTGAAGGCCCCGCCCCAGCCCATCGGCCCCGACCAGCGCGGCCACGAGCACGGTTCCTACATCCTGGAGGGTCTGGAGACCGGACGCCTCTACCGCGGCCACTTCAACGTCGTCAACCGGGGCTGCATCAGCAACCTGCCCGCAGACGCCATCGTGGAAGTGCCCGGCTACGTGGACTACAACGGCGTCAGCATCCCGCGCGTCGGCGATCTGCCCATGGGCTGCGCCGCGGTCTGCAATGCCTCGATCTCGGTGCAGCGGCTGGCCGTGCACGCGGCGGTGAAAGGCGACGACGTGCTGCTGCGGCAGTCTTTCATGATGGACCCGCTGACCGGGGCCGTCTGCAACCCGCCCGAGATCTGGCAACTGGTGGACGAGATGCTGGTGGCGCAGGCCAAGTGGCTGCCGCAGTACGGGAAGGCCATCGCCGCCGCCAGGAAGCGTCTGGCCAGCGCCAAGGCCGCCGGCACCCTCATCCCGACCCGCGATGGCTACCAGGGCGCGGCCCGGCTGCACACGCGCACGGTGGCCGAGATGGCCGCCGACCGGGCGGCCGCCAACAAGCAGGCCGGCGAAGCCGATAAGGCCCAGCAGCGGCCCCCTGCCAAGACCAGGCCGGCACGGGCCGCCAAGCGCCGGTCCTGACCGGACGCCCCCCCAGCCTAGCCCCCGCCGGCAAAGCGTCAGAGGCGATGCGCGAGCACATCGGCAACCCAGGAGAACGGCTGTGGAACGGCTGACGGTGATGGTGACCGACCACGTCTTCGAGCGTTTCGACGCCGAGCGCGAGGTCCTGGCCGGCGTGAACGCGGAACTGGTGGTCCTGCAGTGCAAGACGGCTGCCGAACTGGTGCCGCGGGTGGCGGCAGCAAACGGGCTTCTGAACACGTACCTGCCTGGCACCGACGAGGCTGTTTTTGCCGCGGCCCCGGGGTTGCGGGCGGTGGTGCGCTACGGCATCGGCGTGGATACCATCGACATCCCGGCGGCGACGCGGCGCGGGATCATGGTGGCGAATGTGCCGGACTACTGTGTGAACGAGGTAGCGGACCATGCGGTGGCCCACTTTCTGGCCCTGAACCGGAAGCTGGCTCTGTCGGACCGGAAGGTGAAGACGGGGCAGTGGTCCCTGGCCTACCTGAAGCCGTTGAAGGCGATCCGGGAGATGCGGGTCGGCATTCTCGGGTTCGGGCGCATCGGCCGGGCCATCGCCGCCCGCATCAGGCCGTTCGGGCCGGAGGTCGTCTTCTTCGATCCGCAGGCGTCGGGCGATGCGGAGGGCTGTCAGGCCGTTGACCTCGAGACGCTGTTGGCCACCGCCGACGCCATCATCGTGCAGTGTCCCGGGACCCCGGCGACGCGCGGGCTCATTGGCCGGGAGGCCTTTGCGAAGATGAAGCGGCAGCCGGTTCTGGTGAACTGCGCCCGCGGGGAGGTGGTGGACACGGACGCGCTGGTGGAGGCCCTGCGCGCGGGGGTGGTGAGCGGCGCCGGGCTGGACGTGCTGCAGGACGAAGCCGCGGTGGTGAAGGCCCCGCACCCGCTGAAGGAGTTCGACAACGTCATCCTGACCCCCCACAGCGCCTGGTTCTCGAGCGCTGCCATCCCCAGCCTGCAGCGCCGGGCCGCGGAGCAGATGGCCCTGGCGCTCAGCGGTCGCCGGCCAGCGTCCCTGCTGAATCCCGAAGCCCTGGAAAGGAAGCAGCCATGAACATCGCCCGCATCCTGATCGACGGTCGGAAGGTCCACGCGGTGGTGGAAGACAAGGGCTACCGGCTGATCGAGGGGGACCTGTTCGGGACCTGGCGAGCCGGCGCGCGTGTTGTGCCCAGGGACGCGGCGCGGCTGCTGGCGCCGGTCGACCCGCCGCAGATCGTGGCCATTGGCCTCAACTACCGGGCCCATGCCCGCGAGAGCAACATGGCAGTGCCCACGGCGCCGGTCGTCTTCACCAAGACCTGCAACTGCATCGTCGGTCCGGGCGAGCCGGTGCTGCTGCCGAAGATGGCTCCTGCCGAGGTGGACTACGAGGCGGAGTTGGCCGTTGTCATGGGCCGCGCCGCCAAGAACCTCGCCGAGGCCGACGCGGACCGGTACGTGCTGGGCTACACCTGCGGCAACGACGTCAGCGCCCGCGACTGCCAACTGCGCCTCGACAAGCAATGGGCCCGCGGCAAGTGCTTCGACACCTTCGCGCCCATCGGCCCGTGGATCGCCTGCGGGGTCTGCCCCGACGACCTGGGCATCCGCCTGCTGCTCAATGGCCAGGTGGTGCAGAACTCCCGCACCTCTGACCTGGTCTTCTCCTGCCGCCAACTCGTCAGCTACGTCTCCCGCTGCATGACGCTCCTGCCCGGCAGCATCATCATGACCGGTACCCCCGAGGGCGTCGGCATGGGCCGCAAGCCGCCCCTGTGGCTGAAGGAGGGTGACACCATGACCGTCGAGATCGATGGTATCGGGGCCTTGACGAATCCCGTCCAGAAGGAGGTCTGAACATGGACCTGCAGACCCAGCTCTTCATCGGCGGCCAGTACGTCGACGCGACCTCGGGCGAGACCATCCCCGTCCTCAATCCTGCCACCGGTCAGGCCCTGGCCCACGTCCAGAAGGCCTCTGCGGCGGACCTGAGGCGAGCCATCGAGACGGCCCAGCGCGCGTTCCGCGAGGTCTGGGGGCCCATGAACCCCTACCAGCGCAGTGCCCTCCTGCACAAGGTGGCGGACACCATCACCGGGAACCTGGAGTTCCTGGCGCAGATCGAGACGGACGACGTTGGCAAGCCCATCGTCGAGAGCCGTGGCATCGATATTGCCAGTGCCGCGGCGACGTTCCACTACTTCGCCGACGCCTGCGTCGAGATCATGGGCCAGATCCAGCCCTCACCCTACAACGACGTCCTCGACTACACCGTCCATGAGCCCATCGGCGTCGTGGGGGCCATCATCCCCTGGAACTTCCCCTTCCTGATTGCCGCCCGCAAGATCGCCTCGGCCCTGGCCGCCGGCAACGCGGTGGTGATCAAGCCGGCCTCCTGGGCGCCGCTGAGCACGCTGCAGTTCGGGCAGTTGTTCCAGCAGGCTGGCATGCCGGACGGGGTGCTCAATATCGTGCCTGCCGGCGGCACCGAAACCGGTACCGTCTTCGCGAACTCGCCGGCCGTCGAGGAGGTCTCCTTCACCGGCTCCACCGAGGTGGGCGAATGGCTGTATGGCGCCTGCGCCCCGAAGCTGAAGGGCTGCACCCTGGAACTGGGCGGCAAGAGCCCGGGCGTCGTGCTCCCCGACTGCGACCTCGATGAGACCGTGGCCGGGACCCTCTTCGGTGCCTTCCTCAACCAGGGCGAGTGCTGCTGCGCTCTGACCCGGCTCATCGTGCACCAGGATGTGTATGACGCCGTGGTCGAGCGTTTTGTGGCTGGCGCTCAGGCCATCAAGGTCGGTCTTCCCCGGGACGAGTCTGTGCGCATGGGCCCTCTGGTCCACCCGCAGCACCTCAGGACGGTCATGGGTTACGTCGACGCGGGCCGGCGTGAGGGCGCCAGGGTGCTCTGCGGCGGCAAGGCTCTGACCGCCGGCGCGCTGGCGGCAGGGAGCTTCATGGCGCCGACGGTATTCGCCGAGGTGACGCCCACGATGCGCATCTGGCGCGAGGAGATCTTCGGGCCGGTCGTGGTCATCGCAAAGGCCTCGAGCACCGCGGAACTCATCCGGCTGGCCAATGAAACCCCCTACGGCCTGGCGGCCAGCCTGTGGACGACCAACCTGAAGGCGGCACATACTCTGGCGCGGCAGATCCGGGCGGGGACGGTGTGGTTCAACCTGCACAACTTCGTCTTCCCCAGCGCCCCCTATGGCGGGTTCGGGGCCAGCGGCTCGGGACGCGAGCTCGGCAAGCAGGGCCTGCTCGCGCTCACGCGCACCAAGAACGTCATGGTCAGTCTGTTCCCCGGCGGCTTCAAGTGGTACTGAGATGAGCGTCGGACCGACATGTCGCCTCTCACCCGCGGCTGCGATCCGTCCCGCGGCGGCGGGCCTGCTCTTGCCCTCCAGTCTCTCGGCGTGTGTCGATGGCCTGGAGGGCAAGCACAGGGATGGCTCTGCCATCCCGGCGCGCCGCCG
>Ga0172371_10014492_pt1 | contig 10149 bp, 6 predicted proteins | sample Lak12m_FD_114543 | JGI IMG/M metagenome (GOLD analysis project Ga0172371, IMG submission 114543) | Freshwater microbial communities from Kabuno Bay, South-Kivu, Congo - kab_022012_12m | ecosystem: Environmental > Aquatic > Freshwater > Lake | place: Democratic Republic of the Congo: South-Kivu... | reverse complement strand
GGTTAGACTCCTCCTTGTGATACGAGCTGATCGCGGCGTGAACCGCGAGCGCTCTGGCAACTGTTCGAGTATAGCGACAGCGGACGCGGTCGGATCCAGCTACAAACGGACGGGCGAACACCGCACCGAGGGCAAGCACGATCTCGACCGCGATTTGCCCCTGGGGGGCATGCCCCCCAAGGCCAAGGCTGTCGCTCCCACACTGGCGGCAAACCAAGCGGCAGACTACCACGAATTGAAGATACAAGGGCAAGCGCCCCGCTTGCCACCCGCCGGGAAACGGCGGCAGGCGAAGCGCCTGCCCTACAACTGCCGTTCGCGAAAGCCGATGCTGTACGGCCAATCCTCCCACTGGCGCACCAATCCCGCCCGCACGGGATTCTCGCGCATGTATTCCCACTTGGCTTGCGCCGATTCCTCCGACCGCAACAAGCGGTCGAAACTGCCGGGTTGCCATTCCCATTGGGCAAGCGGGGCGCTTGCCCTACAAACCTCCATTCGCATCCACCACTTCAATGCGCCCGACAGATTCCCCACCGCCGCTTCCCGATCATCCGGCGCGGCGAGAACATGAACATGGTCCGGCATCAAGATGGCCGCGTACACCCACCAATGTTCCAGCCGCGCCACCGCCGTCCGCAATGCCGCCACCGCCGTCTCATTGGCCAACACGGCCCGCCGGTCCTTCACACAAAGTGTCAGGAAATACACAACCTCCTTCTCCAGAGGCAACCAGACCGGAATCCGAGGCGGATGTCCCATGCGCCGAGAGTAGCAGGAACGCGATTGTAGGGCAACCGCCCCGGTTGCCATGGGCAACGACGGCAGGCAGAGCGCCTGCCCTACAATGTCCCGGCGGCGCTCAGGGACGTTGGACGCCGATGCGATAGAAACGATTGGTGGCAGTCGTCTCCGGGTCGCTCAGCCAATAAATGCCATCACTGCCGGGCTTGTTGGTTTCGCCGGCGACGACAGACCATTGGTCGCTCAGGCCGAGGTTGGCGTTGTATTGCAACGAATAAACCCGACCGGTCGAGGACGGGAAATACACTCGCCACGGAGGGATGTTGGAAAGGGCGAGGATCCGAAGCACGACGCGCTGTTGGTCGGGTTGGTGTCGGCAATCCACTCTTTCCATGCCGGCTGGCTGTCGCCGTCGGTGTCGCTGACTTCGGCTTGATCAAAGCTCAGGCCGCCGTTGGTCAGGCCGTAGCTGGCCAGCCACCATTCGGGGGTGCCACGCGCGGCCTCGTTGGCAGCAAACTCGGCGTGGATCGCGCCGTTGGTGATGACGTTCTCCCAAGTGAACGCCAGCACGGGACCGACCGAGACGCTGTTGGTGGTGACATCGGCGACGTGATAGAAGGCTTCGGGGCTGATGGTGAAACTGATCGAGTCGCCGAGCGCGACATAAACGGTGCCCGACGGCGCAATCGAGCCGTTGGCGCCCGCCGTCGCGGTGATGCAGGCGGAGAGGTCGCTCAGGAGCGGATAGGTCACGCCCTCGGTCATGTGCCAGACGCCGTCGAAGTCCCAACCCGCACCGGTGAAGGTGGTCTGGGTTTTCATCGCCACGGTGTTGGTGCCCGTGCCGGCGGCGCTGTTGGTCAGGCCGGAGGTTTCGATGTCCCAGAAGCAGGCGGTGATCGTTGCGGAGGCCTTGTAGCCGGCAAACCCACCCACGGGGTGCAGACCCGTGACGCTGCCGACGCTGTAGCAGTTGCTGATAACCGGTGGGAGAGAAGCTGGCTGGATCACGCCCCCAAAGCCGCCAACCCAGTATGTTTGTGGAACGATGACGCTGCCCGACGCATAACAGTCCACAACGACGACAGCGTCGCCGACCCAGCCGGCAAGTCCGCCGGCCGCGAAGCTGGCGCCACTGCTGCTGGGCACTAGGACGTCGCACGCGCTGCGGCAGCGTTCAACCTGTGGTATACCGATATTGGCCTGCAACTCGCCCGCGAAACCACCGTATTCCCTGATATCGTTCGGATTCGGGGCGCTGCAGGAGACTGTGCCGGACACCCAACAGCGGCGCGCGGTGCTATCGTACAAGACACCGAACAGCCCGCCCACCTGATTCTGATACCCACCCACGCGAAGGTTGGCGCTATGGCAGTCCTCGATCAGCGCGGATTCGCGAGCCCATCCGACAAGCGAACCGACATAGTTGCGGCCCTCGACGACGGCGTCAACCAGCCGGATGTTCCGCAATGTGGCGGCAGACACGTAACTGAAAAGACCGACGTTGTCTTGACCTGTCCGGCGGATCGTCAGGCCACGGATCGTGTGGGCTTGTCCGTCGTAGGAACCTGAAAACCGATCGTACTCATTGCCGATGGGGGAGAAGCCCTTGCCGAAGTCTATGCGGGCGGTGGAGTAGGCGCGGATGTCGGCGGTCTGGATGCAGTGGTTTGTCCGGGCGGCGGAAGTGGCGGAGAGCCAGTAGAGGTTGTTGAGCGAGGCGATCTGGTAGGGATCGTTGGTCGTGCCGAACCCGGCGGGGGCGGTGATGACAATGTTGCAGGAGGGCACGGGATAGCCGCCGTTGACCAGCCCGGCGGTGTCGAGGTTCCAGAGGTCGTTGGTGCCGTTGGCGGATTCGTCCACGAAATCCCAGCCGGCATCGGTATAGGTGGCGATGGTTTTGAGTTCGGCGGTGGTTTTGCCGGTGCCGCCGGCGCTGGCGGCCTGGCCGGAAGTTTGCGTGTCCCAGAAGCTGGCCAGCGTCGCGCCGGCGCTGCTGCTGCCGAGCAGGCCGCCGGCGGGGCTGTTGGAGGCGGTGACGCTGCCGGCGCCGAAACAGTGGGAGATGGTGGCGGAGACGTTGCGCCCGACCAGCCCGCCGGCGTAACGGCTGGCGTTCACGGTGGCGCGGGAGAAACTGTCGTCGAGGGTCGCGCCGTCTTCGAGGGAGCCGATGAGGCCGCCGACGTTTTTGTTGCCGACGACGGCGCCGGAGGATTGGCAGTTTTCGATGTCGGCGGAGACGTCGGCCAGCCCGGCGAGCGCGCCGACGAAGACGCCGCCGGTGACGGTGGCGCTGGCGACGGTGAGGTTGCGGACGGCGCCGCCGCTGACGTAGCCGAACAGCCCGACAAAGGCGGCGCTGGGCCGGTTGATGAAGAGGTCGGAGATGACGCCGCCTTGGCCGTTGTAGGAACCGCTTAAGGCGGTGCCGGCGGTGCCGATGGGCGAGAAGCCCGCGCCGCTGGCCCAGTTGGTGGAGGCGGCGGCGTTGATATCGGCGGTCTGGATGAAATGCTTGCTCCAGTTCGTCGAGCTTTGGGTGAGTCAGTAGAGGTTGCTGATGGTGGCGATCTGGTAGGGATTGCCGAGCGAGCCGTCGCCGGCGGACGGCGGCGTGGGTGTTTGGCTGAGGGCGATGCCACCGCACAGCGCGATGACGAACTAAGCAAAACGTTACGTTCTCATGGTGACCCCCCTGTTGTTGGCACGATTTTATTCCGCCGCCCCGCCGGTGCAAGCGAAAATCGCGGCGCGCGAATCGTCACGATGATGTGTAGGGCAACCGCTCCGGTTGCCGCCGTTGGGCCAATGGCAGGCGGAGCGCCTGCCCTACAATTCACTTCCTGGTCTCCGGCTCCGCCAAATGCGGACGGGCAGCGAACCAGCCGGCAAGCGCGACGGTCGCGGGTTCGCCCAGCGGCGAGATGGTGATGGTGGTGTCGCCAAGGTTGGCGGAGCCAAACGGGCCGAGGTGTCGCGCGAGCGTTTCAGGCGCGGGCAGTTTGTCGTTGCGTAATGCAGCCAGCAACGGCGGCGCGACGGCGCGGAGGTTGCAGTAGGTGTAGGCGACAGCGCCGGTCGGAAGACGCTTCATCGCTTTCTGGTAATCGGCACTCGTCGCGAGGCCCGGCACTAACTCTCTCAAGTGGCCGACCAGCTCGCGCGCGTAGTCGGGCGAGGAGGCGAGAACGAAGAACTTGTCGGAGGTGAAATAGGTCGGCGCGGGCACAGTTGTGCGAAGGCGCAACGTGCGGAGCGTCACGTCGTGAAACTGTGTCGTGTCCCACGGCGTCGCGATGTCGGTGGCCGCCTTTAAGGCTGTCATGGCAACATCGAGCCGCCGCGGCATCACGTCGGGGTTCTGCAATTCGACAACCAGCGCGACATCCGGCAGCCGCGCGCCCGTGCGCCAGTTGGCCACCAGCGCCGTTTCGGGGCCGAACTGGCGGAGAAGGTCTTCGTCGGGGCGAATCCCGTTGGCGCGCAGGACGCGCTCGAAACAATTGAGGCGGGAGACGAGATCGCGCGGTCACCCGAGGCGGCCAGCGTGTCGGCAACCTCGCGGCAGGCGTTCCGAATCAAGGCAGGGTTCAGGTAGGCGACGAATTCAGAACGCGATGGCAACGGCGTGAAATGCCCGCGCGCCTGGCCGTTGAAGCGCGCAATCATCGCGTGGAGCAATTCCTCGTCGTGCGTGTACACGAGAAGCGAATTGAAGAATGCGTGATAGACGCGCAGTCGCGGGTTCAACTCCCAGACACGGTAGGCGATGCCGCCCTCGGCGCCGGCGGCGATTCGTTGAGACGATAGAACACCACCAGGCACGCCAGCGCCACCATCAATGCAGTTGTCCAAAATCGTTTCATCGAAGCGAATTGATTTGATTTTCTGCCGCCTTCATAATACTGACTTCCCCTCTCGAAAAGAAAGGAACAACTCATATTATGGAGCGAAACCACGTGAAACTGCATATCCCGGGGCCGATTGAAGTCAGCCCCGACACCTTTGCGGCGATGTGCCAGCCGATGATGGGCCATCGCAGCACCGGCTTCCAAGAGCTTTATGCTTCGATGCAGCCCATGCTGCGACAGGTCCTTTACACCAAGAACCCCGTCTTCCTCGCCACCTCCTCCGCGTGGGGCGTCATGGAAGCCGCCGTCCACAACCTCGTCTCCAAGAAAGTCCTCAACTGCTGCTGCGGCGCGTTCTCCGACAAATGGTTCAACGTCTCCCAGCGCCTCGGTAAAAACGCCGAAGCCCTCAAAGTCGAGTGGGGCCAGCCGATTCTCCCGGAGATGGTGGACGCCAAGCTGAAGACTGGTGAGTTCGATGCCATCACCCTCATCCACAACGAGACCTCGACCGGCCTGATGAACCCCATCGCCGACATCGCCGCTGTCGTGAAGAAATATCCCGAAGTCGTCTTCATCGTGGACACCGTCAGCTCCATGACCGGCGTCAAGATCGAGTGCGATGCCCTCGGCCTCGACGTGATGCTGGCCAGCGTCCAGAAAGCGTGGGCGTTGCCGCCGGGATTTGCCGTGTTCGCCGTCAGCGAGAAGGCGCTCAAGAAGGCCTCCACCGTGCCGAACCGCGGCTACTACTTTGACTTCCTCGAATTTAAGGCCAACCACGACAAAAACATGACGCCATCCACACCGAGCATCCCACACGTGTACGGCCTCAAACATCAGCTCGACAAATTCTTCGCCGAAGGTTTGGAGAACCGCTACACCCGCCACATCGCGATGGCGAAGATGATGCGCGACTGGGCGAAGGCGAACGGTTTCGAACTGTTCCCGAAGGCCGGCTACGAATCCATCACGCTGACCTGCGTCAAGAACAACAAGAACATTGACGTCGCCAAGTTCCAGAAGATCATCAAGGACAAACACAAAATCCTCATTGATGGCGGCTACGGCCAGATCAAAGGCAAGAGCTTCCGCGTCGGTCACATGGGCGACGAAACGCCCGAGACGATGAAGGAAGTCCTCGCCGCCCTCGACGACGGCCTGAAGTCACTGTAACAAGATTGACTCCTATCCGCGAAAGGCGGAGGCTAGGTGTGGAATGACAGCACCGCGGCCACAACGCATCCTGCATCTGGATGGCGACGCGTACTTCGCTTCGTGCGAAGTCGCGCTTGACCCCGCCTTGCGGGGCAAGTCCGTGTTCGTCGGCGGCGGGCGGCGCGGCGATGGGATTGTGATCGCGGCAAACTATCAGGCCAAACGCTACGGCATCAAAGTGGGCATGGCTTGTTTCGAGGCGAAACGACGTTGCCCGGAGGGCGTGCTTGTAAAGCCGCACTACGACGAATACCGGCGATTGTCGCTGGAGATGTTTCGCCGGGCGCGGCGATACACACCGTTGCTGGTGCCGACCTCGATTGATGAAGGATTCCTTGATTTCACCGACATGCCGGACGTGTTTCGATGCGCCGACGCCGGGGAACTCGTCGGAAAAATGAAACGTGAACTGGCCGAGGAAGTCGGCATCCCGGTCTCGGCCGGCCTCGCATCGTCGCGGTGGCTGGCAAAACTGGCGACGGAATCGTGCAAGCCGGACGGGTTCTGCGAGGTCAAGGAAGGCGAGGAACGCACATTCCTGAAGGACGTGCCGGTGCAGAAGTTGGTCGGCATCGCGGAGCGGCGGGCGCGGTCGTTGCGGGCGCTCGGCGTCTGGACGCTCGGCGACGTGGCGTTGTTGCCGCTGGAGATTTTGCGGCGGCGGTTCGGCGTGTTCGGCGAGGAACTCTGGTTGCTCGCGCGCGGCGAGCTGCGCGAGCGGTTGAGCTTGTCGAACAAGCAGCGGACCTGCATCGGGAGCGCAACGACGTTGCCATACGACGAGCCGGATTACGACGCGGCGTTGTTGTTTTTGCTGGACCAGACGGAGCGTGTGATCACGACGTTTGTGCGCGAGAACCTGAAGGCGCACGAGATGGGAGTCTATCTCCGATTCAAGGAGCGCGACGGTGCCGGGTTGGGCGTGCGGTTTGCGGGGGCGCAGTTCGAGCCGCGCGTCATCAACGCCGAAGTCGAGCGGATTTTCTGGCAGTTGGTCACGGGACGGACAGACCCGATCCGTCAAGTCTGCGTGAATTTCTGGAACATGGAACCGTTGAATCTGGAACCGGATTTGTTCGGCTACAATCAGGACTTCAAGCGGCGCGAGCTTCATCACGCGCTCGAATCCATCGAGCATCAGTGCGGCAAGGGCGCCGTCAAGACCGGCACGCGGCTGTTGCTGGAGATCGAGGTGGCGCATTTGGTCGGTGACAAACCGAAGTGCCCGTTCATTCCACAGCGTGAGATGGAACTGAAAATGGCGGAACTGGATCTGCCGCGCACGTGGGGCCGCTCGACGAGCCGGGCGGTAAAATTTGCGTGATATTGCGACCTTGACCTGCCCCGGCAGGGGGATACAATTCGCGTTAGATACCATCGGGGGATATGCCATGAAAACACTCTCCGTGATCGCCGCCATGTTGGGGGGACTTATGATCTGTGGCTGCGGCGCAGCCAACTACAGCGGAACCTTCAAGAACGATGAGATCGCAGTCACGCTTGACGGAGACAAGGGACAATACAGCGGCGTCATTGAAATGGGCGAGCGGAAGTTTCCGCTTACCGCCACCGAGAAGGATGGCAAACTTGAAGGCGCCTTCGAGAGTGCCGGTCACAATTTCGATTTCACTGCGACGTTGAGTGGCCAGACCATGACGCTGGTCAGCGGCGGCACCACATATGCGTTAAAGAAACAGGCTGTCGCGTCGGCCAATCCGCTTATCCGTTCACCATCGCAAACGGCGCCTCCTGCCACCGCGTTCGCCGAGCACAGACCGTCCAAGCCGGTTCCGTCGGCCGTGCCGAAAGACGTCAAGTGGGAGCAATACACCTCGAAGAAGAATCTGTTCATCGTGAAGAAACCGGTCGGCTGGAAAGTCAGCGAGACGCTCGACGAACGGGCCGGCACATGGTCGTGCACGATCACGGACCCGGAACGCGGCTGGCTGACCTCGATCAACCACGGGATCAGCCCGTTTGGGCGCGACGTGAACAGGATCGCCAACCAGATCGTGGACGCCATGATGAAGGCGGTCTCCAACTTCCAACTCGCCCCGACCACCAAAGTCATGGACTCGGAGAGAAAGCGACTGATCCTCTTCGAGGGAGGATGGATTGACCCAAGAGGTGGTAAACGCAAATTCCGTTGCATGGTTTCCGGCGGCGACGGGATGATGTTGCATGAAAGGATTGAGGCTCCGGAGGATATGTTCGATCAAGCCGCTCCGTTGCTGCTCCAGATTCTGGCGAATTTCCGCGTCCCCAACATCTTCTCATCGCCGGAAGGAGGCGCCCTCGGCCGGCAGCCATCGGTGCAACGCCCGACGGCGAAACTGGCGCCGCAACAATTGCCGAGCGGTTGGGCCAAGTTCAATGCGCCGGCGGATTGGAAGGCGCAGGAACTCGGCAAGGGACAATGCATCATCACGGACCCAGCCAAGAAGCAGTTTTTCATCTGTGCCAACGTCTCGTTCATCACGCCGCGTTACAACGTGCGCGGCGTGCCGGGCGTTCTCTGCTCCGAGATGCTCCCGCCGCACCAGGCGCTGGCGTTCGCGATGACGCAACAGGGACACGGGTCGAATTTCCGGTCCGTGTTCGTCAAGAAACGCGCCGACATGGAACAACAGGCGCGCTCGTTCTCCGGCCCGCTGCGGCCAGTTGCCGTGGAGGATTTCGCCTACACGTTCCTCGACCGCAACGGCAAGCCGTTCACCGGCTTCAGCAATGGCGGTTGTTCCAGCGACGCGATGCGCGCGGGCTGGGGCCTCTGGCATTTCACGATCATGGCGCCGACCGACGAATTCGAGAGCGACCTGCCGACATTGGCGGCGGTCATGGGCTCGTATGAGATCAACGGCCAGATGGCCGGAGAGCAGATCGCGAAGAACATGCAGAACTACTACGCCGGACTGCGCAAGGTCAGCCAGCAGATCGCGATGAACTCCGAGCAGATGCGCCGCGAGAACCTCCAACTCTTCGAAGAGAGGGGCCGGGCACGGGATTACCAGTCCTACCAGACGACGCGAATGATCATGGGAGACTACCACTACCTCGCCCGTGACACCGGCTACGTGGTCGCCAATCAGGACGGGTTGTTCACGCCGGATGGCCAGCGGGTTGTCTCCGTCGAGACCCCCGAAGGCAAACGGCTCAACACACTCGGCCCCTACGGCGAACCCGGCACGAAAGAGATGCAGGAAGTCAACACGCGCCAAATCTTCGAGCACACCTTCCCGCGTCCCCGCTGAACTACAACCGGCCCTTGGTGCTTGGCAGGCCTTTCACGCGACGGTCGCGTTGGCAGGCCATGTCCAGCGCCTTGGCCAGCGCCTTGAAAATCGCCTCGACGATATGATGCGGTTCGTCGCCGCGCAACACGTCCATGTGCAGATTGCAGCGCGCTTCGTTGGCGAAGCCTTGCAGAAACTCGCGCGCCAATCCGACGCGGAACTTGCCAATCTCGACGTTCGCGATCTGCTTCCAGCCTTTCGCCGCGAAAACGAGACACGGCCGGTTGCTGAAGTCCAGCGCCACCCGGCACTGCGCCAGCGTCTCGTCCATCGGCACCAACGCCCAGCCGTACCGGCGAATGCCGCGTTTATCACCGAGCGCCTGCGCAAACGCCTGACCCAGCGCGATGCCGACATCCTCGACCGTGTGATGCGCGTCCACGTCGAGATCGCCGGCGGCGCGCACCGTCAGGTCGCAGAGCGAATGTTTCGCCAGCAACGTCAGCATGTGATCGAAGAACGGCAGCCCTGTCTTCACATCGGCCTTGCCGGAGCCGTCAATGGTGAGTTTCACCGCGACCTGTGTCTCGGCGGTGTTGCGTTGGATTTTAGCGGAGCGTTTCATGCGTGGCCTCCAAAAATTTGTCCATCTCCTCGTCGGTGCCGATGCTGACACGGGCAAAATCGCGGATGCGGTCGGCGTCCCACCAGCGCACCAGCACCTTTCGCTCACGCAGCCCGTCGAACCAGCGTTTCGCGGTCAACGGTGCCGGCGGTTTGGCGAACACAAAATTCGTCTGCGATGAATAGACGAAGAACTTCCAGTCTTTCAATCTTCCAATCACCCGTTCCCGCGTCGCCTTCACTTTGCGGACGATCTCGTCGAAGTACGGCACATCCTCGACAGCGGCTTCGCCCGCGAGTTGGCTGAGACGGCTGACGTTGTAGCTGTCCTTCACTTTGTCGAGCGCGCCGATCAACTCCGTCGGGCCCACGACCCAGCCGAGCCGCATCCCGGCGAGCGCAGAAGATTTCGAGAATGAACGCGCGACAAGCACGTTCGGATACTTGCCGACGAAGTCGAGGCAGTTGTC
>Ga0172371_10014490_pt1 | contig 10150 bp, 15 predicted proteins | sample Lak12m_FD_114543 | JGI IMG/M metagenome (GOLD analysis project Ga0172371, IMG submission 114543) | Freshwater microbial communities from Kabuno Bay, South-Kivu, Congo - kab_022012_12m | ecosystem: Environmental > Aquatic > Freshwater > Lake | place: Democratic Republic of the Congo: South-Kivu... | reverse complement strand
TTTGTCAAACAAGCAATGAAGGATAATGACATTGCTTTGGGGGATAATTTAGATATATTTGAAAGTAAACTATGCCAATTAACCTGTTCTGATTATGCAATAGCCGTTTCAAGTGGAACTGCCGCTTTGCATCTGACTATGCTTGCTTTGGATATTAAAAAAAGTGATGAAGTAATCTGTCCTACTTTTTCTTTTGCCGCTCCTGCTTTTGCTATTTGTTATACAGGCGCGACACCGGTGTTTGTAGATTGTGATGATTATTTTTGGAATATTAGCCCTGAACTAGTAGAGAAAGTCTTAAAGAAAAGAAAAAAGATCAAGGCTTTAGTATTTGTTCACAATTATGGTAATTCGGGCTACTTAGATGAAATTCAGTATCTATGTGAAAAGTATCATATCCACCTTATAGAAGATGCGGCAGAAGCGTTAGGTACTAACTATTTTAATGTTCCTGTTGGCTCTGTGGGTGATATAGGTATTCTCTCATTTAATGGAAATAAGATTTGTACAACAGGAGGCGGCGGAGCGGTTTTAACCAATAATGAAGAATATGCTAAAAAAGTCAGGTTATTGGCTAATCAAGCAAAGGAGGAAGGCAACTTTTACATTCATAAACACGTTGGCTATAATTACAGAATGAGTAATATTCAAGCATCTATTGGTTTAGGGCAGTTAAAAAATCTTACAAAGTTTGTAGATAAGAAAAGAGAAATTTTTAATTATTATTTTGAAAAACTTATTAAGTTTCCTATTGAGTTCCAAATGGATAATCTATTCAACTCAAATAGATGGCTTACTTGTGCTTTTGTTGGTATGAGATATTCAGCAGAAATAATGGATTTGGCGAAGCAAAACAATATTGAAATGAGAAGGTTGTGGAATCCTTTGCATTATCAGCCTGTGTTTAAGAAATATCCTAAAGAAGTTAATGGAGAAGCACACAGGTTATTTAATGGGGGGCTATGCTTGCCATCAGATATTTCTTTAACTAATAAAGACTTGGATAGAGTAATTGAAGTAGTAGTGGGGGGATTACAACTTGGTTAAAATACTAAAATGGATATGGATAAGCATAGCTTTAGTGCCTATTAGTGCTTATCTTTTCATAAACTATTTATATTTTATAGTAGAGATTTTTAATACTCTATTTACTCTTCCCCTTAGATTGTTAGGAGTAACATGGTACTAATAACAGCAGATTGGCATTTAAAGGATAAAGATCATTTTGGAAATGATTCTTCCCCCTTTAATACTCGAACAATGTACAAGTTTCAAAGGATTGCTGAATTAATCAAGCTAGAGAAACCTAACGCACTTGTCATAGCAGGAGACTTGTTTGATTCAGCTAAACCTTCAGAGGCATTAAGAGCTTTTACCTTTAGGTTACTGTCCTCCTTTGAAATGCCTATGTATATTATTAGTGGCAACCATGATAGCAAGAGGGGATACACTATTGGTACAAGCGAATCTTATCTCCATGAGAGTATTTATGTAATTCAGCCTAAAGAAGTCCTTAAAGTGGATGACATTACTTTAATAGGTTATTGTAGAGACCAAGAAGAGTTTTATAGCTTGTGTGAAGAGAACTCTAATACTTTTCTAGTGACACATAGAGACATCCCCCCATTTCCTTTGCCTTTTAAATATGCTTTGTTTGGGCATATACACATGAACTACCAAGCATATAACGGTATCTCTATTGGTTCTCTATTTAGAGACTCATGGGCAGAAGAAAATGAGACACAAGGATATTACTGTATCACAAACAAGACACTAAATGAAAGAGTAGTTTTTACTGATTGGTCTATTAAGACTTTTTCTGATTTTACTTACCCCCCTGATGGTGAGTACAAAGCAATAAGATATAAAATGGCTTTATCAGTCAAAGACTTCACACAGGTTAATCAGGAAGAAATCAGGGGGATGTATAAGGATACTAAAATATTTTTTGATCTAAAGATTTTAGAAGAAGAAAGAGATGTAGAACAAATAACAGATGTAAAGGAACTAGTTAAGACCTTCTTGCATGATAAAAATCTAACAGATAAGGAGATAGAGTTTGGCACTAAAATCCTCAACCACGTCAGAGGGGATTCTTAAACACATAATCTCTCAGTTATTAATTGACAGTGAGATTGAGGATTGTATAAGTGTTTTAGGAAAGAAATTTGAAATGAAAGCATGGATTAAATACTACAAAAACCATTATACAATAATAGTGAGATTAAGACATGACATTTGAAGAAAAAGCTACTTTATTCAGATTATTTTTAGGGGTACTAATGGCTGTTATAGTATTTGGACTTGTCTTTTTAGCGGCTATGGAGTAATTATGTCATTAGATATTAAAAAATTTCTTTTTTGGGTAGCTACAGGATTTAATATTTTACTTTTTATGAAGGGGATAATGTTATATTACGACCCATCCCTGTGGTGGTTGGGATTTTATACTCCAATTTATGCCGCTTGGTTGTTTTATACTGGAGGATTTATTTTCTTTTATATGAAAAAAGAACTGGAAACAGGGATAACCAGCAAGCTCTGGTTTGTATTTTTTGTTGTTTTTATAAGTTTCTGGTTAAGGCAGAAGACTTATATTAATGCTGATTGTTCCTTGCTTGTAGGTATTGTTGAAATGCCTTTTTATTTAGTTAATCATCCCCTTGATTTGTTTGTGTATCTTTATAACTATTTCTGGTTAATATGAATCTAGGAATGACAAGAGCCATTTATCAGAGAGCTTTAAGCTACTGGGCTTTAGTCTCGCAGTTAATGATTGTATCTGTTTTTATCAAAACAGTAGGATGGAAATGGTGGTATCTTTTAATAATTCCTATTGCTTTGGTGGGAATGTATTTTGATATTAAAAGAATCTGGCCTCAAGAAGCAGAATATGGTTTTACCAGAAGTAAATCATTTAAAGAAGTGGTGAATAGATTAAGGTCAATGGAGGACAAAATTGATAAGATGTCTGATATTCTCTAAAGATAGACCTATGCAACTTGATTTGTTGTTAAGGTCTATTGAAAAGTTTACTGATATTGAGCAGCAAGAAATTTTGGTTTATTATAATTATTCTTCACATGACTTTGAAAGGGGATATAAAAAAGTATTAAAATATAATTTTGTTTTTCCAATTAAACAAAGAGGATTTTATCAAGATGTAAAAGATATTTTTGAATGTTTAAATTTAGATAAAAGAATTGTAATTATTTGTGACGATTATGTTTTCACCAGACCTATTAATATAGCAGGTTTAGCTAATTTGTTAGATAATCCTTTGATTAATTCTATTCCACTTTATATGAGTGCTAATATAATACAGAATGATAAGGGGGAATGGATAAATTGTCATAGAGAAATATATGATACACCTATTCAACATACTAAATGGCTTATTAGTAGCCACAACAGAAAATCTTCTTGGGGGTGTTACAATCCTATAGCGGCTTCAATACATAGAGCATCTTGGTTAAAATTCATGATAAACCATTCAAGATTTAGTTGTCCTAATTCTCTTGAGGGGGCTATTAATAGAAAGTGGTGGAGATGGGGGGCAAGACCTTATTCGGTGGCTCCTGTTATGTCAAGTTGTATTCATATTCACCAGAATCAAGTACAAACAATTAGCCCGCAAAATGTAGTTATGAAAAATGGTTTGTCTGCAAAAGAACTTAATGATATTTACTTGTCCGGTAAAAGGATTAAACCAGATAATATTTATGGTATAAATAACATGTGTGAGACCGTTCCTATTAAATTCGAGTTTGAAGATGATTAGTGTAATTATGGCAAACTACAAACATCAAGGTTATATTCTAGATGCTGTTTATTCTATTATCAATCAGACTTACAGAGATTGGGAATTGTTTATTGCCAATGACGATGATTCTGATTTGATGTGGTTAGAAAAACTTGATAAAAGAATAAGAGTTTATCAAGACGGTAAACATCTAGGACAAGGCACAAGAATGAACATGATGATGGAAGAAGCTCAGGGGAAATGGATAGCCTTACAAGATGCTGATGATATTAGTTTACCTTATAGACTTGATTATTCTTTGGATTATATTGAAAGAGCTAAATGCCGATTCATTTATGGAGATCATATTCTTTTACTTCCTAATGGTGAACAGAGATATTATAAAGCCCCTGAATATACTTACTCTTTGTTAAAAAAACAATCAATAGGGGGGCAAGGGTCTTGGTTATTTCACAAAGATTTAAAAGGAATAACGTGGGATAATTGTTTTAGTAAGGATTGGATTTGGCAGGCTACTGTTGCTAAATTTTATATAACTGATATAGAAAGATGCCCTTTCCCTATGTATAAATATAGAACTTTTACTAGCAATTTCCATAAGAGAGGCTTAATGCGATATAAGAGATTTCAAGCAAAAAGACAGGTAAAAAGAATACTGGATACTTCTTATGAAGAGTATTTTGGCTATGAAGATTTTACTAGTATATCCTAATTCTACCCCCCTTCCTTCTTATTTCAAGTATATTATTGAGGATGATATTAAAGATACTATTCCCCCACTAGGTATGTTATATCTAATTAGTAATTCACAGCATGAAATAGATTTTTTAGATAATAGATTGAAAAAGTTGTCTGATACAGAACTGTTTAATTATGCTGTTAGGTATGATGTGATTGGTTTTGGGGGGACTATATTCGAATCAAAACAGGCAAGAACAGTTTCTAAGAGGCTAATGCAAGCAGGCAAGACTACTATCTATGGTGGGCCTAATGCAACTGTTAATTGGAATCTCTATTTAGGAGAATTCACAATCATAGCAAGAGGAGAAATAGAAGGATGGTTTGATTCTCTTGTTACCAAGAAATTCTATAATCAATTCGACTTAGTGGGCGGAAGTTATGTTAATAGAGAAATATTCAGAGAGTTCTATCTTGAATGGATTAAATGGCCTAGAAGAGCTATAATCAATCTGAATGATTATAGACGTAAAGAGAAGTATGTTGATGAATCCCCCATTGATACAGTAGTTTCTTCTAGAGGATGTCCTTATAATTGTTATTTTTGCTCAAGTAAAATTGTATGGGGAAGAAAGTATAGTTTCAGAGATACTAGCGATGTCCTGTCAGAATGTAAACATTTGGAAAAAGTATACGGTTCAAAAGCTATTTATTTCAGAGAAGATAATTTTACAGTAAATCAGAAGAGACTTTTAGAATTATGTGAAAATATGCCTTTACCGTGGATGTGTGAAAGTAGAGCTGATTTAAGTGAAGAACAAGTTAAAACTATGGCACAAGGAAAATGTAAAGCTATTTGGTTTGGAATAGAAGTAACTGAAAACGAGGATTTTAATAGAATTAATAAAAACCTGAATATTGAAACTGTAAGAAAGACAATAGAACTTTGTAATAAATACAACATCAGAACAGGCGGGTCATTTATGCTTGGTTATCCGTTTGATGATAAGGCTAAAATAGTTAAAAGGATAAAAGATGCTAAAAAATTAGGTCTTTGGAATGTTTATTTTAATAGAGTTTTCTCTTTTCCTAAATCAGAAATGCACACAGAAATAATCGACAATAATTTAGATGGATATTCTATTGATGGTATAGTTATTCCTTCCACCTATTTTCTCTCGATGAAAGAAGTAAATAAATTACATTTTAAATATTGTAAAAGAAATTATCTGATTAAGATGAAAGTTAAAAGGCTATTCAAATGAATCACGAAAGAAGGCACGAAAATACTCGGTATGCGGCAAAGGAAATCCTGACTTATTTGTTTGCTAACTATCCTAGCATAAGAAGTGTTATAGATGTTGGTTGTGGTGTTGGAACATGGTTATCTATATGTGAAGATAGGGGTAGAGAAATAACAGGTATAGATAAAAATGTACCTATTGAAATGCTTAAAATCTCCCCCACTAATTTTATAGATATGGATTTGAGATATTGGATACCAGAGAAAAGATATGATTTGGCTATCTGTCTTGAAGTAGCTGAACATCTTACTCAGGACGAATCTTATATGTTAATTGATAAACTAAGTAGATACTGTAATAATATTTTATTCTCGGCGGCTATTCCTAAACAGGGGAGAGATGGGCATATAAATGAACAATGGCAAAGTTATTGGTTAAAACAGTTTATACATAAAGGAATGACTCCTGTTGATTTAAGAAGTCTTTTCTGGTTTGATGAAAGAATACCTGTATGGTATAGACAAAATATGTTTCTATTTAATAGGGAATATAAAAGAGACCTTATGCCTTTTATTGATATAGTTCATCCTGATTTATACCTTTACAAAATAGCAAGACAAGAAAGCCCTGTAAGTAGTTTTAAGATGTTTCTTAAAGCTGTGAGGAATTATGTTAGTAAGAGCAAGAAATAACAAACAAGCCCTTTGGGGGGTAGATTTATTGGATCAAGAGGGTTTAAAATATGATTACTTGTCAGTAGGATATGGCTCGTTTGATTGGATGATTATTCTTTTCCGGTTACTTGGTAGAAAGTGTGTAAGAATATGGGTGGGGACTGATGTTCTCAAAACAATTCTTTTTTGGGATTATAGGTGGAAGGCTAAGATTTTAAATCTATTCTCTGATAATGTAACTGGCGCACCGTGGTTAGTTTGTGAGTTAGGGTTTTCAAATATAAAAGCAAAAGGAGTATATAATCGTGACTATTCTTGCGCGATTGCCAAAATCGGCTCCTAGAAGAATTGATGCTGATTGGCTTTATGGGGGGGATATAATTAGGGAACTGCAAAGACTCCATCCAGAATGGAACTTTAGATTCATTGATGGTTCCCATAAAGACATCTGGGAAAGTGTTGATATACTAATTAGGCCAGTAAGACATGATGCTATTTCTAGAATGATTCTTGAGGCTAAAGAGAGAAAGATACCTTTCTGGTGGAGCTATATGACTGGTAAATATGTAGAACCTACTGTGAGAGAAATAGAGCAGTTCATTATTAGGGAGGAAAAGAATGCAACCTACATTTATTAGCCTTACCAATTTCAAATCAATCAGGTCTTTAAAATTAGACTTGACAGAGTTTAAAGATAAGGTTGTATTGATTTCAGGCGAGAACCGGGATGAGGATGGCGCATCTTCCAACAGGTCAGGCAAGTCTAATCTGATGAAGGCTTTCATTTGGGTTCTATTTGGGGTGAAATTTATTGATTCCACCAATGATGAAATCACAACCTATGGTGAGACAGAGACAGTAGGATTAATCCGATTCGGAAATGTAGAAGTAGAAAGACGTTTGAAAAAAGGGGGGCAAACATTCTTCTACAGAATAGATGGTAAAGACGTTTCGGACTCTAATAAGGACGCTCAGGAACTCTTTCTTAAAGATTTCGATTTAGAAGAAGCAAATAAAATTATTATCTCAAACAGTATTTATTTAAACAGTGAGATTGATAACCTGATTCAATCCACTCCTTCTGAGCGTCTTAAAGTTCTAACTACTTGGTTAAACTTAGAGAGATATGACCAAGCAGTAGAACTCACTAGAGATAAAATTAAAGAGTGGGAATTCACTAGTAATACAATAACACAATTCCTAAACAATTTTAAGGAAATAGACATCTCCACTTTAGAACAGAAAAAGCAAGCTACTATTGAAGCATCTGAGAATTATAAACTGGCTCTGAAAGGTTATCAAGAAAAACAGAAAGAATATGATAATTATGCTACTACCTTACGTTTTAAGAAAGGTATTGAACAGCAATTAGCAGATGCTAATAAAGCTAATGAAAGAATCCTGAAGGCTACGGAGTTATTAAAAGGGGAAGATATAATTTTATTAAAAGATGCTAGAAATAAAATTATAGAAGATAACCAATTAATTTTAACAAGAACACAAGAAATCAATACCGAACTCAGACATTTAGCCGCTCAAGTAGAGCAACCTTATACCTGTCCTGAATGTAATAGTAGTCTAGTTCTAAGGGGGGAGAAATTAGAACTATCATCAAAAGAAATTCAAGATAAAATCAAAGAAACTTCTGATAAACTTTATAGTGAATTAAAAGCTCTCCCCCAAAGGCAACCTTCTAATAAATATGATGAACGTATTGAAAAGTACCAACAGATAAAAGTAGTAGCAGACCAGTCCTTAGTAGATACTACTGAATTACAAGCTAAACTAGATGAATTATTTAAAACTACTCTTTTTAAACCAGAAGATAACAGTCTAAAGATTAATGAATTAACTATTAAAATAAGTAGCTTTGATAGAGAAATCGGCCACATCGAAGCTGAAATTGCTAATTATCAAAGGCTTAAAGATGAAACTATTGAGAAACAGAAAGAGTTAGATATATTAAAAGAAAACTTGCGGTTAGGAGAACTGTGGGCTGGTAAAAGGAAAGTCGGTCTGTTTCAAGAAATAAAGTCCTTGCAATTGTCATTAATTATTAGTAACTTAGAACTATTGACAAACAACTATTTGAATAACCACTTTGAAATTCAGTCTAGGATTAAAATAGAACCAACAGCAAAGGGGGTAAACATATTTCAAGACAATAATGGTTTACACCCTATTGAGTCTATGTCTAGTGGGGAAAAAGCTCGCGTAGCATTCAGTATTGCTTTGGCCTTGAAAGAGATTTACACATCTAGGTTAGAAATTCTTATGGTGGACGAATTTTTCTCAAGTTTGGATAATGTAGGTATGGAATATACCATTAATGTGCTTTCAAAAATTAAGGGGATGAAATTCCTTATCTCCCACTCACAAGTAGAGTGTGACAACGAGATTAAATTAATTAAAGAGAAAGGTGTAACACGGCTATGACAGTAAAGTTTGATTATTTTGTCCATCAGCTAAAACTGGCATGGGAAACAGAAGAGTGCCATCCAAAGTCTAGAATAAAGGTGGGGCATTACTTTATTGAAGAAGCTCCAAAGGCGGTGTACGTTTATAAGTTCAATCACAACTGTGTCTCTGCTAGATTTGAGGACTATAGATGTTACATTGATGACAAAGTGCTTTTTAATATCCTGAGAGATATTCTCCCCCAATTTTTAGAATACTTCTCAGGAAAGAAAAACTTCACTTTTGGTAATTGGGTTGAAGATGAAGAGTTTTGAATTTGATCGTATCACCCACCTTGCAGATAAAGACGCCAAACGCTTAACAACCGATAAACCAAAAGTGGAAGAAATCTCACTTAGAGAAATCTACCTGCTGAATGAGCAAGGCCATAGAGTCTCAAAGATTTGCGGCAAGGTGGATGAAGAAGGATGGCCTTGTACTAAATCTTCTGGTGTAGGTACTTTGCATGAAGGGGAGGGGAGATGTAAACAACATGACTCGCCTGATACTGATAAGAAAGAATATCTAGGAAGGCTCTTAGAAACACTTTCTGCTGATTCTGATATGACTGAGTTCTTTAAGAAGGCAGACTTAGCAGAAGAGGATTTCTTTGACACTGAAAGGCTAACCAGAGCAGTTTCTGCCATGCTCTATCACCACATCTCAGCAAATCAATTCAATTGGTCAGAGAAAAAACTGGATAGAGCTATTGACCTTGTTGAAACCTATCGTCGTCTCATAGACACCCAACAAAAAAAGGAGATGGGGAAAATTATTGCTACAGCATTAGCAGTATGGCTTAGAGCAGTAATGTCAGTTATATTCAATAACGTCTCTCCTGAAACTTATTCAAAGGTGGTAAGTCAGATTAGTTCAATAGAACTCCCCCCAGAAATTGAAGCCATACAATTTGAGGAGGCAAAGTGAAATTCCTGTTTGATATAACAGATAAAGTAAGAATTACTCAGCTAAATGTAGATGGTGTTGTTAAATCTATTTGGATAACTGAAAGGGGGGTACAGTACGAAGTAAGATACTTTGATGAAGGAAGCGCAAAACAGGTTTATTTTTATCCAGATGAATTAAAAAAAGTATAGATAGATAGAAAAAGTAAAATGAAAAAAGATAAAAAGACTAGACCAAAACCAGACTTTAAACCAATCCAAAAGACTAAAGAAGAAAAGCCAAAGCTGGAAGATGAAGAGTTCTCAGACGAAATAGATAGAGCCTTATTGAAATTCTATAAGGAAGATTAATGAATCTTAAAGATTTAATATCAAAAGAAGTGTCGTCTTTTTCAGCAGAACAAGAAGGATTCAAACGTTTTCCAAGAG
>Ga0172371_10014489_pt1 | contig 10150 bp, 11 predicted proteins | sample Lak12m_FD_114543 | JGI IMG/M metagenome (GOLD analysis project Ga0172371, IMG submission 114543) | Freshwater microbial communities from Kabuno Bay, South-Kivu, Congo - kab_022012_12m | ecosystem: Environmental > Aquatic > Freshwater > Lake | place: Democratic Republic of the Congo: South-Kivu... | reverse complement strand
TATAAAAGATTTCACTATCGCTATAAAGCCGCAGATCTTATGTGGAAATGTGCCGAATTGCTCCCAAATGATGATGGGCTTAAAGCTAAAGCACTTTGTCTTGGCGGAACATATCTTAAGAATAGGGATATACAGGAGGCTAATAAATTTTACAAAGAGCTGATTAAGACGTGCGGTAAAACAGAGCTTGGAAAGGCTGCAGCTAAATTAAAATGGTTTCCAAAAATGAAAGAAGGATAAATGGCTAAGAGATTGCTGAGTTTAGTAACCGCAATGTTATTTATTACAACACCTTTTGTATTAGCAAAAGACGCACCCTCAATCAAAAAAGTATTTGAGGAGAAAGGCAGCATATATTATTGCCCTAGTGGTAAGCAGAAGATTCAATTGACTAAGAGCGGAAAAGACAGGAATCCGATACTATCTCCTAATGGAGAGAAAATGGTGTTCATTCGAAAATCGAGCAAAATGGCATACAATCCTATAGATGGCGCGGATATTCCTCGCGACCCACTTGCAGATCAACTTTGGATTATGGATATTAATGGTAAAAATGAAAAAATGCTAGTGCAAGATATTAATCCGGATGATAAAGGTTACGACAAATGGAAGGGTGAAGATGTTATCGGTTTTATAGAAGATGAAAGCGTGCAATTTTCACCGGATGGAAAGACTGTTTATTATTTGACTCCTGCATGGGTAACTTCATCTGCGTTACGCAGTGTTAATGTTGATGGAACAAGGGAGCATTTTATAACCAGTGCAAATTATTTAAAAGTAATAGATAAGGGGCAATATAAGGGAGATTTAATTATATCTCAACATAGATATTTCTTAATAGGCGGAAGTTACGATTGGTATTATGTTTTTACTTCTAAAGGAAAAGAGGTAGGGCCTTTGGCAGATGATTTGAATCACGTTGACTGGGATTTCCTTTATTTTGAAGATGCACAACAGGATAATAGTGCAAATAAACCTAAGAATTAAAATCTCTAGTCAAATACTCCAGGTTTACTTGGGAGATAAGATTAAAAGTAAATATAAGATTTCCACTTCTAAATATGGGGCTGGTAATAAGGCAGGAAGTAACAAAACTCCACTCGGATTGCATCGTATCGTAAGCAAGATTGGGCGTAATGCTTGTATTGGAACAATCTTTAAACGACGAAGGAATACCGGCAAGATTGTTAGATTCAGTAATTATAGCAGCGATTTGATAACAACGCGAATTCTGCGCCTGGAAGGGCTTGAAAAGAGCGTTAATAAAGGTAAGGGAATTGATTCTTTCCGAAGATGTATTTATATCCACGGCACACCGGAAGAAAAGCTTATTGGAAAACCGGCATCTCATGGCTGCATTAGGATGAAAAACCGCGATATAATTCATTTATTCGAAATAATTAAGAGGGGTACCCGGGTTTTGATTAGTAAGTAGTTAAAGCAACGCAGTATAAAATTTTTGCTATCTTTAGCGTTATCTAAACGATTAAAACAAGGAGCGAGGTATGGTTAAGAAACAATTAATAGTTATTCTTATGGTATTTCTTTTATTTGATTCCGTTTTTGCTTTGGAGAATTATATTGTTGATATCCAGAAAAAAACTGCGGATATAGATGGATATCGCTCTTATAAGAAGGTAGAAAAAGATGTTATGGATTATTCTTTAGAAGGAGGTTCGCTTACGGGGTATTTTAAAGGTACTGTATTGAGTAAACTTGTGGCCACCTTATATGGGGAAATGTATAAAGAAATACAAGAGTATTATTTCTATAATAAAAAGTTAATTTTTGTCACTATAAAAGAATACCGCTATGATAAGCCTTTCGGCAAGACCAAAGAGATAAAGCAGTGGCGTTATTACTTTCTAAATGATAGGCTAGAGAAGTTATTAAGTGGAGATACAAATGAAATAGTAAAGGGTAGCTCAGAATTTGTTGATGCTGAAGTTAAAATTCTTAAGAGTGCTAAAGATCTTGCTGAAAAAGTAAAACGATAAGAATACTAAGGGAGGGAAGGATGAAAAAGTTAATTAATTTAGTTTTTTTGTCAATGTTTGTTATTAATATGATTGGTTGTGCAACTATTCTTAAAGAGAAAACAACTGATGTGAAAATAGATAGCGATCCAGAAGGAGCTGTTATTTATCATAATTACAAATATGGTGAATTTACTAGAATTGGAGTAACGCCAGCTACAATAAAATTTGATAATAGACACAATATTAAACTTGTATTTAAGAAACCTGGCTATGAAGATACAAGGGCACAGATTAGAGCAGGGGTAGCTCCTGGCTGGCAACTTGCATCGCTTGCTTGTGGGGTATTACCGGCTATTCCCGATTTCTTTTTTAAGAATGCGAGAAATCTTAATAGAAAAGAAATCAGTGTTAGTCTTCCCCCGGCTCTATCAAGCCCTGCTCCCCAAACAGGATTTACTGGTTCACACGCTGACGAAATAATTAAGTATAAGAAATTATTAGATTCTGGAGTTATTACCAAAGAAGAATTTGAGCAGAAGAAAAAATACCATTTAGGTTCATAAAAATTAAAAGTTATATAAATACTTCTGTCCTGCTCTTATAGAATATCCCACTTTCCCACTTGACAATATTCCCACTATATGGTATGCTTTAAATGGAAAAGGGGGTGGCAAGATGAAGACGATTAGAGCTTTATTAAGAAAGAAAGAAGTGGTTGAGATAAAAGAAAAGTTTATGTCTGTAGATACTAGGCCATTAGATTCAAAGCATAGGATCACTTTAGGCGGAAGACTTCAGAGGCTTATGATGAGCAAGATGAAGATCGACTCTTACCAAGTATTTGTAGGTAAGTGCGGAGATATTCTTCTTAGGCCGGCAGTATCGATTCCAAGCAGTGAAGCCTGGGTTTATAGCAATCCTGAAGTTATTGGAAAAGTTCGTAAAGGATTACAGGAAGCAGGCGAGGGCAAGGCAGAGAAAGTTAACGATTTGGAAGGGTTCTTGAACGACTTATGACTTATTGCTTAAGTTTTACGCCTAGTGCAAAGCAAAGCTTAAAAGAGCTTAAGAATTCTGCACATTTAGAGAAGCGTTTTAAAGCAGTATCTAAGGCATTAAGGTTTCTCGAAGAGGATCCACGGCACCCAAGTCTGCAAACCCACACGTATTCTTCAATATTTGGGCCAAATAAGGAAAAAGTTTTTGAGGCTTACGCAGAACAGGACACTCCAGCTGCCTATCGAATTTTCTTTTATTATGGCCGTACGCGTGGAGAAATCGTAGTTTTCGCAATTACTCCTCATCCTTAATTAAATGTCCGCCCATATAGGGGTGGACATGTCTTATCTATCTCTGCTATAGAGAATTACACCGATTTATCTCTGATAAAAGCGGACAAAACGGACATAAAATTTATCTCTAATAAGCCTAATCTCTTGATATTTGGCCAATTACCTATATAATTAGCTTGTGGCTATTAAGAGATATAGTTATAGAGTATACTGACCCGCGCAACCAATACATAGACCCGCTATAAAAGGTGGGTTTTTTGTTGTTTTAGGGGTGCTCTGGGATTATAATTATACTTGAATAACTTTTGTTCGTAGTAAGTTGCGTTAAGGATGATCAATAAATAGAATAATTTTTATGAAATTATTGAAAGACAATTTATTAACGCAAGATAGACAAAGAATTTCTTATGAACATGCGCTGAATGATCACGACCGAATTGTTGTAATCGCACACGGATTTTATAATAGTAAAGATGCAGTTTTGCTCCAAGAGTTAAAAAACAAGCTACTTGATGAATATGACGTATTTATGTTTGATTTCAGGGGTCATGGGAAGAGCGGCGGACTTTTTAGCTGGATAAGCAATGAAGGTAAAGATTTAAAAGCAGTCTTAGGTTATATAGAGGGAAAATATAAGAAAACTGGAATGGTCGCCTTTTCCTTGGGTGCAAGTGTGGCAATTAACGTTTTAGCGCAGGATAAACGAGTTGATTCACTTATATGCGTAAGTGCAGCATCGGATCCCGATAAAATCGATTATAATTTCTGGAATTTGGATCTGAAGGGCGATTTGGCGTATACATTATTTACTCCGGACGGGCTAAAAGGAAGAGGCTTTAGGCCGGGTGCTTTCTGGTGTAAGAAACAAAAGCCAATAGACAATATAGATAAAGTAAATATTCCAGTTTGTTATATCCACGGGGAGAAAGATTGGGTAGTTAAGCCGTGGCATTCTAAAGCCCTCTTTGAGAAAACGCAAACTGAGAAGAAGATTGTTAGTATAAAGAATGGTTCGCACGCAGAGTATTTAATGAAAGACTCAAAAGAAGAATTTATCCGTGAAATACGAAGTTGGTTTGCGTCAACGATGCTATAAAATATTGCCATGAGATTAAGCTATAAATAAGGAGGTTTTAATGTTCGTTAAAGCCAAGGCTTTATTTATGACAGCGGTACAACTTTTGTTAGCAGCCTGCCTTTACATAATAGGTATATTAGTTATTGGCTCGGCGATATTTCCAGGAATTTCATTGATCTATTATACTTGGATTCATACTGCTGTTTATTTTATTATCCTGCGCGTATGGTTATTTTGTCTTAGTTTAGCCTTAGCTTATTTTGTATATGGCTTTAGCTTAATTTTCATATTAGGGGTATTAAGAACAGCATTAAGGCTGAATCTTAAAGAAGGAGAGTACCGCGTAGCTTCAATAGGAATGATGAAGTGGATGTTTATCAATGCATTATATATAATTGTTTCGATTACGTTTATGGATTTTATTTTGCTTACTCCAATTGCGGCATTATTTTTCCGTTTGATGGGGGCTAAGGTTGGTAAAAACGTTCAGATTAATTCAAAAAACTGCGCGGATTTATCATTGCTTGAAATAGGGGATAATAGCGTAATCGGTGGACATGCTACGGTAATTTGCCACTCTTTTGAACGTGGTAGACTGATTTTACGTAGGGTAAAAATCGGCAAAAATGTTGTAATTGGATTGAATTCAGTGGTTTTGGCTGGAGCGGAAATTGGCGATGGCGCATTTATAACTGCCGGAGCTGTTTTGGGGAAAAACAAACAGGTTGAGCCGCATAGCGTATATGTGGGTGTTCCTGCCGAATCCACTAAAGAAAGAAGAGAACACGATAAGCCATGAAAAAGAAAATAAGCTTAAATACCGTTTCTATTACTGACATTATGGAAGCGATAAATAAGAACTATGGCGATATCACAGCCCTTCAGATAAAAGAAAAAGACGGTTCGTTCAGAAAAATATCTTATATAGAGCTGGGTAGAAGAACGGTTGATGTTTCTTCTAATCTTATTAAATTGGGTATAGTTAAAGATGATAAAATCGCAATATATTCGGAGAATAGGCCAGAGTGGCCTGTTGTTTTCTTCGGTATTGTTTGTGCTGCTGCTACAGTTGTACCTCTTGATGTTAAACTCAGCGAAGCAGAAGTGCAGTTTATTTTAAGTAATAGTCAGGCAAAATGTGTATTCGTTAGCGAAAAGCACCTAGGCGTTATTGATAAAATAAGGCAAAGCCTTTCAGAATTAAAGTATGTAATTGTTATGGATGATAGCCAAAGGCAGGATGTAATTAAGTTAAAAGATTTGAAGCTTATTAGCGAAGAAAACAAGAATCGGTCGATACGTGAAGAAGATACTGCGCTGATAATATACACCTCTGGTACTACAGGATCAGCCAAGGGAGTAGAGCTTACCTTTAGGAACTTAATGTTTCAGGTTAGGTCTTTGAGTGAAATAATCGAATATAAAACCGGTGAACAATTTCTTTCCATTCTGCCCTTAAACCATACACTTGAATTAACCGGTGGGCTTCTTGCTCCTTTGTATGCCGGCGCTTGTATTACGTACTGCGATAGCCTAAAGTCTACTCGCATACTTTCTCTTATGCAGGAAACGCATACAAGAATGATGGTTTGTGTGCCCCTGGTGTTAAAGATGCTCCATGACGGTATTATTGATAAAGTTGTTAAGATGCCAGCATATAAGCAGAGGCTTTTTAACGCATTATTAAGTTTATCTAAGAAATTACTTAGGTTTAATTTTAGACTAGGCCGTTTATTATTTTGGAACGTTCATCAGCAGTTTGGCGCTGTTTTGTTTGGGTTTGTGAGCGGAGGTGCGCCGTTAAATGTGGATGTTGAAATAAATTTTAATGCCTTAGGTTTTAGAATATTGCAAGGTTATGGCCTAACCGAAACCGCTCCGGTTATAGCGGTTAATACTTATGAATACAACAGGTTTGGTTCGGTTGGAAAACCATTGCCAGGTACAGAGGTTAAAATATTGAAAGAAAATGAAAGTTCCAAGGACGGAGAAATACTAACTAGAGGTAATCATGTTATGAAGGGTTATTTTCAGAGCCCGGAGAAAACAGCGGAAGTCATTAAGGACGGTTGGTTCCATACGGGAGATTTAGGATATTTTGATGAAGACGGTTTTTTATATATATCAGGAAGAATTAGGAATCTCATTGTGCTTGGGGCAGGTAAAAAAGTGTTTCCAGAAGAAGTTGAAGAGGTAATAAGTAAGAGCCCTTTTGTTAAGGAAATTTGTGTTTTAGGTAAAATTGCTACAAAAGGAATACGTCAAGGATGTGAAGAAGTCTACGCCGTGATTGTTCCTAATCTTGATGCGTTTGAGCAAGACGAGCGAATAGATAAGCCGAAGGTTAGAAATACGATTGCAAAAGAAATATTTCGCCTTAGCGTAAATTTAGCGGAGTATAAAAGAATAATGGATTTTGAGGTTTGGTATGATGAATTACCTAAAACATCTACTCGTAAAGTTAAAAGAAAAGTATTGCTAGAATTAGTTTCTAAAAAAGATTCAGGAGAAGGAACTGAAAAGAAAGAATTTGTTGAATCCATTGAGATTATTGAAGATGATTTGACTTCGAAATTACGGAAGATAATTTCTGCTTTAGCGAAAATACCGGAAGAAAAAGTAAGAGTTAATTCAAGTCTTTATAGCGATCTAGCAATTGATTCTTTAATGAAGGTGGAAATTTTATCGGCTATACATAAAGAGCTCGATATCGATATCCCGGATAGGCTTAGCTATGAAATTAATACCTTTGGTGATTTAATTAAATTTTGCAAGGAATATAAAGCTGGTAGAAGCGGTGATGAAATAGGCCTAAAAGGAGAAATTAATGATTTTATAATAAGCAATACCAGATTTAAATTAACTCATAATTTATCATATTTTATTTTTAAAGCTTTATTTAAGTTGTATTTTAATAAAACTGTTTATGGGCTGGAAAATGTACCCTTGGGTGGTTCATTTATTATTGCCGCAAATCATACTAGCTTATTAGACTTTCCTTTGATTTTAACCAGCCTTCCTTTTAATAAAATGAGAGATATTTTCGCGCCTGCCGCAAAGGACTATTTTTATTCCAAGAAGTATCGTAAGGCAGCCCTCGAGTTGTTATTTAACACATTTCCCTTTGAAAGAATGGGTGATTTTATGAAGGGATTAAAGATTTGTGAGACTCTCGTAAAAAATAACCGGTCTATAGTTTTGTTTCCGGAAGGTACCAGAGTAATGGATAACAATTTACAGCCGTTTAAGCCTGGATTGGGATCTTTGTCTTTGAATTTAAACGTCCCAATTTTACCAATATATATTGATGGCGCTTTTAAGGCTTTACCGAAAGGCAAAGTTTTGCCATTGCCTGAGAAAATTCAAGTTCATTTCGGAAAAGTTATTCATCCCGCCCACTTAGACTTGTCAAAATTAGAGACTAATTATGAGAAATACATCTATCTCTCTGAATTAGCTTTTAATGAAGTAAATAAACTAAAACAAGGAGGCTAAAATGCTCTATTTGCAGAAGGGCAATTTTCAAAAGATTGTTCGTTGGTTTGGTGGATCATGGATGACCGCTAATCAAGCTACTTTTTTAGGTTGTGTTTTTATAGTATTAACTGCTATTAGTTTTTATATGGGATTTGCATTTTATAATTTCCGCTGGTTCCTGCTTTTAGTACCGATATTCTTATTCTTTAGATTAATTATGAATACCCTAGATGGAATGCTCTCGCGTGAATACAAAACAGCAACAGTTGCAGGGGAATTATGGAATGAGGCGTTAGATATTATAGGAGATACTGTGTGTTACGGAGTCCTATTATTTATACCAAATAGCCCTAGGTTGGCTGTGACTATATATCTTATTTTAACTTGGGCAGCGGAGTATTTCGGTGTATTAGGCAAGAGTTTGCCTGGAGGTATACGTAGGCATGAAACAATCGGTGGAGGCAAGCCGGATAGGGCTGTATGGATGGGGTTGTTGGCCGTTATTTCTTTTCTCTGGCCACCGTTTATTTATTATATGTCTTATTATGTCTTAAGCGTCTCCGCGCTTATTTTCTTAACTTGTTTTATTAGGATTAAGAAAACTCTTGATGGCGCTAAGGGGAAAAGGTACGATTCATATACCTGGATAGGGAGGTAGTATATGTTTAAGCGATTTTTAAAACCTATTTTGCTCGGCATTGTAATAACCTCTTCTTTGTTGATAGTCTACCATCGGAAAGATTATTCTATGTTGATTATAATGTCTGTGGTTATTGCGCTACTTTTGTTTTTTACTCTCATTGCTAAGTTATTAGATATAAAAAAGATAAAGATGGCCGCGGAGATTAAAGATAGAACCGTTACGTGGTGGTGGATGGTTGCAGTTTTTATGATTGCACTTTCAACACATAGAGTAGTTTCTTTTTGTTTTATGGGATTTCTGTGCTTTATGGCATTAAAAGAGTATTTTTCGCTTCTACCCTCAAAGGAAACAGGAGGAGCTAAAAATCTTTCCGTGAAGGATAGGCTTCCTGTAATTTTATGTTATCTTGCCGTAATTCTTACTGCATACTCAGCCTATATCAAATGGTATGGGTTTTATATTATACTTGTACCGGTCTATATGTTTCTATTAATTCCGATAATCTTTGTTTTGCAGAATAGAACAGAAGGGACTATCAATTCTTTGGGTATGATTTCCATAGGCCTTATGTTTTTTGTCTTTAACCTTGGGCATAGCCTTTTTATGGTAAATATGGGCGCTATGGTACTTTTATTTTGTTTCTTTTTAACTGAGATAAGGGATCTTCTGTCGTTTTGGGTGGGAAAAGGTTTAGCAAAGCAGTTCGAATCGAATGAAAGCAAACTTTCAAATATTGTAAGTTTAAAGATTGCAGAGAGCGTAAGCCCTAAGAAAACTTGGGCAGCTGGAGTTGTCACTACATTATTTATTATGGGTTTATCTTTAGGCTTTGTTCCGATTATGCCAGAGTTTCCGCGTGGTAGGTTAAGCTACAATTATGCTTTGGTTTTAGGTTTAGCAATAGGATTCTTTGGATTGATGGGTGATTTAGTATTTTCCATGATCAAACGGGATATCGGCATAAAGGATTCCGGGACTTTACTTCCGGGGCATGGCGGGATAATAGATCGTGTTGATAGTCTCATTTTTACTATTCCCATCATTTTTCATTTGATTACCTGGAGATATTTTTAGAGTTATGATAATAAGAGGTAGGTTATAATAAGGTATTTTTTTACCAAAAATGCTGCTGGTGCAAAATCATAGTTAAGATAGTATGTCCGGACACATAGGGGCGGATACGCCTTGTCCATCTTTTCTATAACAAATTATGCTAATTTATCTCTTATATAAGCGAATAAAACGGACATAAAATCTATCTCTATAAGCGCCTAATTTCCGGATTTCCCCCTATTACCCATATAATATGTCGGTTCGGATTAAGAGATACAGTTATGGAGTACACTGACCCCCGCAACCACGTAATTCTCTCGAACCGCAGAATGAGAGATAAAATTAACCCTGATTAGCATTGCTAGCCAGGGTTATTTTTATGCCCTAATGTTTCAAAGAGTTAGGGGATAATGACCTGACCCCCTTAACCTGAGCCAGTATTTAAGCTATACTATAGGCTCGTAGAAAGGGGGTTTTACATGGCAAGGAAAAGGTTTAAAGCGGAACAGGTCGTTATGATGTTGCGCGAAGTAGAAATGCAGCTGGCCAAGGGGTTCAATCTTGGAGAGGTATGCCGTAACCTTGGGTTCTCCGCGCACAGTTATTACCGCTGGCGCAGGGAATACGG
>Ga0172371_10014485_pt1 | contig 10151 bp, 4 predicted proteins | sample Lak12m_FD_114543 | JGI IMG/M metagenome (GOLD analysis project Ga0172371, IMG submission 114543) | Freshwater microbial communities from Kabuno Bay, South-Kivu, Congo - kab_022012_12m | ecosystem: Environmental > Aquatic > Freshwater > Lake | place: Democratic Republic of the Congo: South-Kivu... | reverse complement strand
TTCAGAAAACCCGCTGCCATTAACGTTTTTCTCGATACTGAAACCAGCTTCCTTGTTGCTGTTATCAAGCCAGTTCAAGCGAACGCCTTGCAGCTCTATGCTGGAACAGGTAAGATCGGAAGGAGCATTCAGAACATTAGATATATAGGAAAACTGCTTTTCATTGGAGTAGTCGCTGGTATAGCCATTCTTCTGAACCCTTAGCCGGTAAACCAGATTGTAGTTCTGCTCCATATCCAGGGTGGTATCGGCAAACACGCTGGTAGTAACTGGAAGCAGGTTCACCGGGTCAAATGCGGAAGCGGATTTTCGTTCAAACAGCAAGGTGCAGTCGCTACTAAAGGAATAGTCCAGATAGAGCATCAGGTGATTGCTGCTGTCGAGCTGGATATTGGTGATCAAAGGAGGGTGGCTGAGGTCAGAATCGGTCTCGAAGGGATTATTCCAATCCCTTGTGCAGGATAGTATTACAAAGAATAGTGGCAAGAGCACACAAAGGCGTTTCATAGTTACTTCCGCATTCAGTTTATTGATTTGCCCAGTTTACGGCTATGATTATTGTGTCAAGAAGTTTCGGATAATAGAGTTTTATGATACAGAGGGTCTAGCGGACACTCCACTTTTGTTAAGCTGGCAAAGTAAGTCTGATCCTAAATTCACAGCTTTTTGCCCCGCTTATTATGGACTGCAGCAGTTCCACTTCCACCTGTGTTCCCAGGGCTGTTTCGAAGAGCTGTTTGTACCAGCCAACACTGCACTGGCAGTAGGTTTGGGAAGGGAACTGGACTTCAGTCTGGCTAACCTGCCCACAGAAGCACTTATCATAGCCGGCGCAGATCGTATCCGCAGAGAGCAGTTTAAGCCGTCCTCCGCCCAATCCGCATTGATTCATCTTTAGGATGAATTCTTCCAGGCTGGGGGATTCCAGATATAGCTTGCGGACATGCTTACGGCTGTTTATCCCGCAGCATTTCCGGCCACAGCTTTGCAGAACTTGGCTGCAGGTTATCGCATCGCAGTTTTCTTCCAGCCTGCTCATCATCTGCCGCATCCAGGCAGCTTTGGCTTTGGCATTTTTGGCGCTGAAATACTCATCATGACCGCTGAAAACCCTTTCAGCCGTTATTGCATCGGTTTTCTGCTGCAGGAGGACAGCGAGTCGGTTCAATCTGCCAGGTTTCATTATCATTAGCTGTTAATCCTTCAGCCAGAAATTTAACCTCAGGATCGCTTAGTTCCGGGTTTTATACTCCAATCCAAATCCATAGGGAAAGAGCGGATTATAGTTCTCGTCGCCAAGATTCCAGTTCTCATCATCAAAGCGTGGCCAGGAAAAGCCAAGCTTACCCTGCATGGGAAAATCGCCAAAGATCACATCCGCTATACCCTGGCCTTCCGAGCCGGGCAGCCAGGCAACTACGAAGGCCTGGGCTGACCCAAGTTCCTGCTCTATCACCAGGGGGCGTCCACAAACCATGATGCAGACAACCGGAATGCCTTTGTCGCGGATTCTCTTTAGGGTGGCCAAGTCTTCCGGATGAAGCTGATGCAAATACAGATGAGTGCCGTAGGGGCCTTGTTTCATCACGGGGATAGGCATCAAGTCTTCCTCAAAGCCGGAACCCTTACCAAGCTTGAGGCCTTTGTCCAATCCCTCTACTCTGATATCGCCAAGCATTTCGGCATAGGGAACTTCCCCGATCACTACTATTGCTACGTCGTGGATTGAGGTGTCAGCATCCGAGCCGTCATCGCTCAGATATGCGTTTGGCGCAGCTTTTTGGATTCCTTCCCAGATCGAGGTTCCGCCTACGATCAGAGAATTGTAGGAAGTGGCTTTATGATCAGGGGCTTCCCTGGTTTTTTCACGATCCACATCATCATAAACACCGCTATCTATGGGTTTTTTGTCGTTCACACCCTGCCAGGCAACGGTAAATCCACCACATTGATGGCCTCGGTTATGGGCATTTTTTCCGGTAACCAGAATCCGAAGGTTTTTATCCAAGGGAAGGAGATCGCCTTCGTTTTTAAGCATGACAAGTGATTTGCGAACCGCTTCCCGGGCTACTTCCCTATGGGCTGCGCTGCCAAAGCAGGAATGATCCAAAGATAATTTACGAAGGGCGGGACGGGGTTTATCGAACATGCCGAAGGTAAATTTTACCCGCAAAATCCTGCGAACGGCATCATCAAGACGCTGCATGGAAATCCGCCCATCTGCCAAGCCGTCTTTAACATGGGTTATGAATTGCTTCCACTTGCTCGTTACCATGAACATATCCATTCCGGCATTCAGGGACATGATAACAGCTTCGGCATAGTCTTCATCAAGATAGTCTATTCCGTCCCAATCGGAGATAACGAAACCTTTGAAACCAAGTTCGCCTTTCAATAGCTCAGTAAGCAGGAAATGGTGGCCATGGCATTTTTGTCCATACCAACTGCTGAGCGAAACCATAACGGTAAGGACGCCTGCTTCGATTGCCGCTTTGTAGGGAGGCACATGAAGTCGCCTTAGTTCGGCTTCGCTGATGCACATATCTCCCTGGTCGATGCCGTGCAAGGTAGCTCCGTCGCCAACCCAATGTTTGGCACAGGCGATCACTTTATCTTCGCCAAAATCGCCTTGCAGTCCCTTTATAAAGCGGGGGGCGTAGGCACAAACAATGGCGGGATCCTCGGAATAGCTTTCATAGGTTCGACCCCAATGGTCATTCCGGGCAACAGCCAGGGTGGGAGCAAAGGTCCAGTCCACTCCGGTGGCGGCAATTTCTTTGGCAGTAACGGAAGCGATCCGTTCCAGCAGATCGGGGTCATGGGCAGCGCCCAGACCGATATTATGAGGAAAAACCACTGCTCCGATAACATTTGTATTGCCATGAATGGCATCTACACCGTAGATCAGAGGAATTGGCAGGTGACCGGGCTCATCAGCCATGGAAGCAGCCCAATAGGCATCATTCATCTCAATCCAGTCTTCAGGACGGTTTTCCCCGGGGACAGAACCGCCACCACTGAGCACAGAGCCGATGTGAAATTGTTTAACTTCTTCAGGGCTGATGAACTGGCGTTCGGGCTGAAGGATCTGGCCGATCTTCTGATCCAGGTTCATCTTAGCCATTAGGGCAGTGATCCGAGCTTCATAATCTATCATTTTCTTGTTCTCCCAAGAGTTTTTAACACTAACTTATTAAAGAGGGTTCCAGTCCTTTTTGTTACGGGCTTCCTTGTTCGCATTACGCTATCATTACGGGTGAATTGTGGGTCGCACCCTTATCTCACCCTTATTGCACCCTTAATGCAAGCAAGCGAGAGCACAAATCGACAATAATTTCCATTATGCATTTGCACTGTTTAACTTAGCAAAATATCAATACGTTTAATCCGGCGGGAGCGAACCAATTCTGCAGTTTCGGAATTTAGTGACGCTCCCTCAAATTCCAGCACTTGTCCCTGCAGGGTATGCAGTTTCCAGTTGCCCGGAGACACTCCCTCCGGGCTAAAAGTATCCTTGCGTTTGGGATTAAGGTAAACAACCAGGATGTCGGACAGGAACATGAAGCCAAAGCTATCCGCAGGGAATTCCAGATCTTGCCATTGTCCATCCAGGTATAGGCGGTGGTTTGTGCTTTGCCGGCAAAACAGCCAGCCGGGGAGGGCTGGTTTGAAGCTTAGCTTTAACCCACCATCAGCGTTAAGACTAAAGGGATTTGAGCCCGTGCACATAATTTGCAGGATATGGATAAATTCGGCAGTAGCTCCGCTAAGCCTGGCCACAAAGCCATTGCCATGCAGCGAAGGATCGGGATTTGCACTGCTGGAGATGAAGGATGAGTTCTCCAGAATGCTGCGGCCATAGATTTCGGGATTCTGGAAGGGAATGAGGACATTCTTGAAATCCCGGTAGAATTCATCATATAGTTCGTTGCGCAGCAGTTCCAGCATGTACTTATATTCCATGTGCAGCCAGATGGATTCGTTTTCGAACCAGCCGGGTGAAAAAGTGCGGGCTCGGCCTATTTCCATGGGTTGATCTTCCAGGGAGGCATTTACCTTATACATCTTAAGTTTAGGGTCAAAGAGGTCTCCGGAGCGGATTGCGGATGCCAGCTCTTTGGCTTTCTCCCGGCTGATTCCGCTACGCAGATAATGCACCGGCCCTTCCAGGAAATGGGGAAGAGGTTTTTGGCCAAACTTTTGGGCTCGGAAACAGGGGAAACCTCTGGGATTGAGCTTTGGTTTTGGCTCTCCCTCAGATCCGGGGATTGAGATCAATTGATAATCCAAAACCTCATTAACAAAGTAGGTGGGCGGAATCTCCTTTTCAGTTGGCATGGCTTTGGCAATCCCCTGATTTACCTTTATCAAAGCGGCTTTCAGGAATGAACTCAGGTAGCTGCAGGATAGTGTTACTTTCGTTCCCGACAGGCCAAGCCTGGTTTGGGAGCGGAACTTCTCTTTCACACCGGTAGCGACATCCCAAAATTCAAAAGCAGAAAGGGGCTTTGCCAAAAGCTGCAAGAGAGAATCCAGGAAAGCAGCCAGTTCGGATGAGATGCTCAGAGGTTCATTATCCGGAAGTTCTGCAATTGCAGAGCTTAAGAACATTGCGTGCCGTTTCAGCTCAAATGTTTCATTAAGGCTGGATCCCATCAAGCCCGGCATCCCATTAAGGGCATCATACCATCCGGGTTTGTCGCTTTCCATTTCCACGCCTATCCCTGCAGGATCGAGAGAGGCAAGTTTATTCACAACAAGCGACAGCAAGATCTCAAAAAGGGTGCAGCGATATACCTCGCCTTTGCCATAGTCGGTTCTTACGCAGTTAGGGTCGGTTTTGCGGGTCTGGATCATGGCCTCTTTTTCCCAGTCCTTGCTCACTGCTCCCAGCTGCATAGGTCTGCCATCCCAGACCACATATTTGTCGTCCCGGGGTAAAACTATATGGGCATCGTCATAGAAAGTGAAACCGTTGTTCTCAAAGAGTATCTTCTGCTTGTTTTCCGGAAACACAGCCAGGTAGTTTTCTACAAGATCAATATTGTAAGTCCAATGGTCTATCCAATATCCTTCCCCATGGCCGGTGATAAAGCTTTTGGTGCTGAGCGAAATCAATTCACCTACAAAGCTGTCCGTATCCTCTGGGGTAGGCAATTCATTGTCTTTTAGGAAAAGGATCAATTCGCCTGGAGTCCAGGGTTTTTTTAGCCAGGCTCGCAGTAAATCCTGTTTATCAGTTGGGTTTTGCGGATTATTCTCAGCCCTCGGTGATAGGGGAGAATCATAGCTTAAAGAGAGATAAGAGGATAAAAGCTTGTCCAAATCCGGGCTGTCTTCAGTGCTGAAGCGCGTCTCTTTGATGATGAGGGGATTGAAGCCATCCAACTGGATCAGGCTGAAAAAGAGCTCCAGATTTCCTTCTTTCAGGTCTGGATTAAAGAATAGATCATTGCGGCGATTTTGGTTCACATCCCGGAAATTCCCATTGCCTTGAGAATAAGGAGTTGGATTGATTAAATAATCGTTATAATCCCTTTCCAGATCGCCGTGTTTACGTGAAAAGAGGTGGAGAACAGCCTGGTTTTGGCCGCTGCCAAGGGTGATGGGGAATCCGCCTCTGAGTACATTATCGAGAAAAGTCTGCCTTGCATACTGATCAAACACAGGCTCCGCGCTGCTAACGAAGCTTTTCTGAGTCAGCATTGAGATTATCTCCCGGTTCACTTCAGCCTTGTTTTCCAGATATCCCTTGTGGGTGATATTGGGAACCAGATTCTGTAGCACCCTTACAGAACCGGCGTGACCAATAATAGAGAGATAAGTGTAAGTGCGATGAGGGGCTAGCGTGGTTTCGAAAGACGCAAACGCGCAAGGCAGACGGTTCTCAAAGATTTGATGAGCAGTAAGTTCGCCGAAGCTACCATTTATAAATGATTCAGGATAGTCATAATCGCCCCGGATACCGAAGATTTTTACCGGATCGTAGATAACCGGCAAAAGCTGCCCCTCTTCGTCCATGCCCAGATAAAAATTGCCTTTGGTGATTTTAACTACATCAGGCCGGTCGGCTGGTTCTACTTTCATCTTGTAGAAGGGTACCCCGGATTCCAGATTGGTAACTTCCACGAAAGCTTCGAAGAGACGGCGCAAGTGCTTTAGCCCCCAGTCGTCCAGTCCGTAGGGAATGATAAGAGGCAGTCCGTCCAAGACCTGGATCCTTTGTGGGTCAGGATTAAGGTTTTGGATGGAAAGCCGGCGAGCCAGGCCTGCATATCCTGCCTCGGGAATATTGAAGTAATGAACTGTGAATTTTAGACCGAGGCTGCGATTCTCTTCTTCCAGTTTAAGCTCAGCGGGACTGATTATCATCCGCTGAACAATATCCATGTTCCTATCTCGAAACTTGCTTTGGAAAGGCTCATAGTATGATATACTCGGATGATCGGGAAGCTTTACAAAGGTTCGAAATCCCTGGGTTGACACCAGATTGTAAGCCCAGTTGGCAGGCAGGAATTCCATTATGGGGTGGTGTTTTCCTTCTATGCCCATACTGCAAATGCACTGGCCACGATTTACATAAAATGTCCACATGGGTATGCCGCCAACCCCCGCCACGCCTGGGAAGAAGCTGGAGAAAGCCTTGCTTTGATTGTAGCCGGTGATAACGAAATCACCGCTTTCCATCAGCTGATAGCTTGCTTTAGAATCCGGTTTCAATGCCTTATATCCTTTGTTTTAATCTATTTTGAGCTAATCAATGAGTCAGCCGAAACCATGTAGATTTCGGCTGACCCAAGCTTATATTTATTCTGTAGTTGCAGTTACATAGTAGAACTTACGGGCAGTTCCGACGGGAGCTGTCCAGGACGTTCCGTTATAGGTTCCGCCTACGGCAGGGCTGTAGGTTCCATAAGGACTGTCGGAGGCATAAACCGTGTAGGAAGTAGCTCCGGCAATCTGATCCCAGGTGATGCTGATGCCGGTTTGGGTTTTAACTATTGTTACATTGGCAGGTCCGGCCGAACCCATGTTGTAGAAATAGAGATTGTCTATATACATGGTTCCGAGCGGGCTTTTCGAAAGGATGTATTGCGCCATGTGACCGGTTACAACCAGATTTGTGAATGAGCTAAGAGGAATGTCGTAAGATATCCACTGACCGGTGGCAGGGGCAGGATAAACCAATTCGTGCTCGGTATCATCGCCACCGCTCCAAGCGCCATTCGCACCCCAATCCACCAGTTTGAAGCGGAAGTCGTTGCTTTCCGGAGTCCAGAGGTCAATGTGGACATGGGTCATTCCGGTTACGTCAAGCTGGTTGGCTGCTGTCTCGATCCCCGCAAAATTAAGGTTGGTGTATTTGATCACTGTGTTTCCAAGGATAGTAGTGTATTCGAAAGTTCCCTGCGACCAGGGGGTTAGCCAGGTGTCCACAGGGACGTTAGGATAGCTGTTGCTGAACATCGAGATCACGTTTGCGGGAGCATGAGTCGGCACAGGGGGAATTGAATTCGGATACATAATGGAGAAAGCCACAGAATAGGTTTTGGTATTGATGCCATTTTGTGCAGTTACCTGAACAGTGGCAGTTCCGGGTACTCCCGTAGCCTGGGTGATCTGGTAGGATGCATTGGGGTCGCTGAGAGTTACGGAAGTGATCTGAGGCGGGGTTGTGATGCCTTCCAGCATGCCATAGACATAGTTTTCCGTAAGCGGAGCAAAGCCCGTGACGGTAGTTCCATCCACTTTAAGGTCTGCCAGGGTGGCGTCAGATCCGGCAACGATGGGGTCTTTCCAGAAGTAGAGGTTGGTAAACCAAACCTCTCCGTTACCTACCACCTTGAATTGGAATACGTTGGCAAGATTCACAGGGGGAACGAAGTACGATAACGGGATATCAACGCTTACCCACTGACCGGGAGTGATAGTAAGATTAAATGGAGTTTCTTGACCAGGGCTGATCAGGAAAAAGCTAAGATTTGTGGAAGAAACTGTCCAGAAATCCAGGTGCAGAGATTTGTAGGCGGATACATCCTGGAATGCATATTCCGTTCCCTGATAGTTCAGATTCTGATAGCGAAGAGTATTGATGCCCGCCACCGGATAATCCACTGTTACAGCAGTCTGCTGACCCCAGTTGGGATTGAAATTGGTGCCCGGAACATTGGCATAGAAATCACTGTAGATTGAGATCACATCCTCTGAATCCTGCATCGGGTCCGGAGGTGCAACGGTTGGGGAGGTAACTGCAGTGGTGAAGTTCACAGTGTAAGTAAGGGTTGTAGTGTTGTCTTCGGCAGTCACCACTACTGTGGCAGTTCCTGGCACTGCTGAGGCTTGATTTACCACCAGGCTGGCGTTGGGATCGTTAGTTGTGGCTGCTACGGTCGGGGTGGGATTTCCGGTGGGCACCACATAGTTGTAACTTACAGTGCTGGGGCTGAAGCCGGAGATGGTAGTGCCATTAACCCTCAGATCGCTAAGGGTGGCATCACTGCCTGCGGTTGCGTTGCTGAAGAAATATACATTGTCCACATACACAGTATTGGGATCACCGCTAATAATCATCTGGGCCAAATGTGCCCTGGTTACCAGGCCTGTGAAGCTGGAAAGCGGGATATCATAGCTAACCCAGTTTTCAGAAACCAATGGAGGAACCGAAGATGCGTTGAAGATAAGCTCGTGCTCCACGTCATCTCCTCCTGCCCATACTCCGTTTGCGCCAAAATCCACCAGCTTGATTTTGAAGGCAGCAGGCAGAGCCGTAGGATCGGGAGTCCAGATATCCATGTGGAAATGGGTCATCAAAGTTGCATTGATGGTGTTTGAGGTAAATTCGATACCGGCGAAAGTAAGATTGGTATAGAGCTTGGTATCGTTACCGGCGATCTGAACATCAGCCACGTCTGCCACGTCCCAACCCGCTGACCAGGTATCCACGGGGACATTGGCGTAAGCATTGCTGAACAGAGAGATTACATTGCTTGCGTTTTCGGTGGGAGCCGGAGCAGCAACCGTAGGAACTGCCGGAGGGGTAACGTTTGCTGCAGGAACACGGATGTTGTCAAAATAGATTTGATAGTCTTGTGATCTGGCGGCAAAATCCGGGATTATTACTATGCGGCTGTAGGTATTGCCTATCGAGCCGGAAAAATCAAAGGTAAGTTCCTGCCATTGGTCAACCACAGTATTCGCAACTTGCAGCTCGATGGGAGTGCTGCCGCCTTCGAACTTGATCGCGACGTTGCTGAGACGCGGTTTATAGACCATGATCTTTACTATGGCATTTGCCGCGGTGAATTGGAAATCTGGAAGATCGTCAGAATAGCAAAGAGCCCAGGGCTGACCTGAGGCAAGAGCCGTGAAATGGGCAACTGTGGCAGAAGTATTAATCCCGCCACTTACCGGATTTGCGGGAAATTGCAGGGCAGGATTAGCGCCATTTTCTCCCACTGTCCAATTCCAACCGGCTCCAATGCCAGCGGGTTCAAAATCTATGGTGGTGTATTGGGCAAAAGCTTGGACGCCCAGCAACAAGAGGATCGCGAGTAAAAACCACTTTACAGGTTTCATAATTATCTCCTTAATTATTATGTGGCTCAAAGAATCCAAGTGATCATTTGAGCAGAACCATGCGCTTGGTTCCGACTGATTTGCCGTCCAGGGTTAGGCTATAGAAATAAACCCCGGAGGCTAAATCATTGGCATTAAGAGCGCTGTTATAAGAAGCTGCAGTCTGGTATCCATCCACGAGAGTGGTAACAAAGCGACCGCGGACATCATAGACTTTCAGAGTAACGTGACCGGCTTTAGCAAGAGAATATGATATTGTGGTTGAAGGCCGGAAAGGATTGGGATAGCTGTTGCCAAGTATGGCAGGCACCGGAATTATGGCTTGATCGTCATTGGCGGTAGTGTGATGGCGGAATAGAATATTATCCACATACACTGTATTGGGTGTGCCTGAGATGATCAATTGGGCAAGGTGTCCCGTAGTTGTAAGACCCGTAAAAGCTGTAAGGGGAATATCAAAGGTAACCCAGGCATCGCTGATCAGGGCTGGAGTGGTGGTGGCATCGAAAGTAAGTTCATGTTCCACGTCGTCTCCACCGCTCCAAACTCCATTGGCTCCAAAGTCAACAAGCTTG
>Ga0172371_10014484_pt1 | contig 10152 bp, 5 predicted proteins | sample Lak12m_FD_114543 | JGI IMG/M metagenome (GOLD analysis project Ga0172371, IMG submission 114543) | Freshwater microbial communities from Kabuno Bay, South-Kivu, Congo - kab_022012_12m | ecosystem: Environmental > Aquatic > Freshwater > Lake | place: Democratic Republic of the Congo: South-Kivu... | reverse complement strand
TTCACGCCTGCGGGCGGCACAACGGTTACGGTGCCCGAACCACCCGGCTTGAACACTGCAAAGCTGTCGCCCGCCGCCAAAGGCGTCGCTCCAATATTCGTTACCACCATGGTGCTGCTGCCATAATTGATCGAGCCGGTGACACTGACGACATCATTGGACTGCGCCAGTCCCTTGTTCAATTCAATGACGATGGTGCTGTTGCCCAGGGTCAAGTCACCACCCATCGTGAACGTGCCCACACTGGCACCTGGGGCCAACCCCGCATTGCTGGCCACGGTAACCGAACCCACCACGGAGCCAGTGCCGCCCAGCTTGCCCGCGCTTACCGTTGTCAAACCGAGGTACCCATTGGTGCCGTTCAGGTAGAGTGTGCCGCTGCCGAGCTTGGTCAAAGCGCCGCCTCCGTCTTGCAAACCCTGGGTGATGGTCATGTCATATCCGCCACTGTTGATAAATGCGCCACCAATCCCCACGTAGGCATTGTCCACCCCTTGGAGGAAATCACTCAGTTTGCCGGACCCTGACAGGGCATTACCCAGCGCCACCAGCGTGCCGCCGTTGAAGTTGAAGTTGACCGTGGAATTGGGATGCGCGCAGTTCATCGCCACGGTGCGCAGCGTTCCGCCATTTAGATTGACAGTATTGCCGCGCAGGGGCGTGGCGGAGCTGTCGGACATTAACTCGAACTGATTCGAGATGTTCAGCGAACCAGCATAAAGGGTGATGTCGCAGTTCGCGCTGGCGGCGAGCCCAGCGACGACTCCCACCGATCCAAACCCCATGCGGTTTACCGAAACGGTTCCGTTGTTGATCGTGAAGCTTGAGTCGCCCCGGTAACCGACATTGACGATGCTGCTGGGCGCTACCGCAGTTAGTGTCCCACCATTGTCCACCGTCAGACTATCGCCGATCCCGGCAGTGCCCGAATTATGGAGCTGTAGCAGCCCAGTGGCTCCTGGCAAAGTCAGATTCCCGCCATCAATGATGATTGAAGTGCCCGCGGTGCCATTCACATAACCGCTCACCAAGCCATTCACGGCAACGGAGGCTCCGTTGGAGATCACCAGGGCGCACGGGTCAACGAAGCCCACGCTGCCAACGCGAATCGAGTTTGCTTCGGTGCCGGTGATTCTCCAGTCTGCCCCACTGGCAAAGGCCAGGGTGCCTCCGTCCAGGTCCACGCGACCAAGCGTATTTGTGGTGACGGTCAGCGAGCCGGTCAACGTCACGGTGTTTCCGCTGGTATTCTTTCGGAGCAGGCCAAAGTTGGTTAGCTTGTCGCCGATCAGGACAAAGCCCGCATTCGTTGTCTCCAAGCCCAAAGTGCGATTGCCAAAATCAATCTGCCCCGCCAGCGTTACCGCACCGGAGTTGCTGTTGCGAATGCGGGCATTGCCGGCATCAACCGTCACGTTATTCGTAAAACTCGTCAAGTCGCTACGATTGATGTTGAGTAATGAGTTGTTAGCGATGGTGACATTCGCGCTGGGAATCGTGCCCGTGGTTCCCCCATCCCCGAGCATCAGCACCCCACGGGTAATGAACGTATCCCCGCTATAAGTATTGGCCGCCGCCAGAGCCAGGGTGCCATCCGCGGCCAGCGTCTTGGTCAGGCTGCCGTTGCCGGTAATCGGGCGGGCGATCGTTAGAGTGAACGGCCCGGTAGCACTGCCAAAGCTGCCACCATTCGCTCCCAAAGTAATGCCGCGGTTGGGGTCATCAATCGTGGCATTTGTAGTTGCGCTCAATGTGCCACCATTCAAAACCAACTGCGTCGGATTGGGCGAACCGGGATCGGGTCCGAGGTTCTCCTCTGCGTCAATGAATGTTGTGCCACCCAGCAAAGTCAGCGGCTGGGTCACCTGACCGCTGCCCGCGATGCCTACGGTGCCGTCCGCGACTGTTACGGGTGCCGAGTTCGTGCCCAGAATGGCCACGGTGCCTACGTTGTTCGTGACCAGAAAGTTGCTGGCGCCAGAGATGGGGCCTGCCAGGGCCAGGGTTGCCGCTGTTCCGGCTCCAACCCGGGTTTCGGAAGCAAGTGCCAGGGGGGCGTTGATGACATGGGTGCCCACCGACGCTGTCACCTGTGCGTTGCTGCTCGAATTCAGGGTTATGACCCCGGCACCGCTTACCGTGTAGGTGCCCAAACTGCTGCTCAATTCGATCTTCCCCACCGTGTGGGCTGCATCACTGTTCACCGTGCGTGGGGCAAGAATGGCCGGACCAAATAACGCGCTGGCGTCCACCGCGTTGGGCACGCCAATCGTCCAGTTGCCTGCTCCCGACCAGTTTCCATCGGCATCCACCGCCCACTGATTCAGTGACGTGTCCAGTGCGATCGTCAGGTTGATCGCCGACCCGGTATCAGTGAAGGTGTAGGAGAGGCCGGTGACAGGATTGTTCACCACCAGATTGGCCACGTTTCCGTTCAGTGCGCCTGAGTAACTGAACAGGGTGTAAGTGCCCAGTTGGGTAAATGCGGCAGTTGTGCCCTCGGTGTAGAGATTGACTTTCCCGCCATTAATCGTCAGCCCGCCTCCGGCTACCGTGATGGAGTCGTTGGCAGAGGCCCCGAATTGCACGTCATAAAATGCCCCGGCAGTTGTGTCCCCCAAGGTCAGGGAGTTCACCGTCATGGCCGTTCCCGCGGTGGTCAGCAAAGAGCGCACCCGTCCGCCATCGGCCACGGTCACGTTGGGGTTGCTCCCTAAAGTGCCGGTCTTGAAGCCCAGCACGGCGCCATTGCTTACCGTGATGGAGGAGAGGGTGGAGAAGCCCGTGTCCAGAGCGAGTGTGCCTTGCTTTACCAGGGTCGGGCCGGTGAACGTGTTGGCGCCATTCAGAGTGGTTGACCCGCTGCCCATCAGCGACAGTCCGCCCGTGCTCCCGCCGGGATTCTGCAAACCCGTGTTCAAGATGATGGTCTTGGCATTGTTGTCCACCAACGCGCCACCATCAAACACATACACCGGCAGTCCAGCCCGCAGCAGGTTGTTGGCTTGTATCTGATTAATATCTCCAGCCGCCTGTAGCGTCCCACCATAAAAGTTGATCCGGCCATCTCCCGCAGTATTCAAGCCCCAAGTGATCCGCGTGTACAGCGTCCCGTTCGTGTAGAGATTGATCTCGCCCTTCGTGGTAGCTGTGGCATTGTACGGCAGTGGGTAATCGTAAAGATTGCCGCCAATCTGCCCGGTAAACACTCCATTTACCACATCCACGATCCCCGTGCTGCCAGCGGCGGCACCAATCTGCAACCACCAGGCGCCCCCAGCGGTGGTCGCCCGATTCGTCCAATAGCCGGTGGTGGTCGCATCGCCTATCACCACTCGGCCCGGGGCGGTGTTGGCACCGGCTCCCACGATCAAACGACCATTCAAATCCACTGACGCGCCATTCCGCAACACCACTTTGGTTTCCGACCCCGCTGCCGTGCCACCGATGATCCAACCGCCACCGTTGGGTGCCGGACCGCAGCTGTTGACCTGACGTGCATTGATATTCGCGGTCAGGTTGGCATTGACGTTGTTGTTCCCAATCAGCCATCGCTGATTCTTCGCAAAATCCACCCCATTAACATTGGCCGTTGCCGTTACCCCGGCAGCTAGGGGCTGACATTGGAAACGCCCGTTGGACTGCGCGTTGGGACCCAGGTTCAGAGTCGCATTGGTGGACAGCCAATAGATGAGCGACTGTCCAGATCCACCGGGGACCAGGGCATTGACCGTGGCATCAAGGTTCAAGGTCGCATTAGCTCCCACCTGAAAGGCATGGCTCACCGTCGTCCCGGCGCCCATCGTCACCGTCCCTCCCTGCAGCGTGTAGCTGGTGGTGCCACCCACCGTGCCATAACGAATGGCCGCATTGAGGCCCGAATTGTTGGCGGTGCTTAAACCAACCGCCTGGACACCGCCCAGAACAGTGGTCGCATTGACCACCGCCTGGTTCACCCCAAAAAGCACCGTGTCGCCTGCTACGGGATAGGTGGGCGGCAAAGGACTCCAGTTAGCGCCGGTCGTCCAGGCGCTCGAAATCCCGCCGATCCAGTCGTAAGTCGCGGCTTTGAGGACGTTGCTCGTGGCGAGCAGGCACACGAGCGCGAGTGCGTATTTCAGTGTTCTTTTCATGATAGGATTCTGGCTTATTCGGTTTGGTTTTCCTTTGCAAATCTACCAGCCTCACAGCTTCTGTCATGTAGGCAAAAGGAGTGACAAACCCACCCGGGGTTTTTGGCGACATCACCCGACCTGCTCACATCGAAGCGCCACGAAGGCAATCCCGGGATTCCGATCGGGGCGAAGCACAGCTTCAACAGCAAATATTCGCCGGATGGCAAAATCTTTTGGGACGGTGACCACTGGCTTTGCTTCCTCTTCGGAGTCAACGCTCGAAAGGGTGGCGGACCGCACATCATGCTGGCCCACTCGCGCGATCCGGTAGCATGGGTCGTCGGTCCCGAACCAATCGACCAAGCGGGCGGTAACCACTCCGGTCTGGACAAGCAATAACTACTTCGACGCCGGCGCGCGCGAGCCTCTGCTCCACCACCCGAACACACTTTTCGAGCCGCGCCTTCAGTCCCTTGAACTGCGGCCAGTAGGCGTCCAGCCCGATGCCGAACGGGCCGACGCGCAATTCTCGTTTCGTGCTCATGTGGTTCAACGAGGGAAAGCAACCGGATAAGCATGGTCCGTTCAACGATTTGATGACCTTTCCATGCCGGCCAGAAACCATTTGTTCGGCTCACCGGCCACCAAATCATGCCCGCGGCCGGCCACGGTCCGGCCATTCTGAATCCGCGCGGTCTTCAACTCCGGCATCAACCGCTCCCCTGTGGCCGGGTGCTGATTCTCACCAAGACGCAGAAAGTCCTTGGCCAGGACCGACCCGGACAAGCACGACTCTTCCGCGCCAATAGGCTCAAGCGCCGGCAGCGCATCCGGAAGCTGGCGCTTCCTCCCAACAACTCCTCCTTTGCATGGCGCCGACGCGCGAAAAAACCTTCAACGACCGGGTAAGCGCCGTGCGAGTTCGGAGCGACAACGGATCTCTGACACGCTCTCTGAAATAGAGCTTCTACCCCTGTAAAATAAGGCTAACATCGCTGTTGAAACTTAGGATTGTGGCGCTGGTTGTCGGTCAAGCTTCGTTCGATTCCGACCCTCGCCGTCGCCCCTCACCAGTTCGCCCGGTTCAGAGCTGAATCATCTAGGTGGCCATGCAAAGTGCCTCCACTCAGGAGGAATCAGCTCCCGTTGGCGTCCGGGGTGATTTCAGAGTCCACACCGAAATCTGATGCTGCGATCTGATACTACTTGCCAACCTTGGGGGCCATGTGAGGGCTAAATGGGTCCCAAAATCGCTTCGCGAAAAACGTCGAAACTTACTGTGGGACCGTATGATGGCGCGTCGAGTCCAAGTGGGTCCAAAAACTCGTTTCGACTTAGAAGGCAACCAGCCTGACACCTCTCACTGAACGACCAGGCGCGCCGCCATAGCAGTGCTGTGCTCGCTCCGGAGATGGCTATATGTTTTCGCGATGAGAACCCCGCCGTCGCGATGGCCCTGCCAGGCGGCGATGGTCTTGAAATCAATGCCAACTTCGATCGCGCGGGTGATGAAGGAGCGGCGGAGGGAGCGCGGAGAGAAATGTGGAAATCCGAGCCGCTTGCAGGCGGCTGTGAGCGATTTTTTTGGGTCCCTGATTTTGAACACGTTCTTCCCTTGCTGAATTTGTCCCTTCGCCTGCAAACCCAGAAGGAAGGGCAGCAGTTGGGGGAAAATCGGAATGGAGTAGCCAGTGTCTGTTTTGAGCCGATAAAGCGTGATTCGCTTCCCCGCAAAATCAATATGCTCGCCCATCAGATTCGCGCATTCGGCGGTTCCCACGCCGGCCAACCCCATGAATTCGACGAGGTCGGCGGAATCCCCCGCCTCGGCATTGAGGCGTTGAGCGCGAATGTCCGCGACCAAGGCCTGAAATTGACCCCAAGTTGGAGTCGTGCGAATGGGTGTCTCCACCCTCAAGCCCTTAAGCGCGGCCGCCGGGGACGCGGCGATGACGCGGAACTTCAAGGCAAGCTCGAACAGATGCCGCAGAAACCGCGCATATTCGTTGTAGGTGGCATTCTTGAAATTCGCGCGCCGGCTGGCGAGCCACAATTCAAGCTGTCCGGCGCTGACCGAATGAACTGGAATGTTGAGCCCGTGCGGCCAGCTTTGTTTGAAGATCTTGAAGATTGATCGCCGCGTGGCAATGGTCTTCGGCGCATACTGCTCTAACCGTTGTTCGTATAAGCGCAGCAATTCCTCTAGCGTCATTTTGCCGACCTTGACGTCGAGCTTGGAGGCGTTGTCCATTTCGTCCGCGAGGCGCCGCTTGGCAAGGCCGCGGTCGGTCGTCCGCAAACTTTTTGAAATCTCCTTGCCATTGGAACGAAAGCGGGCATAATAAATGCCGCTTGAAGAGTAACGGTATAGATTTTCGGCTACACGGGCAAATTCGCCGCTGCGTGAGTGCGTTTCATTCATGCACTCAAGTTAAGCGCGTAGAAGCGCCGCGTGGAAGCAAAACATCAAGCATCACCAAATGCTCCGTAAGTGCTTCAAAATAAACTGGATGGGGTCGTAGCTCAGTTGGTAGAGCGTCTCGTTCGCAATGAGAAGGTCAGGGGTTCGACTCCCCTCGGCTCCACCATCCACAACCCAGCATGTTGACATGCTCGAATCTGGGTTATATTGCATTGGCCGACCTGGTGGCGGTGCTAGTTGTGGGAGTCGTTTCATAGGTGCCGCCAGGCCTGCCACATCGACCCCCACCGCCAGCCGACTCACCTCCGCGCAAACCACCCCTGCGTCCGGTTGCACACATGGCACACCGACAGCATCACCGGCACCTCCACCAGCACCCCTACCACAGTCGCCAGCGCCGCGCCCGAGCCAGGGCCGAACAGCGTGATCGCCACCGCCACCGCCAGCTCAAAGAAGTTGCTCGCTCCGATCAGCGCCCCCGGCGATGCAACATTGTGCGGCACGCGGAACCACCGCATCAGCATGTAGGTCAGCCCCGAGTTGAAATAGACCTGGATCAGAATCGGCACTGCAATCAGCAGCACCGCCACCCACCGGTTCGTCAGGTTCTCCGCCTGGAACGCGAAGATCAGCACCAGCGTCACCAGCAGCGCCCCAATCATCACCGGATGAAACTTCGGCAGGAACTTCCCCTCGAACCACTCCTTCCCATGCGACTTCAGCAGCGCCGTCCGCGTCACCCACCCGGCCGCTAGCGGAATCACAATGAACACCACCACCGAGGTAATCAGCACCTTAGGTGGCACTACCACATTCGCCACGCCGCACAGGAACATCACAATCGGCGCGAAGGCGACAAGCATGATCAAATCATTCACTGCCACTTGCACCAGGGTATAGGCCGGGTCCCCATCCGTGAGGTAGCTCCACACAAACACCATCGCCGTGCAGGGCGCCGCGGCCAGGATGATGAGTCCGGCGGTGTATTGCTTGGCCATCTCGGGGCCAATCCAGGCGGCAAAGACGTGTTGCATGAAGATCCAGGCCAGCAACGCCATGCTGAACGGCTTCACCAGCCAGTTCACAAACAGCGTCACCAGCAGCCCTTTGGGTCGCTTCGCGATGCCGGTGATCGCGCTGAAGTCCACCTTCAACATCATCGGGTAAATCATCAGCCACAGCAGCACCCCGATCGGCACATTCACCTGCGAGCCCTGGCCAAACTCCAGTTTGCTCAGCGCCGCCGTCACCCCCGGCAGCGCCTTCCCCAGCAGCACCCCCACCACCATGCACAGGAACACCCACACCGTCAGGTAACGGTCGAAGAACGCCAGTCGCTTCGGCTCGGCCACCGGCGCGGCAATCGCCGCAGTAGTCTCCACGCTCATGTCTCAGTCAGGTTGTTTGTCTTTGGCATAATAAAACTGGCCCTGCTCAAGTCCCCGGCCTCCGTGGCTCGGCCCACAGCAGCAGCGTCGAGCTCAGCACCACGCTGATGCACCCCGCCTCCTGGAAAATCACCGCCATCACCGGCGTCAACATTCCCAGGCCCCCCAGCCCCAGCCCCACGGCGTTGTAGATGATCGAGAAAAAGATGTTCAGCTTGATCCGCCGCAGCACCGCCCGCGACATCAGCATGAAGTCCACCACCCGCGACAGGTCGTCATTCATGAGCGCAACAGCGGCGGTTTCAATGGCTACATCCGTCCCGGCCGCCCCCATCGCGATCCCCACGTCCGCCAGCGCCAGCGCCGGGGCGTCATTGATCCCATCCCCAATCATCCCCACCGTCCGGCCCTCCGACTGCAGCTTCCTAACGAACTCCTGCTTCTGCTCCGGCAACAGACCCGCCCGGAAGTTCTCCACGCCTATCTGCTTGGCCACCGCGTCGGCGACGAGCGGGTTGTCGCCTGTGAGCATCGTGATGTTACGATTGCCCATGACCTGATGCAGCCAACCAATCGCCTGCCGCGTCTCCGGCCGAACCTCATCCGCTATCGCAATCAATCCCACCGCCTCTTTCCCGCGAGCCACGAGAACGGCAGTGCGCCCTTGCTCAGTTTGGGCCGACACGCTCTTTTGCACCGCTGCGGACAGAGTCACTCCCTTGCCCTGAACGAAATCCCCTTTCCCGACCGCGATGTCCTGCCCCTTCCACCGCGCCACCACTCCCCGGCCAATCTCCACCTTGAACTCCTCCGGGTCCGGCACCTCCAGCCCGCGTTCTTTGGCGTGGCCGAGCACGGCCCTGGCCAGCGGGTGCTCGGAGTGTTTTTCGGCCCCCGCTGCCATCTCGAGAATCTCTTTGTTGGGCACGCCGTTGAACGCGACCCCGTCCAGCACCTTGGGCCGCCCCAACGTGAACGTCCCGGTCTTGTCCACGACCAGCGCGTCAATCTTCCCCGCCAGCTCGAAGAAAATGCCCCCCTTCACCAGCACCGCCCGCCGCGCCATGTTCGAAATGCCTGCCGTCACCGCCGTCGGCGTCGCAATCGCAAACGCGCACGGACAAGCCACCAATAACAGCGACACCGCCGTCTTCACGTTCCCCGTTACAAAAAGGACAATAATCGCCAGCACCAGCACCACCGGCAGGAACCAGACCGTGAAGCGGTCCGCCATGTTCTGGATGGGCGCCTTGATCCCCTGTGCTTCCTCCACCAGGTGCACGATCCGCGCCAGCGTCGTGTCCGCCCCCACCTTCGTCGCCCGAGCTTCGACGCGGCCCGTCAAATTCAACGTGCCGCTAAACAGCTCGCTCCCCTTGAACTTCTCCACCGGCATGGATTCGCCGGTGATCGGCGCCTGGTTCACGCTGCTCGCGCCGGCCACCACCACCCCGTCCACTGGCACCCGCTCCCCCGGCTTCACCACCACTACCGTCCCCACCTGCACCTGCCAAACCGGAACGGTTATCTCCCCCTTCCCGCTTCGCACCGTGGCCGTTTGCGGCGCCAGGTCCAGCAAGTTGCGGATGCTTCGCCGGTTCTTGTCCAGAGTGTACGACTCCAGCGCCCCCACCACCGCCATGATGAAGATGATGATGGCCGCCGGCCGGAATTCACCTACCGCGATGGTCGCAGTCAACGCCACAACGACAAAGACATTGACGGTGATCTTCCGCCGATAAATGTCCTGGAACCCTCCGAGGAACCGTTGCCACCCGCCGAACAGCGTCGCGAACAGCGCCAGCCCCGCGTTGACAAACGCCGGGCCAACCTTCCAGTACGCCAGGGCCCAGCTCGCCACGATCAGCAACCCCACAATCGCGGGCACCAGCGCCAACACGACGAACTCGCGGCACCTGCCACCGCCGCTGCCAGATTCGTTGCTCATCGCTACTTCCGCGCCGCTTGGCTCGCTTCTTTGGTCTTTTCAGTTTGCTTGATCTCCACCTTCTCGTCCTCCTCGCTCGGACCGCAGCATCCCGAACCGCCGCAGCACCCGCCCGTCTTGCCAAAGGACTCGCGCAGCATCGCCAGGAAGCCCTTCTTCTTCTTTTGTTCGTCTTTCACATCATTACCTTTCATTGAAAACTTCCACTTCCAACTCTCAAAACTGCGCCAGCAAATAAAACCCCGCACCGACGAGCAGCACGCCCGCCACCACCCGGAT
>Ga0172371_10014482_pt1 | contig 10153 bp, 8 predicted proteins | sample Lak12m_FD_114543 | JGI IMG/M metagenome (GOLD analysis project Ga0172371, IMG submission 114543) | Freshwater microbial communities from Kabuno Bay, South-Kivu, Congo - kab_022012_12m | ecosystem: Environmental > Aquatic > Freshwater > Lake | place: Democratic Republic of the Congo: South-Kivu... | reverse complement strand
CCATGAATAAGGACTGCTCTGCAGGTTTTGATGAAAGCCGAGCGGCAACCCGTTACGGAAATTATTTTTGTCGTAAGGTGTTTGAATTAATATAGTCGGACATGAATTGCAGGCAGCCGGAACATAAACATCTGCCGCCAGGAATTTATTGTCGCGCATAGGAATGTTTACCTCATAAGTAGGTGTCATCAGCTGCGGATAAGCATGGCAGCAGGCAAAAACGGGCAGGAAAGAAACAATGAACCGGAGGAGATAAAATCTTTTCTTCATGTAAAAATATTCGGTTTGATGCAGGTAAAGTTAAACGGTTTAATTAAATAAAAGCAAAGTCTTAAAACATGAAATAACTGAATTTGTTAACTAATATTGAAAATATATTTCCTTAATCGAAATATGTTTTATAAAATTGCAATTCTCCTTTCAGAAAATAAACGGGGAGAAAAACAAAGCAAAAAAATTATGAAAAATAAATTTATTTCTGGATTATTCTTAATAATAGCGTTGGCTTCCTTCAACAGTTGTAAGGAAAAAATTACAGGCTGCACAGATGACACAGCCGATAATTTCAACTCAAACGCAACGGAAGATGACGGTTCCTGCCTTCATTCAAAACATGTGGGTGATAGCTATGGCGGTGGAATTGTTATCTGGGTTGACCTTGCCGGTGAGCACGGCATCATTGCCGCCCCCAGCGACCAAAGTGACGGGTTGCCCTGGTTAGTGGACACGAGCATCGTTACCTACGCCACCTATACCAACATTTATAAAGGGAAAATAAATACAAACACCATTGTGGGTTTGCAGGGCGCAGGAGATTATGCCGCAAAAATCTGTGATGACCTTGTGCTGAATGACTTTGATGACTGGTACCTGCCCTCAAAAAGTGAATTGAAGGAAATATATGACAACCGTGGAATATTAGAAGGACTGTCAGAAGATTTCTACTGGAGTTCTACCGAAAATGATAATGAGCTTTGGCGCAACACCGCCTGGTATCAGTCAATGGCTACTGGCGGGCATGATGCCGCTAACTATAAAAACTTTATAGCCCGGGTAAGGGCTGTCAGGTCTTTCTGATTAATTAATTTTCAGCAAATAAAAAAAACCGGCTTATCAACCGGTTTTTTTTATTTGCTGAATTTTATACGCTTATTTTAAATCTTCAAAATTCACATCAGAAAAAGAAGCGCCTTCCCCACCCCCGTTTTCGTTTTCTTTATTTGGAGGAGCATCATACGCAGGAGGAGCTACATAGGGTTGTTCTTTCTGAACATATCCAATCACTTCTTTCAATCCCTCATTGAATTTGTCAAAATCTTCCTTATAAAGATAGATTTTATGTTTCTGGTAATGGGAGGTTCCGTCATTATTATAGAGTCGTTTGCTTTCGGTGATGGTAAGGAAATAGTCGTTTCCTTTGGTTGCTTTCACATCAAAGAAATACGTTCTTTTTCCTGCTCTCACTGCTTTTGAAAAGATTTCTTCTCTTTTCTCATTGTAATTTTCTTCCATGACTTTAATTGTTTTTAGTTGAGCAAAAATATAAAAATATCAGCTAACAAGTTTTTTAACACATTTTTTTAAAATAGTCATAAAAATATGAAGCAATAAAAACAACAACACCATCATTAATTATTCTTGTCTAAAACTTGTTGAAAAAATAATATTGCCTTTTACCTGTCTGCTTAATGGAAAATCTATATTTGTGAACTAAAAAAAAACGAAACAAGCTAACCATGAAATTTATTATATCCAGTTCGGTTCTGTTAAAAAGCCTGCAAAACATAAGCGGAGTATTGAACTCAAGCAACACGCTTCCTATTTTAGACAACTTCCTGTTTGAAATAAACAAAAACAATCTGACCGTTTCAGGCTCTGACCTTGAAACCACCATGAGCACTACGCTTGAACTTGAAAAAGCTGACAAAGGCGGCTCAGTAGCCATCCCCGCAAAACTATTGTTAGATACCCTGAAATCACTGCCCGACCACCCCATCACGTTTAACATCAACAACGAAACTTTCGGAATTGAAATAAGTTCTGACTACGGGAAATATAAACTGAGCGGGCAAAACGGAAATGAGTTTCCCAAGAACCCGAAAATTGACGGAGCTTCTACACTCAGTATTTCTGCTCACGTAATAACAAGAGCCATCGGCAAAACTATTTTCGGAACAGGAAATGATGAACTGCGCCCGGTGATGTCGGGTGTGTTTTTCCAGCTTTCTAAGGATGACCTGACCTTTGTGGCAACAGACGCGCACAAGTTGGTTCGCTACACACGCACCGATGCCAAAGCGCCTAAAACAGCTTCATTTATTTTACCGAAAAAACCTTTAAACCTGTTGAAGAACACGCTGGCATTGCTTGAAGCAGATGTGCGGATTGAGTACAACGAAACCAATGCATCTTTTACATTTGACAACACCAACCTGATCTGCCGGCTGATTGAAGGAAAATATCCCAACTACGAAGCCGTTATTCCAAAAAATAATCCCAACAAATTAACGGTTGACCGCAATGCCTTGCTGGGTTCCATCAGGCGCGTATCCATATTCTCTAACAAAACAACGCACCAGGTGCGTCTGAAAATTTCGGGTAGCGAACTCAACCTTTCTGCCGAAGACCTTGACTTTGCAAACGAAGCGACTGAAAGACTCACCTGCCAGTTTACAGGCGAGGACATGGAAATAGGTTTCAACAGCAAATTCCTGATTGAGATGCTCAGTAACCTTGAATGTGAAAACGTGGTGATAGAAATGTCGGCTCCCAACAGGGCGGGAATTTTATTGCCGGTAGAAAAAATTGAGGACGGTGAAGAAATCCTGATGCTGGTGATGCCGGTGATGCTGAATACATAGGCAGCCGGTACGCAGTAACAGCGGCAGTAGCAGTAAGCAGTAAAACAAAACCCCTTGCCAATGGTGAGGGGTTTTGTTTTTAAATTGAGTTGCATACGATTGCTATCAGTATCTACTTAACGCAAATGCAGCCCAGAGGATAGATAGATTTGACTTTTTGTATATATAAGGATTAAATTGATGTTTCTCTGCGGTAAAGGCTCTGTCCGCTGCCGCAGAGAAACAGACCGCTGCCACAGAGGAACTGACCGTTGCCGCAGAGAAACCGACCGCCATGATAGAGGAACTGACCGCTGAGGCAGAGAACACTCCCCCGCTGATAAAGGAACTGACCGCTGCCACAGAGAAGCATCCCCCGAACTCAGCGGAACAAGCCTTTGCAGCAGGGAATATGGCGGTTGACAGAGCCGCGAAAAAAAATCAACTACGTTTTTTCCTGATTCTTATCAACCCCACTCCCCTGAAAATCTCAACCAATTTTTCGAGCAGGAAAGAAAACCCCATCCAGAAAGGCAAAAAATCAAGGCGGATATAACCCATCAATTGCATGCCTGTTTTATATTCCCAGGGGCAGGAACCTGTTAGTTTATCTAAGAGAAAACCGCTTGCAAATTCCACCACATAAATTCCGCACGAATAAATAAGCAAACGAAAAAGCAAGGGTATCCTGCTCATTTTATCCATCACAAAAGGCATCAGGAAAGATGCCAGCCCATAAATAAAAAACATCCAGATGTATGATTTCCCTTGCAGCGACCAGTCCCAACTGCCACCCATTAACAATGAACTGATGTTATTGTAAAAAGAAGTAAAAAATATTTCTACTGTGATGCCTATGCAGGCAAAGAGGGAGAAAGCTATGATGCGGTTTTTCATATTAATCTTTTATCAATTTCTAATTTCTAATTACTCTAATTACTAATCAAATCCTAAGTATAAAATTTCTAATTTATAAATTGGTGTTTGGTGTTTGTTTAGGTCAATTAGAAATTAGGTTAATTAGAAATTTCTTCATTCTGAACATTAGTGTCGGGTTCTTCTTCCTTCTCCCATTCATATTCAATTTTCGGTGGTCCTTCTTTGCGGAAATAGATGGCTGCCACAAGTCCGGCTAACGCACCATACAAATGTCCTTCCCATGATATTCCTTTATAGATCGGGAATATTCCCCAGAAAATACTTCCGTAAAGAAATATCACCAGCATAGCGATAACCATTGAACGGAATTCCTTTCTTATAAACCCGATAAAAATGAGGAAACTCGCCATTCCGTAAACTATTCCGCTTGCACCGATATGTGTAATGCCGGGGTTTCCGGCAAGCCAAAGCCAGGTTCCGCCTGCAAGCGCAATCCATATTAATACCGTTGATGCAACCCTGTTATAGAAATAATAAATCAGCGAACCCAGTATAAGAAATGGAATGGAATTTCCACCAAGGTGTTTGAAATCGCCATGAAGAAAAGGCATAAACAAAATTCCTTTTAGCCCCTCTGTTTCCCTTGTTGTAAGCCCATAAGATGAAAAGTCTGAATTGGTGAAGACTTCAAAAAGTTTTACTGCCCACATCACCGTCACCAATAAAACAGGGATAAAAAAACTGTTGACTATTTTTTTTCTTTCGCTGATAGTTTCCTGTTCCACGCTGCAAAGAAACAAAAAAGGGACGCATTAGACTTCTTTTGCCACAGATTGCGCAGATTTTCACAGATTTAAAATTATATCTGTGAAAAAAATCTGTGTGAATTAGTGTAATCTGTGGCAAACAAAAAAATTAATTCATCAATTCTTGCCTAATGCTTATTCCGGGTTCAGCAATTCGGAAATTAAGCATAAAAAAAAGCCCTCACACCAGAAGCGTGAGGGCTTTTATAATTATACTGTTATTTAGTTTTTGATATACCTGAAAACGTGTTCCACTTCATCATTGATACGAACCCTTACAAAATAAACTCCGTTTGCAAATTCATCAATGCTAATGGTTTTTGTAAGTGATGATGTATTACTGATCATTTCATCGTTCATCAGTTGTTGTCCTAATACATTGGTGATGCCCAGGTGAAGATCAACATTTTCATAAAACTCTCCCCTGATGGTGAATATTCCGCTTCCCGGGTTAGGGAACAGGTTTAAGCTTTGTGTGTAAATATCATCATCAATGCCCACACTGATTTCAACAATGGAAGACATATCGGAACATCCGTTTTCATCCGTTACAAACACGCTGTAGTTTCCGCTACCTGTTTGCATGGCATCATAAGTCTGGTTGGTAGCGCCATTAATAGGGTTTCCGTTAAAATACCATTGGTAAGTTAATGCCGGGCTTGAATGAAGAATATTTCCATCTGCAGTTACAGTTGCGAAAACACCGGGATAAACAGTTACAACAATCGGGGTTGAACTTTGGTTTCCTCCGCATCCGCTGTTGCTGGTAACCATTACGGTATAAGTACCTGAAATCTGCACAACAATAGTTTGAGTTGTTTCCCCATTACTCCAGAGGTAAGTTCCGTAACCTGCACCCGCATCTAAGGTAACACTTGCTCCGTCACAGAAGTTAAGTGGTCCGCTCGCTAAAACGTTTGCAATCGGGTTGCTGCCTACAGTTACCTGTTGGGTGGCTACTCCCTCGCATCCGTTCTGGTTAGTATAAGTATAAGTTATTGTATGAGTGCCTGGCAATACGTTGGCAGGATTAAAAGTATTTCCAGTCATTCCAACTCCGCTGAACTGTCCGCCTGAAGGAGTTCCCGTCAATACGGAAGGACCGCTGTTCTGACAAACACTAACCGGCAAACCGGTGAAACTTGCAGTAGGCGCAATCCTTGCCAAGCCAAATGCAGGCTGGCTGAAATCATTCCATCCTGAAGATTTAATAGTGTTCAAACCTCCGCTAACTCCTAAAGTAGGGCTACCCATCAACTGCCATTCAGGAACAACCTGCCAGTGACCATTGTCTTCCCAGTTACCATCCTGAACAGTATTGTAGGTAAGCGTAAGGTCTGCTGCTGCACTTCCGTTAGTTCTTTCAATCAGGTGATAATAGTTAGGATTTATTTCGCAAATTCCTGATGCAGTTTGTGTTCTGTCATAGCCTTCTGTAGTTGCATCCACGTTTGCCATTCTCACTGCAAAAGTATGCAACGAGGTATTGCCGGGGTTAACTGTTACAGGGCGATAGCGGAATGTTCCAACGCTTGAACCAACCGGAAACAAATAAGAACCGGTGCTGTTGGTATTCCAGGCAAGTCTGCCGGCACCAAGACTGCTTACAAAACCTGATGTAAATGAAATTGCAGAATTGGAAGTGTTAAGAATAGTCATTGTATTGGCATTGGTAGCCAACTCATAACTGTTAAGGTTAAGTGTATTTGAAACACTGGAATTTATATTCAGGCTTTTTATTCCTGAACCGTTCAGCGCCAAATCATAAAAATCGCTTTGAACAGTACCACCGATAAATTGGTTGCCTCCATATAAATTCACCTGGCTCTGAGCTGAATTGAATGTTCCGTTGTTAATCCAGTTACCCTGCACGTTAAAAACGCTGTTGGTGTTATCAGCAGTGGTAAGGTCATCATTGATGTAGTCTCCTTCAATAGTAATACGACCTCCGTTATGAATTTCACCGGCTGCATTTTGCAACGAGTTTGTTTTAACAATAACAACGCAGGTAGGCTGAATACCAACCAATGCTCCATTATTATAAACCAACTGTGCTGATGCAGTATTAACTGCAAAAACGAACAGTGCAAATGTCACAGCTTTTACAAATGTGACTAATCTGAATGTGTAATTATTTTTCATAGTTCTGAAATTGAAAGGTGTAAATCTAAAAATTATTTTTATTTCTTATCTTCTATTTGTTTTTTTAATTCATCAATCATTTTTTGTTGTTCTTTGATCGCTTCAACAAGCACAGGAATCAGTGCGGTATAATTGACAGTCTTAAACAACTCGTTTGTGTTTGTTTTCATCTTACTATCATCAGTTGCTTTTTCAGTAGCATTCAGATTAAGCAGTTTTTCTTCAACCAATTCAGGAAATACTTTTTCCAGGTCCTGTGCAATGAAACCAAATTGAGTTCCATTACCTAAACCCATATTCGGGTATTTGGTAAAATCGTGTTCATAATTTACACCACTAACCTGGGTAATTTTTTCCAAGGCGCTTTGAATAGGGCGGATATTGGTTTTTAACCTTTTGTCTGAAGCATTATACAGACCTCCGGTATAACCAAGGTCATTATAAAACAAACCTCCCCAACCCACATCTGATCCGCCATCATTATATCTTGTGCCTTCAACCCCTGTTCCCTGGTATGTATTGGCTCCACCTCTCACTCCAATACCTGGAGTACCTGTTCCGGTAGCAAATGAATAGCCTTCAACACCTGTTGCAAGAAGTGATGTTCCTGTATATTGTACTCCACCCATAAAATTTCGGTAAGTTGATGCCGTGTTACTTTGATTCACATAAAATGAAGCGTCACCGGTTCCTGAATTATTAAATATGGTTTGCCACACTCCTGTGCCACCGCCCCTGATGAAATGAAATGGACTGGCAGGTGAAGTTGTTCCTATCCCGATAAAGTTTCCGTTATCATATATCTGGCTGCATACTGCTGAAGAACCATTTGATTTAATTATCATATTAGCAGTTCCACAACCAACAGGTCCGGCTGGTCCTGTAGGACCTTGTGAACCATTGGATCCTGCAGGTCCTGTTGGTCCTGTAGCTCCATTAGCACCTGGGTTACCGATCTGACCCTGAGAACCTGTCGGTCCTGTCGGTCCTACCGGACCGGTTTGTCCGTTAGTTCCATTAGTTCCAGGAGTTCCTTGAATTCCCTGCGGACCGGTAGGACCAGCAGGTCCGGTTGGTCCTACAGCACCCGTTAAGCCTGTTGAACCTGTTGCTCCAGCAGGACCTTGAGCACCTGCAGCTCCGGTAGGTCCGGCAGCGCCTGTAGCTCCCTGAGTTCCCTGGAGACCTGTTGGTCCGGCAGGTCCAGTTGGACCTTGGTTACCCTGAGTACCTTGCTGCCCTTGCGGTCCGGTTGGTCCAACATCACCTTGTACACCTTGTATTCCTTGTGGTCCGGTGGGTCCTGTTGCACCTGTCGCACCATTTGTTCCATTAGTACCGGGAGTGCCGGTTGCTCCTGTTGGACCTGCTGCGCCAGTCGGACCAACAGAACCTGTTGCTCCATCCTGTCCATCTGCACCATTTTGCCCTGCAGGACCTGTAGCACCTGTTGGACCTGTTATACCGGTAGACCCGTTACTTCCAGGTTGTCCCTGTGGTCCGGTTGGACCTGTAGCACCATTAGCTCCAACTACACCCTGTGGTCCGGCAGGACCATCAGAACCTGTTGGACCCGTTGCACCATTTTGTCCATTCGCACCAGCAGGTCCGGGAGGTCCCTGAGCGCCCGTTAATCCCGCTGGACCTGTTGCGCCAGTTGCACCATCTGCACCTGCAGGTCCTGTGACTCCTTGCAAACCGTCAACTCCGGCAGGTCCGGTTGAACCTTGTAAACCGTTAACTCCGGCAGGTCCGGTAGGACCTTGCGGACCAATAGCCTGAACCCATACGGTGCCATCAAAATACCAAAACTGATCGAAATTTGTGTCATATACCAAAAGACCTGTAGCAGGGCTTGGTATCAATAACCTGTCAGTTGTAGTCATTCTTGGAGCAAGGAACCCTTTATCCGTTGCAGATAAATCCAGAACTGCACTGGGGCTTGGAGATAGGGTACCTATACCCATGTTGTCCTGAGCGTTTGACTTAAACACTACAAGAACTATAATTAGCAGAAAAGTTAGTTTTAATTTCATAGTTATTTGTTTTATTTATTTTTCGAATCAATGTTTTTTGTTGAGATTACTTTAATTTCAGGACCGTTAAAAAAAATTCTTGTTGAATTTTCATCTGTTGTATTGCCTATTGAGCCTTCATTAATATCTTTATGAAGGATTATTTCAGGTCCATCAATAATAGTCCTTTTAGTATCCCTGTTTAAGTTAGCTGTAATAAAAACAGGTTCAGGACTGTTAAATGTAATAACCCTTTCCTTTGAATTATCTTCAGTCATAAGATTTGTATTTACTGACTGAGAATAACCAGTAAATACCCACCCTGCAAAAAATATAAATAAAATGATAGTTTTCATTTGATTGATTAAAAGATTTTACCTTATTGTTAATGACCTATGCATATTATCATAAGAAGCAGGATAATTATAAAGGGTATTTGAGAATAATGATGGGAATGACCACTGTATAGAAACCGTATTACTTGAGTTTGCTGTTACTGATACAGGTATTGATAAAGCTGCTCCCCATGTGTTATGACCTTCACCATACCACCCGTCATAATTTCCAACAGAAAACAATGTACCTCTTCCGTTAGCTGCTGCACCATTAACTATTACCCTGAACTGAACATATTGCCCTGCTGTATATGTACCGCCAAAAGAACCTCCTGCCGAAAAGAAAACATTAACAGTTGATTGTGTTGGCGTAAAGGTTACTGACATTTGAGGCATATCTGCCCAAGCACCATTAGCTGCAATAGATACATCTGTAGTTCCATTCACAGATGCAATAATATTCCCACCTGTAGTACCTGTTGGTCCTTGTATTCCTTGTATTCCCTGAGGACCCTGAACTCCTTGTGGTCCTTGTGTACCCTGAGGTCCGGTAGCTCCAACGGGTCCCTGAATTCCCTGAGATCCGGTGGCTCCAGCAGGTCCTTGTGCACCTTGGGGTCCGGTTGGTCCTGCTGTACCCTGAATTCCTTGAGCACCTTGCGATCCTGTTGGTCCTTGTGCACCCTGTGATCCGGTCGGTCCTTGCGCACCCTGTGATCCAGTAGGTCCCTGGATACCTTGCGCACCTTGCGGTCCGGTTGCTCCGGTTGCTCCTTGTGTGCCCTGAGGTCCTTGTACTCCTTGCGCTCCTTGTGGTCCGGTTGCCCCGGTTGCTCCGTTAGCTCCCGCAGGTCCTTGCACCCCCTGTGGTCCTTGTGGTCCGGTATTTCCCATTACACCTTGTGGTCCCTGAGCGCCTTGTGCACCTGTCGGGCCTGTCGGACCAGCAATTCCCTGAAGACCTTGGTCACCCTGTTGACCAGTTGGTCCAGTAGCCCCGGTTTGTCCTGTCGGACCTTGTGCACCAGTTGCTCCTGTATTTCCCTGAACGCCTTGTATTCCTTGCGGTCCGGTTGGTCCCTGTGATCCAGTTGCGCCAGTTGCTCCTGTATTTCCTTGAACGCCTTGTACTCCTT
>Ga0172371_10014480_pt1 | contig 10154 bp, 10 predicted proteins | sample Lak12m_FD_114543 | JGI IMG/M metagenome (GOLD analysis project Ga0172371, IMG submission 114543) | Freshwater microbial communities from Kabuno Bay, South-Kivu, Congo - kab_022012_12m | ecosystem: Environmental > Aquatic > Freshwater > Lake | place: Democratic Republic of the Congo: South-Kivu... | reverse complement strand
TTAGGTCTCAATCCCTCCAAATCAGGGCATCCTTTCTGACAGAAATTGACATGGAAAAAATATTACCTCAGAGGGTAAGTCTCAATCCCTCCAAATCAGGGCATCCTTTCTGACCAATGAATTAAAGTATTACCTTGGGGAAGCCATGAGTAGAGTCTCAATCCCTCCAAATCAGGGCATCCTTTCTGACTACAACGTGGGGATAAGTATAATGGATTGTCAGTGCTAAGGTCTCAATCCCTCCAAATCAGGGCATCCTTTCTGACTGAATTAGTGCTTGCCAAAGTGCAGAGTAGGGCCCGTTAGTCTCAATCCCTCCAAATCAGGGCATCCTTTCTGACTTTCTTGATAAGATCACAGAAGGCGAAACCATCAAAGTCTCAATCCCTCCAAATCAGGGCATCCTTTCTGACCCCTCCCTTCGTAATGATTTGTTATTCCAATCAGTTTCAAGACAAAAACGGCGGATCCCGTGGTCGCCAAGGCTAAGAACTTTACTGTGCGAATAAAGAATAGGTTTTACATCATACTTCCAGCTAGTTATAAGAACGAGGCATCTTTTTTTGGCCATGAGTGATTTCGGGTAGTTGTGTCTAAGTTGAAATTTGTCGACATCCCCCGCAAATGTGCCCCAAGCGTCAGGGATTCCAGGCCGATTAAATCGTTTCTTGTGGGGCACTACAGGGAACATATTCTGCCTTCCGCTCAGCCGGGGTATCGCAAGTAGCGGTGTCGTTCTTGTTGGTTTCCGATTCTCTTTTCTCCACGACTCGCTGGCACTATGCTAAGGGTTGATTAGCAATGCTCCAGATGCAGAGCCAGAGCCTCTCGGACAAATCCTACGTGACCTTCGTCGCTGCAGGTTGTCCTGATACTTATCCTGACTCCCTTTTCTCCATCTGAGTAACAGACCTCGTGAAGCGACGGGTCACCTTTCTTGGGAAGCAGGTGCGTCCTTTGGGAATTGATCCGTGGCGTGCGGTTCTTGACTTCGATTATCCATGGAAATTTTTTTGTCAGAGCCATTGCAAATTCTCGGGTTCGCTTCGGAGCATGGGGGAGTTCGCTCTCCACGAGAGATAGTTTTTGTTGCGGCGTGATCTCGGATACCGGCGGCTCAACACTCGCTCGGGGTGGTCGGATAAGAAACCCTTGATGCATCAACTCCAGGATAGGGGACAATGCATATAGAAACTTGCCGTCTACTTCATCACGCTCGAGCAGTTCCCGTATCATGGGATCAACTTCCTGGAAGGGGAACTCGTCCTCCATCATGGCCCCCTCCTCGGAAAGTCTGGTAAAGAGATCGTAGTGCGTGAGCCAGGATTCGCGATCAAAGTCTACCGGCATCGGTGGCATTTCAACACACACTGGAAACGTTTCGAATTGATAGACGACGGGGACTCCGAGCGTCTGGCCGATGAGACCTGCAAAAGATATCTGGGCCTTGAAGCCGCCGGTCGCATCAATAACTCGGAATAATGATTTTCTCTGAGCCTCTCTCAAAAGTCTTGAAGACTCCCGCACAAGGCTCCGAAGTCCCACCCTAGCAAAGCGCGACGGATCATCCGGAGTGAGTCCCTCAACGGTATGCCAGTCAGCTGACTCGAACCGGCGAACAGAAGAAAAATAGTCCTTCAACACCTCGCCAGTCCATTGCCCATCCCCTGTCTCGGATACCAGCAGTGCCAGATGAAAGGGCGGATAGGTGACACCGGTGGTCAGCTTCACTCCATTCACCAGATGCTCGATTGAGTTTATCTCGGCACCAAGTGCAGGGTCAGTCGGCTGCTTTCCTCTCAGATGTGATAAAGCCTTTTGTCTTGGGGGGACCGCGTCGGTTCCCAGTTCACGTTTCAGGTGATTCAGGAGCGATGTCCCGACTGTTGCGAGAATAAATGTTCCGTGCTTTCCCATGGGCCTTTTCAGGTTTCCCTGCTCCTCTCTACCTGTGGACAGACACACGGCACAGCCAGGCAGTAACAGATCTGAACTGCATCCCTGAAACCAGGCGCAATGTTCCTGATGGTCCTCCCGTAAAATGGCTGAGGTGAGGCGCCTGTTCTAAATACCGATCCGGCCGTGAATTGAATCAGCGGATGCTTGAATGGGTTGTCTAATCCCGCCCCTTCACCCAGCTTTCCTCTCTTGATTCTCATTTTCCAATACCCATCTTGTGGATCAGTAGCCGATGGGCTCCAGGACGATATCGATATAAATCCGTCAGCTCGTGAAAATTCTTCGAACAGGTGAGGCTCTTTCTCTATTCTCTCCACCTCGAAGCTTCCACAACCTGTGGATTTGTCTCTCCCGAATCCTGTTTGCGCAATTATCCCGAAGAGCTTTCCCACGCGGTCAATCCAGCCGCGTTGCGCTCGGACGAACACAGACAGGGATGTGTGCTTGTCGGGCAAGGCTTGGGTTACCGTGGCAAAGAGGTTTCCCTGGCCCGATGTCGACCACGTCGTTCTGTCTACAGCGGCGTGGAGCATTTGAAATTGTAACCATGGAGAGGCAAGTGGCTCCCCTTGAGGTTTCTCGCCACGTCTCACCGCATCGAAATCCTCGGTGGTAAGTAAAGATGCCCTCTTTCGTTTTTTGGCGAGGGAGGCTTCCTCAGCCGTACAATAATGCTGTGTCGTTGTGGCTGGGATCAGGGGATTCGGCAACTTCCCATACGGGAACCCGTCGGAAACCAAGAACGGTGGAGCACCAGCCAGGAACGGCTCAAGAAAAGCTGTCACTGCTGAATCAGCCTCCTCGAGGGCGACGGCCCAAGCCATCAAGCCCATGATGGTGTCTGACTGCCAAGGGGTTCCTACGGGTGAAAGGAGCCTCACATCTATCCTGTAATCTGCGTACCCCCTTTGGTTCTTACTTTCCATGACTACGTGCTTTCTTTACCAGGTAATCGGAAAACTTCTCCCCGTCTACAGTCTTGATCTCAACTTCACCGTAGCCTCTGGAGCCCGATCCCCCGAGATAATGTTTTTCCAGGAGACTGAACCCCTCTCCGAGTAGGCTATAAAGCTCCTTTTGGTCATCGCCTTCGAAAAAACGAATCGTGAGCCCAAAGTCGAATTTCGCACCAGCAGGAACCCTCTCCATGGTTCGGGGGCCGATCCTTCCGAATGCGTTTCCCTTGTTCCGGTCGATCAGCACCTCAGTCTTTATTTCGGAATCCACACCGGCCTCTTCCCACGTCCTGATTGTTGCCTCAGTCGGTTGACAGTCTCTGAAAACGAGGCGCGTTGGTGATTGCAGGCTCTTGGACTCTCCACAACCAAACAGTTTGCAGATGAAACACACCCCGCAGTCACACGGCTTTCCCGTAGCCTGGGATCTCTCGCTATACTTTTGTTCCAGCAAACAACGTATCTTGCCCTTCAGCGAGGAGCCTGGCACGTAAGGGCGGTGGGTGATGGGATGGCGAATAATGGGGTTATCTGTTTCTCCCACGCCAACAACTTCTTTAGATCCGCCAATTCTCAATCCACTACCCTTTACCTCCAGCTCTCCACGATAGTCCTCTATTTCCAACATCTTCGTTCCCATCTGATTGCCCCTTCCGCTTTACTTAGTCTTGTCACCGAAATAACAAAGAATGTATGTGAGATACCGATAAAAACCTTTCATCTCTGCCCCATCTTTCAAAATCAGATCCCGGTGAGCATCAAACAGAGCGACAACCGGATCCGGAAGCATACCTCGCTGGTTTTGACGAACCACCTTCTGTACGTAGAAATCCCCGAATAGTTCGCGCGATCGATCAAAGGTCAGCCCTCCCTGCTCCAGACGAGCCGCGAAGGCTCTAAAACCCTGGAACAGCATGCGAAGGGAACTGCTCGTAAGACCTGCTTTTCCCAAGTATTCTGCTGCCTTGGCGGGTGCATCGAAGAACAGCTCGTCCTTCAAATGTCGCTGGCCATCCGTGCCCGCGGGTTTGTAAAAAGTACTAAAAACACACACCGGTGGCAGGGTTTCCTTGAGTATCGATATTTCGGTTGCCTGAGGCCCCTTTTGGCCTCTCGTCGGGACAAACTCAACCCGCGCACCTTCAGCAGGGGAGCCGCTCTTGTAATCTTCTGCTCGAAAGAACAGATCCTTGCCCCCGTCGTCCGGTTTTATGAACCCAAAGCCCTTGTCTTGAAAGAATTTTGCAATTTTCCCTGTACCTTTAGCCATATTCCCCTCCTGAACCGCCTCGCATTCCGTAGAGAGCGTACTCTGCAATGAACCTAAGCAAAGCCATGTCTGGATTCTTGGGCACACTGAGGGCCTGCACCCATTGAACCATTTCCTCGTAATCTTCCCATTCAGTGGTCTTCTTCCAGTTTCTTTTTAGATCGTAGACCATCAACGGCGCATACATAAAATGACTGGTGTTTCCCGTGACCTGGTACCGACGATAGAGATCCGCGTAGTGGAGTAAGCGCCTCACCTGACCCGATGAGACCTGGCCTGCAGCCATCAGAGAAATGAGGGCCTTGCTTTTCTCGCAGGCATAATCGAAGAGCTCCCAGGGTAGTGAGGTCTCGAAAACAGTCACTCGATTCTTCAAGGACGGACCGGCGATAAACCCATGGGTAGGCACTGCCCCGATTCCCCCAGTTTCTTTACTGAAACTGAGGAGTCCTTCTGTCTGTTCGGCCATCAGGTTTACCGGCGTCTTGGTATTGAACAGGGCGATACCTGCCGAGATCGTCAGGGCCGAATTTTCACAGCAGTATGCGCCGAGGTCCTTTCTCAGTCTCGCTGCCAGGGCAAACACTTGATCCCAAGGCCCAAGGCACAACAGATCATCCCCACCTGCATATACAGTGTAAACCCAAGGAAAGTCCTTCCGGATGAGGGATTCCGCGTGAAGAGAAAAGAATCTGGTCAACGAGTTGGAGAGTGTCGTTAAGCGAGAAATGGAGCGCCGTTCCGGTTGTCCCTCCCCCTGTGCAGCCAGGCCAAACTGAAAAATCCATCCCACATTATCAACGTCCAGCTTGAGGCAGGCCAGCGCTTTTCTCCCTACTGAGGCCTCCCCTATCTCTTCAAATTCCCTAACGTTCCCCCATTCATCGCAGGGCACATGGCGAGCACGATACGCAAGAACAAAAGGTTGATGCTCAGGGTGGTCCTGCATAGCGTCCAGCAACATCACTGCGAACGGTTTGCCCCTGATCTCTTTGGAACTCGCCAGGAGACTAACCCTAGTGAAAGGTAGGGACCACCCTTCCAGCTGATGCTCAGAATCGTAGAAGGCGATCAGCGATGCCTTGGGGAGACCTGCCCCTGCCCTTCCATCCTCATCGCAGTGGTCACAAACATAGTCTCCCTCAGCGTTGGCGATGGCTCCCCTTTTTTGGCAAACTTCACACGGTTTCTCTTCACTTTGCGGAGTTAGCAGCGGGTCAAGCACGAATGAATTCTCATCCCAGCCACTTGCAGGAGTCGCGAGGTAACAACCCAGAGGCTTAAATTTGTTTTTCGCCAACTCGTCGTGGAGCTGTCTCAGGGTCTCCTGATAATTGAGGAGGTGCTCCTTCGTGCATGGCATGCTCGCGACATTCAGATGGACTTCTCCGGCAGTCTCTGAAAGACTCCAGCGATCCATTTCACTTCTCACACGATCGATGTTGCTTCTTACCGCATCGGTATTGGGTAGCAGCAGAAGAAACTTGCCTCCAGTTAGCAGCAGGCAGTTCGTGAGAGGAACCTCAACAGATCTGAGGAGTTCGAATGCTACCGAAGACATCGCAAGGTCTACGAAAAAGGATCGAGAGCGAAGCCGTTTCGCCAGACCGCCTGCTCCCGCATGAATATCAAATATGTAGGATTGAATGCCGCCAAAATCCCCGAGCACGAGGAGGAAAGGTTCATGGGAGCCAGCTGACATGTGCAGGCACAGTGCAATTGCTGCTGTGGTCTTACTGTGGTCGAATAGGGATATGTCCGGCACCATCCCCCAGGTTGCCGAGGGTACGCACCATGTATACTCTTCAAATACGCCGACACAACGGTTAAGGAATCCCCAGGGATCTCTCACCTGGTTGGCGTTCCAAGAGTTGACAAATCCTTCCCAAAGCTTGGCGTAGCCATCAGTCAAATCTTCAAGTTCCGCATCATTTCTGATCTTGAACGGGAAAATATCATCACTTAAAGGGCTAAGCGGGTACTGCCAATTGGCAGGCGATTCTTTGGTTCCCACACTTTGAGACACAGGACGAAGCCCGACTTTCTTGTGTACATGAATGCCCTTGGCTGCGGTGCTGGGTTCCTGGATCCTATCGATGCCCGCGGATAACCAGTCTGCGTCCCTGATTATTTCCTGGGCAGGCGTCGAAGGGTTGTGATGATAGGCGGCCAGTCCATGGATCACATCAGGCCTGATGCCTTCAGGTACGTGAAGCAAATGCCTTGAGCAGAATTCACTCGTAAAGAGCACATGCCGGTGTGTGTACCGTCCGTCCTTGGACCGGCGACAGATAGTATTCTCGAGAGCCCGTGTCTCCGCGGCGAGCTCCTCCTCTGACTCGGAGGCTCTCTGAAACAGTTTGCCGGTATCATGGCACAAGGCGCCTAAGCTCATCTCGTAGTGATTTGGTTCATCCATGACGACCTCTTTCTCCAGTAGTGGGGATTCAGCTCAGAAAAATAAGAAGCTATCCTTCCGCCAGCACCTGCTTCATTGATCAGCTGCAGCAAATTCGACTTGCCCTAGACCAAAGGATGTCTGGTTTCCCGCCCCGAGATAGTGAGCAGCGTTGAATATCCCCTCAAATGTTCCATAGTTGCCCTCCACGGTCACTTCCCCAATCGTTCCTCCTACCGGCATGACTTGATTTTGTCGCTTGCTGAATTTCAACCAGTCATGGAACCTGGATTCGTCAGAGATCAAATGAACACCGCGGGCCGATTCCAGGATGTGGGAAAACCGGAAAAAGAGATCGAGCTCACAGTGCCACTTGGCCATGAGTTCGATTCTCCTGACCACAGCTCCTACAAAACTCTCGAAGTCGAAGTGGAACAGCCTCTGGCCATTTTTCCTAAGGCGCAGGGGTGTTTTCATAATTATCTTGAAACTCGTTATGTCACTGGTCTCGTGCAGCTTTTCTAAAGGATTTATCGAGAAAACCGATGCCTCGGGCAAACCGCGATCCCTGGTCAACACTAGGCCTGTCCTCAGGCACTGAATCTTTGACAGTGCGAAACGAATTCTATCCCTTCCGAGGCCTCTTTGAGCAAGCTGTTCAAGACTCAGCACAAAATATGGGTAGTAGTCCAGCGCTCTTCCTACGAGAGTTAACCTTAAGGGGACTGTCTGGCCTTTTACGACTGCATCGACCAAGGGCGGTTTCCAGACGAACGGATGCGGCGGATGCCATATCCTTTGTGACTCATCATTCAATAGTAAAGGAGTCTCAAAAAGGTAACCATAAGCGCACCGGGGTGCTAATGGGCATGACTTGCACGATTGGTCCCTGAGTCCACAGGAAAGGGAGCGGAGCGCTAAACCAAACCCTCCTCGCAAAACGAGGCCCAACCACGGGCGCAAATCCCCTCCCTCCAAGAATTGTAGCGAAAATTCCAGATGAGCAACTCTGAGCATCCCCTGGACTCCGTCTGGCAAAAAATGCAGCGAGACGAGCATTACTGGATGTATGCGTCTACTGTGTTGCCGTTACTCGTTGTGATTGGGATAAAAGTGAAATGACATTATTTCATTCATAGCACAGCACGCCACGTTTTGCAAAAAAATGTCGCAGCTATGAATAGCTATGTGAGAAGGCCTCGTTATTCTCCACCTTTTGTTTGGGTATTCAAAGGCCAAAGCTCCGCTCCACTAGTTTCCACCATCTATGCATTGGCTCTACGGCCTACAGCAACCCCTTAGCCGGAACCTTCCGAACCAGCTTTTGATGAGGAATCACTTGAGTCACTTGCCGATCTTCTCCGTCCTGATGAGCCGTCCGTTCCGATCGCGCACATCAATATTGCTGCCGCGTTGGCTCCTGGTCTCCAGCAGGGTACCGTTTCTATCCCGCACCTGAGTGGTGTTTCCATGCTGACTCCACGTCTCTACCAGCCGACCGTTTGAGTCGCGGACCTGTTTGTTCTGGGCCCACAACAGAGGGCAGGCCAATAAGACGATCATTGCCGAGGTGATAATGAGTTTCATGGGATCCTCCTCCTCATGTTTGGGGCATCTGTGATCAAAAGCTCGAAATGAGCCCCATCGGACTCACCACATCCATCCCATTGGTGCCGCCTGCCTCCCTTGATACCACCCTAAATTGTCATATCCGGTCACACGTCGAGATTTTTTTGTGGGCCTGCCTCTTTTTTTTCATTGGCCGGTGATCAGTGCGCAGTGGCTCCTTCCCCTTTAGCCAAACAGAATTATGGCGGGGGGCTCCCGGGCCACTTCACCTTACACTGCACTAGAGCTGCCTCAAATCCCTAAGCGTCCATCAAATGTCTTCGGTCCCCCGGGCGATGAATGGCGTGCTCTACGGCATTTTATTCGGTGGAAACCTTTTCCCCGGCCTCGTTGACCGAATAAACATTATGTTTGTCTGTTCGGAGTGGTTGTCATGGTCTCTGAGGATGATTTTCGGTTGGGGTTGCGTCGTCATATGATGAATCTTCATTACAAAAACGGCATAGCCTCATGGTTTTGGGTCTGCATGAAAACGGGGACATGCAGTGTCCACTACGACGGGGAGGGGTACCATTTTAAAAATCTGACATGTGCGGTCGGGGCTCTTTATGCGACGTGTCCCAATTGATCGGTCAAGTCAGAAACCCTCGTCTCACATGGCAGATGAGCAGAAATAGCTTCCGTGCGAATGAGGTGGCCTGACCTACATCTGAGAGAAGGTCCCTACAAACGCCGCAGGGCGATTATGCACTGGTCTGTCGCAGAGGCCACTGGAAAAAGAAATGTGTGAGCTACTTGGACTGAGCTTCAACAAAGCCGTAGAGGCTGACATATCGTTCACCGTATTCCGCACTCGGGGCAGGACCAATCGTGATGGCTGGGGCATAGCCTGGTTCTGCGATGATGGAGAGCTCCGGCTGATCAAGGAACCTATCCCGGCACATAGGAGCGATCTTGCCGAACAAATCCCTCGTCTCTCAACGATAAGGTCGAAAATATTCATCGCCCATGTTCGAATGGCCTCCCACGGCAGCGTCCATTACATGAACACTCACCGATTCTACCGAAGGCTCAATGGCAAGACCTGGGCTCTTGCGCACAATGGAACCATGGGCATGCTAGGCGCGCCAAAGGGCGGAGAATATGTCCCGATCGGGGAGACGGATTTTGAAAAGCTATTTTGTCACCTGTTAAACTGGATAAAAGAGCAGCCGCAGGCCCATGGTCGAGAGTTCAACCTGGGGCTCGCCGCCACATTGAAGTCGATGAATAAGCATGGGTCCATGAATCTCTTGTTCAGCAACGGCGAGCGTCTCTATGCCTATCGTGATGCCAGTGGATACAATGGTCTGTATTACCTCAAGCGGGAAGCGCCTTTTGGGCCAGTTCATCTGAGGGACAATGACATTAAGGTGAACCTTGGGGGCACGAAACACCCGTCGGAAAGAGGATGGATTTTGGCAACAAGACCTCTGACCGATGACGCATGGACGCCGCTGAAGCCTGTGGAACTTATGGTCTTTTGCGCAGGAAGGAGAGAATATCCGTCGCACAGTTAAATATTGCAGTTCTGATGTTAGAAAGGTCAAGAGCCATTCACTAAAGGCCTAAGACCAAGAATTTAGACCTATTTCTAAGAGAGTGTCTCAAACCAAACCACGCGAGACACGCAATGTCCAATCTTCTGTTCTTTTTTAATTACTTGACCTAACTTGCTCATCTCGTATAGAATAATACAAATTTGCGAAAACATCTTTGTTGGAGTAGGGCGGAATCGGATTCATTTGAGCCCTAACAATCGCATGAAATTCCATGCAATCAAGACTCTAATGTCCTGTTTCCTTTGCTTTTGCATTAGTTCTGGCTCTTCGCGTAATTACGTACCTTACTTGAAAAGTGAGAGTGGACATGATTTCTGCCTTCTTGAGTATTTGAAAAATCTGAGAAGGCGAGGAAGTCATGTCCACGAGCATACTTTATCACTGTTTTGGAATCGGGGGAC
>Ga0172371_10014477_pt1 | contig 10156 bp, 10 predicted proteins | sample Lak12m_FD_114543 | JGI IMG/M metagenome (GOLD analysis project Ga0172371, IMG submission 114543) | Freshwater microbial communities from Kabuno Bay, South-Kivu, Congo - kab_022012_12m | ecosystem: Environmental > Aquatic > Freshwater > Lake | place: Democratic Republic of the Congo: South-Kivu... | reverse complement strand
CCGGCCAGGCCGCCGCAGGCGCTCAGGTTCGCCGGGACGGCGAGCGCGAGCAGCGCGAGCGCCACGCCGGCAGCCCGGCGCACGTGCGGCAGGCTGCTCACGGAGCGGTGGAGGACGGTGCGGCCGCTGATGCCGCGACGACGAGGCGTCGCCGGTAGAGGGACGAGCCCCACATGAACAGCGACACGGCGTCCTTGACCTCCTGGTCGCGCGTCGGTTCGCGCATGGTGACGACGATGAGCGGGACGAGACCCGGCTTGCCGGAGCCGACAAGGACCATCTTGGACTGCTTCGTGGCTCCGGTCTTGATCCCGTCGCCCCAGGAGTACTCGAGCAGCCGGTTGTGCGAGGTGACCCTGACGGCGTGCGACGGCGGCCAGCGGACGATGGTGGTGCTGGTCGCCACAACGGCGCGGAAGCGGGCGTCGCACATCGCGTAGCGGCCGAGCCTGGCAAGGTCGCGCGCCGACGAGTAGTGCCCCGGCTTGGGCGTGCCCCGGCAATTGACGAAGTGCGTGTGTGTGAGGCGGAGTTGACGGGCGCGCCGATTCATCTGCTTGACGAACCCGCTCTCACTGCCGCCGACGGCGCTCGCCAGCGTGACGGCGGCGTCGTTGGCGCTCTTGACCATCAGTGCGCGCAGGGCCTGTCTCACCGTGATCCGGTCACCCGGCCGGAGGCCGATCGCCACCTGCTGGTGCTTCGTCACGGCGGCCGGAGCGCGCACGTACCGGTCGAGGTCCCGGTAACGCTCGAGCACGAGCAGGGCCGTCATGATCTTGGTGCACGAGGCCGGCGGAAGCTGCAGGTCGGGGCTCTTGGACCAGAGCACCTTGCCGGTGCGGCGGTCGATCAGGATGCCGCTCCGCGCCTTGACGTCCGGCGCGGCCTCCGCCCGCGACGCCCCGAGGCCGGCGACGGCACAGGCGGCCGCCGTGGCTGCGACCATGAGCAGCATGACGGCCGCCAGCGCCACCGGTGGCCGGCGACGGGTGCTGAGGCGAGATCGGGACGCGCGAACGAGCATGGGTCCAGTATAGCGCCGGGTCGCGGTCACCGGCGTCGCCGCTGCGGTAGACTTGTCGCGGGCCGGCGTAGCTCAGTCGGCAGAGCAGCCGCCTTGTAAGCGGCAGGTCGGCGGTTCGACCCCGCCCGCCGGCTCCAGCACCGGTCGCCGGCGGGCGCGGCGGGTGGTCTTGTCGGGAGAGAGGGGCACCGCCATGCACGTGCGGGTCGCACTCGCGGTCGTCGTGGGATCACTGACCCTCCTGCCGGTCGCGTCCGTGCAGGCCCGTCCCCCACGCGAGGCCTCACTGCGGCTCGAGCGCCCAAGGGCATACCAGGTCGTGCAGCGCGGCGTGCTGGGGCGTGCGAGCATCCTCGTCCGCGGCAGGTGCTCCGGGTTCGACGGCCGTCTGTCCGCTCGCTGGGGAGACGGTCAGTGGACCCGGGTCAAGGCCGGCCGAGACGGCAGGTTCGCTGTCCGGCTGCCCGCCGCGGGTCCCGGGCAGGCTGCCGTGGAGGTGCGCAGCCTGAGCCTGCCGTCACTCTCCGTGATCCGCCCGTGCGTCGGGATCGGGGATGTGTTCGTCATCGCCGGCCAGAGCAACGCGAGCGGGCGAAGCCCTTCCCTCAGCGTCGCGGAGCACCCCGTCCTCACCGCCTGCGTCTTCGGGAACGACGACCGCTGGGGCGAGCTCGAGGACCCGGTGGACAGCGCGGCCGGCCAGGTCGACGGTGTGAGCAAGGACCTGCGCGCCGGTGGCTCCGTGTGGCCGAGGGTCGCCACGGAGTTGATGGCGGCCGAACCCGTACCGGTCGCGTTCATCCCGTGTGCGCGCGGCAACGTCACCATGGAGCGGTGGCTGCGTGACCCGCTGCGGCCGCGGTCGAGCAGGACGCTCTACGGTTCCATGGTGCGGCGGGTCCGGGCGGCGGGCGGCCGCGTGCGCGCCGTCCTGCTCCTGCAGGGCGAGTCCGATGCGCGCTGGAGCGTGTCGCCGGCGGCGTATCGGCGATCCCTGCGCCGGTTCGGGGAGCAGGTGCGAAAGGACCTCCGTGTGCCCGTCGTCGCTGGGCAGATCGGCGACTTCAACGTGGACCGGTACCCACCGGCGAGCGTGGATGCTATCCGGCAGGCGCAACAGCAGGCCTGTGACGCCGGTGGGAATCTGGTGCGCGGCCCCTCTCTCTACGACATCGACCTGGGCGGTGAATGGCACATCGTCGATCCGGACGACCAGGGCGTGGCGGCCCGCCGCTGGGCCGCCGCCATCCTCGGCGGCGTGCTCGGCCGTCACGTCCCGTCTGCCCCCGGGCGATCGCCGCGGTCCACGACGGCGGTCTGAACGTGGACGTCGCCTTCAGCGGCGGGCCGCTTGCGGCCGGGCGGTGCGGCGGGTTCACGGTTGATGCGCCCGCCGGTCCCGTCGCGCTCGCCGGAGCGGAGGTCACCGGGGCGGCAAGCGTGAGGATCGTCCTGGCCGCCCCGGTCGAGGGGCCGCTGACCCTGAGCCTCGGCAGGGGTCGGTCCGGCGCCGGGGCGCTCGTCCCGGCGCAGGATTCCGCGTGGAGGCTGCCGGCGCAGACGGCGCTGCACCTGCCGGTCGCGGCCGGCGATCTCCCATCCGGTGGCGCGCCGTGAAGCGGCCGCGGTAGACTGGCGCGCGGAGGCCCGCTGCCCACAGCGGTCGATCCGCTTCTCCCACAGGTGATATCCCGCGGGCCCCGGCGACCGACACGCCACAGGTCGTCGACCCGGACGAAGCACGGAGGTGATGCCATTGGAGCCCAGGATCCCCACTCGCATGGGTGACGGGTCGCTCGTCGAGATGACCCGCTCCGAGATCAAGGCCGATCTCGAGGCCGGTACCCAGCTGGCGGCCAAGAAGGCCAAGGTCCCCGAACTCACGCAGGACGAACTCGATCATCTGCTCGACATCTACGCGTCGCCGGCGCGCTTCACGGCCGTGGACATCGGCGAAGAGGTCGTGCTGAGCAACGACGGCACCGGCACCAAGCACATCGGCAACCGTGTGCAGGACCTGCAGAGCTACGAGACGCTGCTCGGCGTCGACATGGTCGAGCTCTGGCAGGCCGACTACTCGTACAAGGCGGTCAAGACCAACGTGGCCCACGAGGGCCAGGGCATGAAGATCGCCCAGGCGCTGCTCACCAACCCGGTGCAGTACGGCGCCATGCCGGACCTCGGCCGCTACTCGAAGCCGGACGGGCCGATCCCGAACTGGTCCGAGCTGCTGCCGATGGGCAGGATCGACGAGGCCCGGGACGCCCAGGTCGAGGCATGCGAGATGCTGGTCGAAGACATCAACTTCGTGGCCGACGCCATGATCGAGGCCGGCGCCGACGGCATCGACATGGACACCACGGGGGCGGCGGGCGACGCCGACTTCCTCGCCGCCCTCACCGCCTGCCGCATGCTCCGCGAGAGGTATCCCTGGCTGGGCATCGAGATCGGCATGGCCAGCGAGTTCGTGCTCGGCATGCACGGCCAGCTCGAGTTCGACGGCGAGCGCCTCGCCGGGATGTGGCCCAAGAAGCAGCTCGAGATGGTCACCGCGGCCGGCGCTTCCATCTACGGGCCGGCCGTCAACATCAACACCGGCAAGTCGACCGCCTGGAACATCGCCCGGGCGATCACCTTCATCAAGCCGGCCGCCGAGGTCGCCCAGATCCCCGTGCACGTGAACGTGGGCATGGGCGTCGGCGGCGTCCCGACCTGCCTCTATCCGCCGGCCGACGCCACGAGTCGTGCGAGCAAGGCCTTCGTCGAGATCCTCAAGATCGACGGCTACTAGGTGGGCACCGGCGACGCCCTCGGCATGGAGGGTGCGCACACGCAGGCGTCCGGCATGGGCGGTATGCGGGCGGCGGGAGATCTCGTCGCTCGGATGCAGATGACCAGACGTATGCGTCTCAAGGAAGCCAAGGAGTACGTGGCCGGCAAGCTGGGCTGCACGACGCGCGACCTCAGCGACCCCGTGGCCATGGAACTGCTCCGCAAGGAGCACGGCCTGGGCCTGCTGGCGATGACGTCGTCCGCGCAGCCCGACGAGCCCGGCATGATGGAGGCGAAGTTCAACATCAGCAAGGTGCTCGACATCCCGATCAACTGGGTCGAGCGCTTCAAGGAGCGGACGGACCGCTGACGGACGGGGCCGGCGCGGGGAGGGGCGGGAGGTCCGCCCCCGCGTGCCGGCCGGCTCCGCGGAAGCGCGTGCGACGAGAGCAGACGACGAGGGGGCCGGGCCGCGGATGCGGCCCGGCCCCCTCGTGCGTCCGGGACCCGGCCGGGATTTCCGGCCGCATGAGCGCCCATGCAGAGCGCAGGTATCGCGCGGCCGGCGAAGCCCCGCCGCCGCTTCGAGTGTCGCGATCGCGGCGAGTAGACACTGAATGTTCATGAGCCGGGGCTTGTGTCGGGCGCATCCGGCGCACTAGAATGGCGCATTCGTCCGACGTCACCAGAAAAAAGGAGAACGATGCCTCGCGCATTCAAGCTGACCCTGCTCGTGGCGCTCCTCGCCATCGTTGCCGTCGCCGGTGTCATCGCCGGGTGCGGCGGAGACGGCGACACGGAGAGCAGCCCGAGCGCCAGCGCCGACACCACGAAAGCGTACAAGATCGGTATCACGCAGATCGTCAGTCACCCGGCGCTCGACGCCGCCGTGGAGGGCTTCAAGGCAGCCCTGACGGAGAAGGGGTTCAGCAACATCACCTATGACCTCCAGAACGCCGAGGGCGACATGGCGACGACCGCCAGCATCGCCCAGAAGTTCGCCGCCGATGGTCTCGACCTGATCCTCGGAGTCGCGACCCCGACGACGCAGGCCGTGGTCAAAGCCGACAAGACGACGCCGATCGTCTTCACCGCCGTCACCGACCCCGTCGGCGCCGGACTGGTCAAGGACCCGGAGGCCCCCGAGGCCAACGTGACGGGCGTCAGCGACCTGCAGCCGGTCGAGCCGATCCTCGAGCTCGCCAAGCAGTTCAACCCCGACGCCAAGGCGGTCGGCATCGTCTACAACGCCGGCGAGTCCAACTCGGTGTACATCGTCGAGGCGGCCAAGGAGGCTGCGATGCAGATGGGCCTCGAGTTGGTCGAGGCCACGGCGAGCAACTCCTCCGAGGTCAAGGCCGCCGCCGACTCCCTCGTCGGGCGCGTCGACGCCATCGCCGTAATCGGCGACAACACGGCCGTCACGGCCCTCGAGGCCATCGTCAAGGTCTGCCAGGAGAACAAGATCCCGCTGCTCGCCGGCGACACCGACAGCGTCAAGCGCGGCGCCGCGGCCGGCTACGGCTTCGACTACGCGGACCTGGGCAAGCAGGCCGGCTATCAGGCCGCCATGATCCTCGGCGGCACGCCGATCAAGGATATCCCGGTCGAGTACGCCGCCGATCTGCAGCTGTCCGTCAACGAGACCGCCGCCGCGGCGCAGGGCGTCACCTTGAGTGAGGACCTGCTGGCGGAGGCCGTCGACAAGTACTGATCGCGGGGTGTTCGCGACCCTCGCGGTCGCGATAGACTTCACGGAGCCGGGGTCGCGGTCGTGGCCCCGGCTCCGACCATGAGGAGTGGCCGCACGTGGAAGCGATCATCACCAGTGCCCTCGAGCAGGGGCTTGTCTACTGTTTCATGGTGCTCGGGGTCTTTCTCACGTTCCGGGTGCTCGACTTCCCCGACCTGACCGTCGACGGCAGTCTGCCGCTCGGCGCGGCCGTGACCGGAGCGCTCATCATCGGCGGTCACTCGCCGCTGCTGGCGACCGCGGCCGGCGTGGGCGCGGGGCTCTGTGCAGGCCTCGTCACCGGCTTTCTCCATCTGTTGCTCAAGTCGGGAGAGAGCGACTCGACCAACTACGGGCCGAAGCTGCTGGCCGGCATCCTCACCATGACGGCCCTGTACACGGTCAACTTGAGAATCATGGGGCGCAGCAACACTCCCCTCCTCGGCGTCGAGGTCATCTTCGACAAGGTCGGGGCGTTGTTCTCGGTCTCCATGTACGGCTGGAACCTCATTCTCGGTCTGGCTGCGCTGGCCATCATCGTGAAGTACATCCTCGACTGGCTGCTGCACACGGAGTTCGGTCTCACCCTCCAGGCGACCGGCGACAACGAGCAGATGATCCGCGCCATGGGCACGAACACGAACTTCACGCGCATCGTGGGGCTCGCCCTCGCCAACGGGCTCGTCGCCCTCACCGGGTCGCTGGTCGCGCAGCAGCAGGGGTTCGCCGACGTCGGCATGGGCATCGGCACCATCGTCGCCGGCCTGGCCGGCGTGATCATGGGCGAGGTCATCTTCGGCGTGCGGAGCATCAGCTGGGTGCTCTTCAGCGTGATCGGCGGCTCCATCGTGTACCGCCTGCTGATCGCCGTCAGTCTGCGGCTGGGTATCGCGCCGACCGACCTCAAGCTCCTCACGGCCGTGCTCGTCGTGGTCGCGCTGTCGATCCCCACCGTGCGCAAGAAGGTGGTGCGGCTGTGAGCGCTCCGGCTCCTCTCGAACTGCGTGGGCTGCGCAAGGTCTTCTTTTCGGGCACGGCCAACGAGGTCGTCGCTCTGAACGGCATCGATCTCGACGTGCCCGCCGGCCAGTTCGTGACCGTCATCGGCTCCAACGGCTCGGGCAAGTCGACGCTGCTCAACGCGGTGGCTGGCACGTTCCCCGTGAGCTCGGGCAAGGTGCTGGTCGGCGGCCGCGACGTGACGAGGCAGCCCGAGCACGTCCGCAGCCGGATGATGGGCCGGGTGTTCCAGGATCCGCGCGCCGGCACCGCCCCGTCGATGACGATCGAGGAGAATCTGGCCATCTCGCTGATGCGCTCGCGGCGCAGCGGTCTGCGCTGGGGTGTGACGCATCGCCGGCGCGAGGTGATGAAGGGTCAGCTGTCGCGGCTCGGCATGGGCCTCGAAGACCGCCTGAAGGCGGGGGTCAGCAAGCTCTCCGGCGGTCAGCGCCAGGCGATGTCGCTGCTCATGGCCACCATCGCAGAGCCGGGTCTGCTGCTGCTCGACGAGCACACAGCGGCGCTGGACCCGAAGGTCGCGGCGACGATCATGGACCTCACCGGCGAGCTCGTCGCGGAGCGCGGTCTCACGACGCTGATGGTGACGCACAACATGGAGCTGGCGCTCCGCTACGGCGACCGCCTGATGATGATGCACGCCGGACACGTCGTGCTCGATCTCGGCAGCGAGCAGAAGGGCGTCCTCGAGGTCGGCGACCTCATCGAGAAGTTCCACGAGGTCGCCGGCGAGGCGTTCGCCGTCGACCGCATGCTGCTGGAGCCCTGAGGAGGCGCCGGGGAGTGCCCGGCGACGCACCCGGCTATACTTGCGGCATGGGTGTGCTGGGGAAGCTCTCTCATTCCGTTTCACTCCGGGGACTGCCGGGCCGCGCGGTCGTCGTGGCCGTGGCCGCCGGTGCCTGTCTGGCTCTCGGGCCGGCGGCAAGACCCTCCCCGGTGGTGGCCGCGACTCCCGCTCCTGCCATCAACGCTCCGTCGGCCATCCTCATCGACCGCCTGACGGGACGCACTCTCTACGGGCGGGACATCCACCACGACCGGCCGATGGCCTCGTGCACGAAGATCATGACCGCGCTCCTCGTGATCCAGCGCTCCCGGTCGCTCGGCAGGACGATCGTCGCTCCCGAGAGCGTGAGATACAGCAGCGGTATCGGCCTGGAGCCGGGTGACCGCATCACGATCAAGCAGGCGCTGCTGGCGCTTGTGCTGAAGAGCGCCAACGATGCCGGGCTCACTCTTGCCGCCGCCGTCGGCGGCGGCGAGACCGGGTTCGTCGCCCTCATGAACCGCAAGGCGCATGTCCTTGGCCTTCGCGACACGCACTTCACGAACGCGACCGGCAGCGTGCGGGACTCGCGCCATCACTCGTCGGTCTACGATCTCGCGAGACTCTCGCGCTTCGCCATGCGCAATGCCCGCTTCCGGGATCTCGTGAAGCGGCGTGAGGCCGTCGTCCGCTGGGGTCCCGGCCACAAGCGCTCGGTCCGTGCCAACAACCTGCTCCTCCACTGGGACTGGGCGGACGGTGTCAAGTGCGGTTTCACCCCGATCGCGGGCTACTGTCTCGTCGGCTCCGGGCGCCCCGGGCTCAGGCCGCTCATCACCGCGACGTTGCACTCCGCAGACCGCGAGCAGGACGCTCTCGACCACGTCGCGCTGATGGAATGGGGCTCGTCGCTCTACGCCGAGAAGGCCCTCGTGAGCACCGGTGAGGAGGTCGCCGCGGTGCCCGTGAAGGGCGGCGGTGAGGTCCGCGTCGCCGCCGGATCGACGCTGACCGCGGTGGTGCGCAGCGCGGCGCCCGTGCGCCGGTCGCTCGATCTGCCGGCACGCTTCACCGCGGCACCGGCCGCAGGCACGCCGGTGGGCTGGGCGACGTACCGGGCCGACGGCGCGCCGCTCGGCAAGGTGAGGCTGGTCGTCGCGGCTGCCGACCCGGCGGAGGCGGCGGCCGCGACGACTCCCTAGGCGGCGGCCCAGGCTACCCGCTCTTCGTCTCCCGGTCCGCCCGCTCGACGATCCGCCGCAGTTCGTCGCGGACACCTGTGTCCAGAGGCTCGGGTCGGTAGTGCTCGAGTATATCGAGCGCCCGCTCGCGCGCGACCTCCACCGGGTCGCGGTAGTGCTGTCCGTCGGCGGCTATCTCCTGGCTGACCGCCCGCAGCACGGCGTTCTTCATGTGCTTACGGGTGTGCGGTTGCGCCAGGAAGTGGCCGCCGGGGCCGACGGCGTCGATGACGTCGAGCGCCAGCGACTCCTCGTCTATTGGGATGTCGAGGAAGGCATGCCGGGCGCGGTGGTAGAGGTCGTCGTCGAGGATGAGGTTCTCGGGCGTGAAGAGCTGGTACGTGTTCGTCAGCCCGATACCGGTGTAGAGCTCGCAGCCGTCCAGCGGCACCTGGAGCAGCTGCAGCATCGTCTCTGCGCCGGCTAGCCACGACCCGCCCTCGGGGGCGTCGGTCCCGCCGAACGGCCCCAGAGCCGGCAAGCCGAAGCTGTGCAGCAGGCCGGTCGCCAGGAAGCGGCAACGGTCGTCGAGCGGCGACGTCATCGTGAGCGCCGTGCGGGGGTCGGCGTAGATCTGCATGACCGACCCGATGACCGGCGCTCCGGGTGCCGCGAGCTCGTGGAGAACCGCCGCGGCGACGATCTCGGCGGCGCCCACGACGAAGGCGCCGGCCTTGGTCGCAGGGGCCGTCGTGCCGAGGTTGGGCATGGTGACGTAGCAGACGGGGATGCCGGCCCGCGCGAAGACCAGGGCCGCTTCGATCCCGTCCCTGTCGTGCATCAGCGGCGACACGGTGCCGATGAGGTCGCTCATGACGGGCCGGCGGCGGAGCTCGTCGGCTCCGCCGGCCACCGCGGTCGCCATCTCGACGGCCGCCTGCGCCAGCCGCTCGCCCTGCACCATGCCCATCAGGTGCTTGCTCGTGTTGTTCCACCCGGCTTCGATCTCGTGCAACTGCGCCGTCTCGCCGCAGTCGCCGGCGCTCACCGTCGGCCACCAGTAGCTGATGGAGCCGAGGCAGTCCTGCATCCGGGTGACTGCCTCCAGGTCGGCCTTGGTGGACGAGCGGCGCTCGCCGGTGTGCCAGTCGATCACCTCGACGCCGCAGCCGTCGGTGGTGCCGTAGGTGAAGCCGGAGCCGAGTTGGAGATCACACGAAGCGTCCCTGGCGCCGAGGGTGAACTCCCGCGGCGCCAGGGCGAGCGCCTCCTCGACGAGCCGGCGCGGCAGGCGGACGAGGTCGGAGCCCGCGTCCGTCTTCGCGCCGGCCTTCCCGAGGATCGCGAGCGCCTTGGGCGACTCGAAGCGCACGCCGGTGGTCTCGAGCAGCCGCAAGGTGGCGTCGCGCAGCGGCTCCAGATGCGCCTCGTCGTGGAACCTCCAGGCGAAGTCGGACCGCAGCGGCGCCAGCGGCTGTCGCCGCGGCCCGCTCTGCTGTGCGGGAGCGCCCGCTCCTGACGACCCGGGCACTATCCCGCCAGCTCCTTCGCCCGCTCCACCGCCATGCCGGCGTTGGCCCCGTAACCGTCGGCGCCGACCTCGTCGGCGTAGGCGGCGGTCACCGGGGCGCCGCCGACCATCACCTTGACGCTCT
>Ga0172371_10014475_pt1 | contig 10157 bp, 10 predicted proteins | sample Lak12m_FD_114543 | JGI IMG/M metagenome (GOLD analysis project Ga0172371, IMG submission 114543) | Freshwater microbial communities from Kabuno Bay, South-Kivu, Congo - kab_022012_12m | ecosystem: Environmental > Aquatic > Freshwater > Lake | place: Democratic Republic of the Congo: South-Kivu... | reverse complement strand
GGAATACGTGATATTTGCGCCGGTATGCTTTGCGCTCATTTTTGTCAAAGACCCTTCATTCAAGCAGTGATATGGCAAAGATAGAACTGTTTGCCCCCAAGATCCTTGCCTTTGAAGGCGGGTATGTCGATGATCCCACAGACCGGGGAGGAGCAACGAACATGGGTGTCACCCTGGCCACCTGGAAAAAGGTTGGGTATGACAAGGATGGAGATAATGATATCGACGTCGATGACATCCGGCTGCTTTCAAAAACAGATGCAATCGCTGTCCTGAAAAGGAATTACTGGAACCGCTGGAGAGCGGACCAGATCAACAATCAGAGCATTGCCGAGATCCTGGTGGATTGGCTTTGGGGTAGTGGCAAATGGGGAATTGTCATTCCACAGCGATTGCTCAAAGTGCCTGAGGATGGCATCGTCGGGCCTTCGACACTTTATGCAGTGAATTCCTCTAACCAGCGAGGACTTCACGCCGCAATCTTTCAGGCTAGGGTATCTTTCATCCGGGACCTGGTCAATAACCATCCGGAACAAAACAAGTTCTTCAACGGATGGATGAATCGTTTGAACCAATTCAAATTCGTCGCATGATAAAACTGGGTTTTCTGATCCTGCTCCTAATCGTTTCATTGACCGGGTGCATTTCTGAGCAAAGATGCCAGAAACGGTATCCACCTGCTGAAAGAACCGAAACGGTCATTCAGCATGATACCGTCACCAGTGTAAAAGATTCACTGATCCCCCTTCCTGCCGATAGCGGACTTATTCGGGCACTGCTTGAATGCAGGGAAGGAAAAGTTGTGATTAGTCAGATCCAGGAGATCAGACCAGGAAAGAAAATCGTTCCGTTTATCGATCTCAAAAACAACATTCTCACTGCCGGGGCAAAGATCGACAGCAGTTCAATCTATTTTGCCTGGAAAGAAACCCATATCCGGGAGTCTAAGGTTCAGTTGAAAGTCATCGAGAAACCGGTCTATAAAGTGACCGGGTTCCAGAACTTCCTGACCTGGTCAGGCATGATTGGCTGGATGATTCTGTTGCTGGTAATCGGAACAGCTTTGATCCGTGCATACATCAAAAAGAAGCTTCCGATATGAACCTTGTCGAAATTGACGATATCCAGAGGTCCCTTCCTTCTCAGTGGAACGAGCTTTCCCGAAAGCAGCTTCTTTATGTTTCAAAGCTGTTCAGGGAACAGCTCACTGTGGTTGATTTCAGGGTAAAAACCCTCTTTGAATTTCTTTCCATAAAAAGAAAGATCTTCAAACGAATTGCTCCAGAGGATGCCTTTACCCTGTGTGAAAGCCTTGATTTTCTGAATAAGGAAGTAAACCTGACCCGAAATCTAATTCCAGTGATCAAAGCCGACCTGAGAAAATACCATGGTCCAGCCGATTCTATGGTGTACTGTACCTTCGGCGAATTCACCCTGGCCTGCGCTGCCCTGGATGAGATTCAAAAGACAGGAGAGGTAAAATACCTGGATGAACTTGTCGCTATTCTTTACCGCCCAAGGAAAGTCTTCTGGTTCATTCGGAAGTACTTCACCGATAACCAGGATCCTCGGGGGAAGTTCATGAACAGGGCTTTGAAGAAAAGAGCCAGAAAAATTGCAAGGGTTGATCACTGTGTCAAGTACTCAATATACCTGTTCTTTAATGGCGTTCTGAATTCCCTAACAGTCCTGTATCCATATGTTTACCAGGAAAAGGATGAAGCCGGAGACCAGGAAAATGGGTGGGCATCCTTGATCATTTCCCTTGCCGATGGCAAGACCGATGATAGAAGCCTGGAAACCATCATGAATTCGAACCTTTACAATGTTTTCATAGGGCTGAACAAAAAGGCAAAAGAGTATCATGAATATATGCGAAAAATCGAATCCTATGACCGACATTAACAGCTACGTTGAGTATTTCCGCACCATTGCCCGGGAACACAAGGAGATCAATAATTTCTACATGATGGATATTAATGAGCCGCTGGATGCACTCAGGTCAACCATCCAATACCCCGCCCTGATCCTGACAAGTCTTTCAGGCAACCTTGAATCTTCAAACCTGGATAATATCCTGGATACGGTTAACGGAGGCTTCATGATTCTCGGCCACCTGACACAGGTCGATGACTTTTCCGCCGAAATGCAGCTTGTTTCAAAGATGAAGCAGATCGGAACCGATGTCATTGCCCGGATGCTGCATGATTACCTAAAATGTGAACTACTTGCCTTGAAAGCCATTCCGGGATTCAATATCAATTCTGTAAGTTATGAGATGCTGGGGCCAGTGTTTGATAATGACTATGGGGTGATGTTTTCCTTCATACTCCAGGATTGTCTTGACCTAGAATATAATCCTTTGCAATGGGAATAGTTATAGACTGTTTCCAGCGTTTCAAACAAATTTCTGCAAATATTTCCATTTTTTTTGTAATTTGTGGATTTATTATTTCTAATATTGTATCTATGAAAGGTTATACCCTGTTGATAATCTTACAGTTTTCCATTTTGCACCTCTTTGGACAGGTTGTGACTATTAAGGGAGATAAAGTAGAAGTTCGTGATATAAATGGCAAATACATTTCAAGTGGCTATTACTCTGAAATGAATGATGCTATTGCTGGTGATAAAATTGTTGTTATCTGGTATAAAAATGATAAGGTTGAAGTGAGATCTCAAGAGTTGAAATATATATCATCAAGTTATTATTCAAGTCTTAAAAAGGTTGCCACTTCAGGAACCAACATCATTTTGTACTATATCAACAAAAAAGTAGAAGTAAGAGATATTAATCTTAAATATATCAGTTCTCACTACTGATAATTCATAACAATTATGGAATTCAAAGAAATCAAAGATCTGATCAACAGTGAAGGGACTATTTTATCCCTTGTTGAATCAGTTGACAGGGATGAAATGACAAATGAAAGGCTTTATATCAAAGCAACCTGTTTGAATGTAAGAGCAAATATTTACTGTAAGGTGAATCCATTTGCACTGGAATTATTTTTTCAGGGTCGGATAGCCGTTAAGGAGTTGTTCTTATTACGTGTAGACGAGGAGTTCATTATCGAGTTCAATGGTAATCAGGATAAAATAGTTTGCGATGATGAGTTTATTGACCAGGTCATCAACAACATTGGATGTGCAAACAGTCACTATTATGTCCTACCTCAAAACATGAGGTTAAATTCCCCTTTCGATGAAATTTTACATATTGTTGAAAGAGATTACATAAATGGATTGGGGTCTGTTATGGCTGATAGAATCAATGGCCGAAGATGGATAATTGACAATGGGTTACAACAGTAATGCAAAAAAATCATACTAAGACTCAATTATAATGATTATTTTTAAGAATATCACAGATAAATTTATTTGGGGTGCCTGAAAACCAAAATAGAGTAAGGTGCGGATGTCGAAAAGCATATGAGTAGACGATATAAAATTTAAATTTACAGTTATGCCATACGATGGAAAATGTAAATGGTGTGGAAGGACATTTAACAAACCTTCATTGATCTCCATTAAGTCTGCTATACAAGGGGATCGGAAAAATTATTGCTCCGATAAATGCTATAGTGAAGCAACAGGTTCTGGCGGTAGTGGTGGTGGTTCAAGTTCTGGTGTTTCATCGGCACACTATACTGGAGAATCTCCTGAAGCAATTGAAGCAAGGCAAAGAGCAGAAAGGGAACAAAGATTTGAATCGAAAGTTGAGAGCATCTCGAAAATTACATTTAGTTCAGATGTTCACCAAATTGAAGAGACTCTTAATGAATTGGCGACATTAGGAGCTTCAAAACCTGATAAGGAAGTGAGGAATGTTATTGTTGAAAAAATGGAATTTGGAATAATGAAACTGAGAAATGCCGGAATGCATTCTGAGGCAACTTATTTTGCTGCTAAAGTTGAAAAAATCAAACCTAAGTGGTTTGATTTATAATTTGTCTTGTATGTATGAAAAGTTACACTGGTGCAATTTAAGCATTTAATTACCAGAGGTTTGTCGATAGTCTGTTAAAACAGAGTACTTGGTAATTATGTGTTTGACCTTGTGAAATTCATATTAGTATTGAAGGAATAGTTGACTATTCCTTCTTAGAGATTTTTAAACTTTACTTTCATCTGTCTTTTTTTGTGTCCTTTAACTTGTTCATCATTGAGCTTTTCTTTGCTCAATGCATACCAGTGAAACCAATCTTTCCGAACGTAAAATAGCCGAAGCCTGGGCTAAGATTACCATTATCAAATGGAAGAAGAAACTTACTTCCAATAAAATCGGCGATTCCGGGATTCTCCTTAGAAGTTTCAAATACAACGTTCTTGCATCAGCACAGGGAAATGTGCTGAAAATCACCCTGCTTTTCGAGTATTACGGTCGCTTTGTCGATATGGGAGTCGGCAAAGGCGTAAAGATCGGCGATGTGAAAGAATCTGCCGCTTCACGCAAGCTTTCCGGGAAAATGCTCGGAAACCGCAGACGTCCGAAGAAATGGTACTCAAAAACTTTTCATGCCGAAGTCATGAAGCTGAGCGAAATCTTCACCAAGGAATATGGGCACCGGGGAGTTGTGGCAATTACCGAGAACCTTTCTGATAAATCCCTCAAGAATGGCTAAAAACGAAACATCCACAGCCACCGTCATTTTCAACGGTGAAAAAGCCAATGCCACCCTCAAGCAATTAGAGGCTGAAGCCAGGAAACTCAACGCAGAACTCCGGCAACTGAATGTCAATTCAAAGGAATTCGGAGATAAAGAGAAGGAGTTTCAAAGAATAAACGGCAGGGTCAGGGAAATCCGGGGTGAGATCAACCAGACCGGTGGTGCCTTTTCAAAGCTGGCTGATCAGGCCAATAAGTACCAGCAGATCCTGCAGATGATCACCGTAGGCCTGATCGGGTTTGGCGCTTCGTTGGTCGGCTTGATCAAAGGCAATGCGAAACTTGAGGATTCGCTGGCTGATATCCGCAAAACCACAAAGCTGACTGTCGATGAAGTAAAGAAACTGAATACAGAACTGGGCAAGATCGATACCCGGACATCCCGGAGCGATCTTCGGGAAATGGCCGTGGTCGCCGGTCAGCTTGGGATTGCTCAGAAAGATATCCTCCCGTTTGTTGATTCCATTGACAAACTTAATGTCGCTCTCGGAGCAGAGATCCAGGGAGGGGCAAGCGAAGTGGCAACCCAGATGGGAACCCTTCGGAATGTCCTGACCGACATGAAGACTTCCGCGGTTTCCGACGATATGCTTCGGTTGGGTAATGCTATCAATGTCCTGGGTGCAGATGGGTTCGCCACAGCGCCGGTACTGGTCGATCTTTCAAACCGGATTGGTGGTGTTGGAATGTCGCTCGGTTTATCTTCTGCTGAAGTGATGGGCATTTCTGCCACACTCCAGGAGCTTGCAGTTTCCACCGAACGGGGCGGAACGGCAATGACGAAGATCCTGATGAAGATGACTTACAATACCGCCGACTTTGCAAAGGTGGCCGGGATCCCGTTGCAGGAATTTACCACACTGGTAAACACTGATCTTTATGGCGCTTTCGTGAAAGTCGTTGAAGGATCGAAACGTGGCGGAGAAGGAGCAACAGTTTTGGGCAAGTTGATCCGGGAACTGGAAATTTCCGGCGCCGGCGCTTCGGAAGTCTTTGCAAAGCTCGGAGACAACACCGAAATGCTCCAGCAGAAAGTTGACTTGGCCGGCAAGTCTTTACAGGGCACCGATGAAATTATCAGGCAATTCAATGACAAGAACACAACCCTGGGAGCTACCCTGGATAAACTCGGGAAAGAGTTTTACCGGCTGATCACCTTACCGGGTGTTACCGAGTTCCTTAAATCCATGGTCGGATCGGTTGTCAACCTTGTCGCCTGGTTCAAGGCATTGCCTGAGTGGGTAGACAAGTACCGCATACAACTGATCGCTGTCACCGGCGTCATCGGTGTTTACATTGCAGCCCAGACAAGATCGATCCAGGTTGCAATACTGAACAACCTGACATTAAAGGAAGGAATTCTTCTGAAAATGAAGGATGCCGTGGTTCTCGAATACCTGGTCATCAAGGAACAGTTGCTTGCCATCTGGAAAGCCAATGGCACGGTTGCAACCAAACTGGCTACAACCGCACAATGGTTGTGGAATGCAGCCATGGCTGCTAACCCGATCGGTCTTGTCATTGCAGGTATCACCGCCCTTGTCGCTGCTGTCAAGACTTACGAAACCTATAACAGCCAGGCCATTGCCCTGGAAAAGTTAAAAGCTTCGACCACTGTTCTTCTGGCCGATGCCAATAAAACACTTGAAGATGCTTATGAAAAAGTTGCAGGCACCGTCAGGAACCTGAACCTGCTTTCGGTTCAGGAGAAAAAGGATCTCCAGGAAAAGATCGATCTCACCATCAAGCAGGCTGAAGCGGAACTGGTATTGTTGCAGGCAAAACAGAAATCGATCGGTGAAGCAGCGGCGAAACCGACGATACTGCAGAGGGTCTGGAACACGGTAAAAGGTGCCGGCAGCCCGGGTGGAGCAGCAATGGCAGTGGCCGGCAATGCCATCGATGCGCAGGAGAACCGTGAGGAAGCCACTAAACCCTATGATGAAGGGATTAAAAAGCTCCAGGATAAAATCTCCCAGTTCAAGGATGCAAAACAATCCCTGAGCGATGTCCTCAATGCGGAAAGCATCGGAGATAAAATCGTAGGGGAATCACTCGACAACCTGGAAGCAAAACTTTCCAAGTACCAGATCGCTCTTAAGGCTTCGGTTGCCGGCTCAGAAGATTTTATCCGTGTCCAGGGCAAGATCAAGGAACTGAATAAGAAGATTCAGTCGTTCGACCGTTCGGATCCGGCGTCCGGAACACCCGGCGAAGCTGAATCCAGCGCAAAGAAACAGGCCGATTATCTTCTTGACATTAAAAAACAACTGGCACAGGCCAGGGCTGCTGTCACCGAAGGCGAGATGGAACGGGAACTGGCCATTGAAGAAGAGAAACTGGCCGAACTACTTGAAAAAATAAAAGGTAATTCGGCTGATGAAATCGAACTGCGAAGGCTTCTGACCGATAAGCTCATCCAAAAACAGGACGAGATTCGAGACAAATACGCTGAAAAGGAACTCCAGAACCAGTACAGGATAGATAAGGAACTGTCTGAGGCAAAAATGGAAGCCCTGGACAAGAATTCTGATGAATATCTGCAGGCGGTCCTTGATTCTCTTCAGCGGGAAATGGAATATACCCTGTCGGTAACAAAGGCAACCGAACAGCAGAAACAGACTATCAAAGCCACTTATGCACAGAAGGCCACGAATGTCGTGGCAAAGCATAAGGATAATGATGATCAGGAACTTTTCAATTACCAGGAGCAGCTTAAAACACTGCGCCTTAAATCCGATATCGACCTTGCAGAAAAACAGGTCAAGATCCGGCTGGAAGTTGATGCAAAGTACCGGAAGATCCTTGAAGACAACATTAAGGATGAAGCCCGGACTGCCGAGATCAAAAAGCAAATTGCGGAAGAGGTTGCTGCCAGGCAGATTCAGCTTTCCAAGGAGACTGCCCTGAGGGTAGCTGACGATGCGATTTCACTTGCACAAGGGGCAGTCGACGGTCTGGCACAGATCTTCGCTATGCAAACCGATGCTGAAAACCAGCAGCTCCGCCAGGATGAACAAGCCAACGATAAAAAGAAAGCAAATCTTCAGGCTCAGTTGGATGCCAAACTGATCTCAAAGGCACAGTATGATGCACAGGTGGGCAAAATGGATAAAGACCTAGAGAAGAAGCGCAAGAAGATGGAGCATGATCAGGCTGTAAGGAACAAAGAGGTCGCTTTGTTCAATGCGCTGATCAGTATTGCAACGGCTGTTGCATCAGCTTTAAGTGCAGGTCCGGGTACCGGGATCGTGCTCAGCATTATCACTGCCGCCCTGGGAGCGATCCAGATCGGTTACATCCTGAGTCAGAAAGTTCCGGAAGCTGCCATGGGCCGCTATTCAGTAATAGGTCAGGATGATAACAAACTCTACCGGGACGTTCCCTTGGTGAACAATCCTGAGACAGGATTGTATTCGACACCCACGCTGATTAGCGAGACCGGCCAGGAACTTGTGATCGATCCCAAGACGACCAAAAACCTGATGATCAACTATCCTCAGGTGATAGAGGCGATCAACTTTGCCCGGGTTCCGCAAAGAGCTGTGGGAAAATACATGGAAACACCTTCGGTGAATTCCCAGCCGGTTGCACCGGTGGTCGATCCGGAGTTCACGGCAAGCATCAATCGGCTGAATTCCCTGATCGAACAGGGTATTCCAGCCTTCATTTCCTTTGAACACCTCAGAGAAACAACCAACCGTGTAAACCAGATCGAAGCCGAAGTTTCAAAATAAACCCATTATGCTCTCCATCCTGATCGCCGACCAGCCACTTGATTTGTCCGATGATTTTTCGGTTTCGCTGAACCTTAAATCGCCACTTTTCAATGATGTCGGGGATTATTCCTACCCATTCAAGGTTCCTTCCACAACAAGGAACAAAGCAATCCTGGGGTGGAAAAATCGTATTGCCGCATCCCAAAGCATCTATGAAACTTATGAGGGCAGCTTCCGGTGGAACGGAATCGTTCTGTTCAAAGGTCAGGTGAGGATAAAAACAGCCGGAGAAAAGACCTTTGAAGGCATCCTGTATATCAATAAGGGAAATTTCAATTATGAGGTGAAAGACCTTATGATGAACAGGGTTGATCTCGGACTGAAAGAGTTCGCCAGCGATCAGGATGCGATCAATTACTTCAACTGGTCACTGACCCATTTTTATCCGGAGGTCGATTTCTCCATGCCGAAGATCGGCAACCTGGATTATTACGATCCGCCAGCCACCAACCCGGAGTTGATGGCCTATAATTACGTTTTCCCGGATGGATTGCTGCATAAAACCACTTCGGATGGCACCCAGCGAACGATCCTTGTACCTTTCCTTTACCTGAAATATGTCCTGAATAAGCTGGCTGAAATCTTCGGCTACCGGCTCGAAGATGAATTTTTCACCTCCAGCACCGAGCTTTCCCGCCTGGTCATATACCATTCGGTAAACTTAAGCGAAGTAATTTTCGGTCTTCAGCAGCTCTTTTATTGCCGGTTTGTTCCCAAGGTAAAGGTGAGCGAGTTTATCTCCGGCTTAGAAAAATGGTTCAATTGCAGCTTCCATGCCGATTCTAAACAAAGGGTCATCCGCATTGTCGGCAACAGGAATGTGTTGCTGCATTCCGAATTGGTTGAGTTTTCCGAGAATATCATTTCAATTTCCCAGGAGATCCCGGATGAGATCACCGGGTATAGGTTCATGATCGGACCCGATGCAGGGGATAAAGTATACCAGGCCCAGTTGGATGCCGAAAAGGGGATCACGGATTACATCCGTGGCGCTGTCGGGAGCTTCTCGGAGATCCCGCCATATCCCTTTACGTGGATTGGAGACATCTATTACGTTGTTGACACGAATACCTGGTGGCAGCTCGGAGTCAACGGTATTACCTTTCTGATCGAATGGATTCAGATGCCAAACGGCCCTGTATTGACTGACAAGTTCTTTTATAAATATGGTGATGAAAAGAACAAGTTTGAGACGATCTTTTCCTCCCTCTATGACAGGTTCGCGATCGTCAGTTGCGGGAACCTGGCAGCGGATAAAGACAAGATCACTCCCCGGCTTTTCTGGGTAGGCATGACAGGTGGATGGGGAACACCCGTGGAACTCCGGGGGCTTGCCGATGGTGGCAATCTCTCCCTGAGATATACCGGTTCACACGGCATTTTCAATCTTTTCTGGAAGGACTGGGTGGATTGGATCATGAATACACGAAAGAGCGTGAAGATTGAAAAGCAGATGGATTTCATCGAACTGAAAAACATCGATTTTACGAAGCGATACCGGATGAACGGGATCAATTATCTGGTCAGTGAAATTTCAGTCACCCTTAACAAATCCTCGATCAAACCGGCACAATTGAAGTGCTTCGCCTGTCCCTGATCCTGTCCTTTATTTCACCGGTTCATCATGGTACTATTGCACCATGATCGACATCACCGAAACCCCTAACCTTGTTTCGTTTGCCGGGAACCCGGTCTTATTCGAGGCCTGC
>Ga0172371_10014474_pt1 | contig 10158 bp, 9 predicted proteins | sample Lak12m_FD_114543 | JGI IMG/M metagenome (GOLD analysis project Ga0172371, IMG submission 114543) | Freshwater microbial communities from Kabuno Bay, South-Kivu, Congo - kab_022012_12m | ecosystem: Environmental > Aquatic > Freshwater > Lake | place: Democratic Republic of the Congo: South-Kivu... | reverse complement strand
TGACCCTGAGGGAAATATCATCGAATTGCAATCCTGGTCAAAATAAAAAAAGACTTGAGCATCCTCAAGTCTCGTCATAGGTCCAGGAAATATTATCCTCTGGCTAAAGCCAGCGCGCCGACCAGTCCGGCCTGGTCGCCCAGCTTGGCAAAACAGATCTGCAGGTTTTTGATGTATTCAGGCGTCATCACGCTGCTTTCAAGGGTTCTCTTGACCGGGTTTAACAGCAGGTCTCTTGAATTGGATACCCCTCCGCCCAGTACGATAACCGTTGGGTTAAAGATATGCAGCAGGTCGGCAATGGCGCGGCCCAAAAAGGTTCCGGCTATTTCAAAGGCTTCATTTGCCAGTTCGTCACCCTTGGCTGCCGCCTCGGCGACCATGCGGGAGGTCGGTTTTTGCGGTTCAAGCGAAAGGATCGACGCGCGGCCTTTTTTCAATTCGCGCTCGACAAAATTGGCGATCCCGGTGCCTGACGACATGGATTCAAGATGGCCGCGGTGTCCGCATCCGCACATTGGGCCGTCAGGTAAAACGGTAATGTGACCCACTTCTCCGGCAATGCCTTGCGCGCCAACCAACAGTCTGTCATCGATAATGAAGCCGCCGCCGATGCCGGTGCTGATGGTTAAATAGATCAGATCGTGATGGCCTACCCCGGCGCCGTACTTCCACTCACCCAGTCCGGCCAGGTTGGCGTCGTTGCCGATGATAGTCGGAACGTGATGACGTTTTTCCACCATCTCACCCAATGGCAGATCGATCCATCCTCTAATGTTGGGTGTTTTATAAACCAGGCCTGTTTTAGGGTTTACCGGCCCTGGTACGGCAATACCGATGCGCTCGACTACGCCGTTCTCAGGCCATAGTTCCCCGATCAGATCGATCAGACGGTCTTCAGGTTTCTCATCCCCAACATGAGTGTCAATGATCTTTTTATTGACAGGTTCGATTCCTTCTGCAGGATACAAGGCAGCTCTTAATTGGGTTCCGCCGATGTCAATTGCGATGTACATTTTTTCTTCGCTCATTTCTAACCTTTCCTGCACGTAATTTCTAATACTGGTCGGGGATTTTATCTTTTCATAATGAATTTTACCAATAAAATCTATTTAACGATTAATATTGGTTTTTTTATAAACTGCCTTGTTAATTCTGAAAACCTTGTGGTATAATCCAGTCTCGCGCCGCGAAGGCGACAGGAAAATATTAAGGTCAGGTGTAAAAATGAGCGATTTGATTAAAGCCTATGATGCTCCCGTTAACCCCAATATCCCGGAACTTCGTACCGGAGACTCGGTTAGCGTTCATGTAAAAATCAAGGAAGGCAACCGCGAACGTATTCAGGAATTCAAGGGCGTCGTCCTCTACATGCATAACTGCGGTAACAACTCCACGTTTACCGTACGCCGCGTTGCCAGCAACGGAATTGGTGTGGAACGCACCTTCCTGCTGCGCTCGCCGCGCATCGAGAAAGTTGTGGTGGAACGCCATAGTAAGGTCCGCCGCTCAAGGTTATACTTCCTGCGCGAACGCTCCGGCAAGAGCGCCCGCCTGAAACAGAAATTCAATTAATCCGTCTCAAAGATCACATCAGGGTGCAACCAACGCCGAGGTTGTACCCTTTTTTCTTTAATTCATGTGCTGGTTTATTTTTGACCAGCTAATGACAACTTCTGCATCTAATGGTTTAATAAAGACAGTAAACAAGCAAGCAAAAACCCTTCATTCAGCAACCCAGAAGGGAAATGGAGAGTCATGACCTCAACCATTGGAATGCTCGATTCCGGCGTAGGCGGGCTGACCATCCTGCGTGAGATCCGCAGCCTGCTGCCCGCACATCCCCTGGTCTATCTGGCCGACCAGGCTCATGTACCCTATGGTGAACGCAGCCAGGACGAGGTGCGCGGTTTCGCCAAGGAGATCACCCGTTATCTGATCGATCAGGGAGCCGGTTTGATCATAGTGGCCTGTAATACCGCCTCGGTCGCCGCCTTGAAGTATTTGCGCGAAGAATTCCCCGACACCCCTTTCGTGGGTATGGAACCCGCTGTGAAACCTGCCGCCGAACAGACCCGCTCTGGGGTCGTCGGCGTGCTTGCAACTTACGCCACTTTCCACGGTGAAGTATACAACTCGGTCGTGGAACGCTTTGCCAAGGGGGTCACCCTGTTGGAAAACCACTGTCCCGGACTGGTCGGACAGATCGAAAAGGCCGACTTGACCGGCCCCGTCACCAGAAAGATCCTGGAAGACGCGCTCAACCCCATGCTGGAAAAAGGGGTCGACACCGTGGTATTGGGGTGTACGCATTACCCCTTTGTGATCCCCCTTATCCAGCAAATTGTGGGGCCTTCCGTACGTGTGATAGACCCCGCCCCTGCCGTTGCCAGACAGACAAAGCACATTTTGAAGGAACACGGCTGGCTGGTGGATGGTTCCGCTTCACGGCCTATGCGCCTGATCACCACCGGCAATGCGGACTTTCTCGAGCAAAACCTGCCGGTTTACCTGGGCTATTCCCACGCGGTGGAATCCGTCCAATGGCGAGATGGACGGCTTGTTGAATGATCGTGTTGTTTGAGGATGTTACAATGGGTGCTATCATCGTGAAAGGCAATCTATGAAGGAAGTAAAACTCGCCCTGGTCGGTTTTGGCAATGTGGGTAAAGCGTTGGTGAACCTGATCGAGTCCAAACGCCCTGTATTACGGGAACAATTTGGGTTTGACCCAAAAGTCATCGGTATTGCCACCGGCCGGCACGGCATGGCGCTCAACCCGCACGGCATTGACGTGCAAAAGGCCGTCGCGCTTTCAGAATCAGGGAAGCGCCTCGATTCCCTTTCCACAATGCCCCAGCCAGATTCGATTCTTGAGTTCATCCAAAACTGTCAGGCGGACGTCCTGTTTGAAAATTCGCCTGTCAACCATCACACTGGCCAGCCCGCAGCAGACCACATTAAGGCGGCTCTGCAGGCGGGCATGCACGCCATTACCGCCAACAAGGGACCGGTTGCCCATGCTTACCAGGAACTCATGGCTCTGGCAGAGAAACGCCAACGGAGATTCCTTTTTGAATCCGCGGTGATGGATGGCGCGCCCATCTTTTCATTGTTCCGCGGAGCGCTGCCTGCCATAGAGTTAAAAGGTTTTTATGGGGTCTTGAATTCATGCACCAACCTGTTGATCGAGTTGATGGAAGCAGGCAAGGATTTTGAAGACGCCGTGGATTACAGCAAGTCGATCGGGATTGCCGAAACCGACCCGTCAGCCGATATTGACGGTTGGGACTCGGCCATCAAGCTTTGCGTACTTTGCAACGTTTTAATGGGGACGCAAATTACTCCCGACCAGGTGGACAGGACCGGAATTCACGGGCTTTCGCCAGAAAACATCCGTGAAGCCTTGCAAGACGGCAAACGCTGGAAGCTGGTCTGTTCGGCGCAACGCACGCCGCAGGGTGTTCAAACCAGGGTTGCGCCTCAGCGCGTTAAACCCGACAGTCCGCTTTACAGCATTAACGGCACAAGCTCCTTCGTCCAGTTCGAACTGGATACCCTGCCCGGATTGGGCATCCTCGAAAGCAACCCGGCTCCGCAGACGACTGCCTACGGTTTGCTGGCCGACCTGATCAATGCGTTACGAGGAGCATGAGCATGACAGAACAGGCAGAAACCGCCATCATCCTCGCGCTCGGAACGAACCTCGGAGACCGGTTGCAAAATCTCAAGGAAGCCCTGCAAAAGCTTTCAGCGAATATTAAGATCGATCGTTGCTCCAGAGTTTATGAAACTCCGCCTTGGGGATACCTCGATCAGCCTGCTTTCCTGAACCAGGTTGTGACGGGAAGGACCTTCCTGAAACCGCAGCAATTATTATCCTTTGTCAAACAGGTGGAGAGCAACATGGGCAGGGTCAAGAATTTTCGAAATGGACCTCGCCTGATCGATATCGATATTTTGGTGTTTGGCGACCAAACCCTTGCCTTGGATGATCTGGTCATTCCACATCCGCGCATGGCGGAACGCGCTTTCGTGTTGGTCCCTCTGGCCGAATTGGAACCCGACCTGGTCATCCCCGGGCAGAAGCTAAGTGTGCGTGAATTTCTGCAAAAAGTGGATACCGACAACATCGAATACGTGGCAGAAAACACAACTACTGGTCTCTCATAAGGAACCGCCATGACAGATCGTGCATTCGACAATCACACCTGCATAATGGGAATTCTCAACATCACCCCTGATTCATTTTCAGGAGACGGCTTGCTGAATAAAAGCAACTGGCTGGAAGAGGCGTTGCGGAAAGCCGCTGCAATGGTCGATGCAGGCGCCGACATTCTGGATATCGGCGGTGAAAGCACGCGTCCGGGCGCACAGCCCGTCGGTCTGCAAGAGGAGATGGACCGCATCCTCCCGGTGATCGAAGCGGTGCATGAAAGGCTGGAGGTTGTCCTCTCCGTGGATACCTACAAATCCGGGGTGGCTGAAGCGGCAGTACAAGCTGGCGCGGACTGGATCAACGATGTTTGGGGGCTGCGCGCCGATGCCGAGATCGCCGTTGTTGCTGCCCGCCACAAAAAAAAGCTCGTCTTGATGCACAACCGCAGCAAACCCAACCAGGCGGAACTGCAATCCCGTCTGGGGGGGAGGTATATCGGCGTGCCCTATCAGAACCTGCTGCAAGACGTGAAGAACGAATTATTGGAAAGCGTTCAAATTGCCCGTAATGCCGGAGTTCAAGACGACCAGATCATCCTGGATCCGGGTATCGGCTTCGGTAAAACGGTGGAACAAAACCTTGAACTGCTCAACCGCCTGGATGAACTCAAAGCCCTGGGCTTCCCCATCCTGTTGGGAGTATCCCGCAAATCGTTTATCGGTTACACGCTGGACCTTCCGCCGGAAGACCGCCTGGAAGGTACTGAGGCCGCCTGCGCGGTGGGCATTGTACGCGGCGCGGATATTCTGCGTTTGCACGACGTACAACCCGTCACACGCGTCGCTCGCATGACAGACGCCATCTTGCATTCCAAGAGGAATTGATGAAAAAACAACGCCCCGAATTATTCTTTGCACTCGTGATCTTCCTCATCGGAACAGCCCTGCTCCTCATCACCCCGGCTGGCGCGAACTTTGATGAAGAGACTTACGTTGCCCGCATTTGGGAAATGGGTCTGGGGCATTTCATCCCCAATTCTTATCTGGATACAGAGGGCGGTTTTCCAAACGCTTTCTTGAAAATATCTTACAGACGGCAGATCAACGTCCCCATTATCAATCTGGAGGTTCTCAAAGAACAAGCCAAAGTAAAGATCGATTGGGATGATTTTTCGACCAACGAGACCCGCGCGGGATACTTCCCGACCACGTTCATCCTCCAGGCTGCCATCATGCGCATAATGGGCGCCCACTTTCAATTGCCTGTCCTGTATCTCTATTATCTTCTACGGTTTTCTTATCTGCTGCTTTATAGTCTGCTCGTCTATCTTGCCATCCGAGTGCTTCCATTTGGCAAATGGGTCTTTGGCACGCTGGCTTTGACCCCCATGTGTCTGATCCAGGCTGCTTCCATTTCTGCAGACCCAATTGCAATTGGTGTAGGTTTCCTTTTTACCGCCTGGATATTAAAACTGTGCAGCGACGCCTCGGAAGGAATGACAAAGAAGGAACTGATCATCACCAGCCTTCTCATCCTGGCTGTCGGCACCTTGAAAACCAACATGGTCTTCCTGCTGCTGCTCCTGTTCATCCTCCCCGCCCGCAAGGTTGCCAAAAACAAAGCCTGGATGGTGGTTTTGGTTTCGTCCATTATCAGCATGCTGCTGGCTTTTGGTTGGATCTATATCACCTCGCAGATCTTCACCACCGATCGTGAAGGATCAGGCATCTATCCCGCCGCGCGTCTGTTCTCCATTTTTACCGATCCGCTCGAATTTCTTAAGAACGTCACCGTCACGATCTCAGGCAGGTTGGCCACCTTTTACAAGCAGGCCGTTGGCGTTTCAGGATACGGTTACTGGCTTTTACCCAACCTGGTTTACTGGCTCTTCCCCCTTGCTGTCTTTTTGGCTTTCTTCAATGAGAAAAACCCGATCCAATTGACCCTCAAACAACGCATCCTTTTTGGATTGGCGGGTCTTTTCAACATTGCCATGGTCTTCGTGATCTTTTACGTGGCTGAAACGCCGGTAGATTATGTGGGTATTTGGGGCATTCAGGGCAGGTATTTTGATCCTTTCATTCCCCTTTTGTTGATCCCCTTCATGTTCAAACTTCGCTGGCGCCTCACACCTGCCATCACCGGCGTACTGGCCACCCTTCTCGCTGTTGTGGTTACGGTTACGCTGTTCCTGGATTTTCACGCCATTTGCGGTTCCACCTGGTTTAACGGAAAAGTATGCGCTTATCCCTATTATAAAAACTGGGACCCCTCAACTTTTAGGGGAGTCGAGATGGATGAAAACACCACCATCACCCAGGGTTTTGTGGTCGATTGCAACCAGCTTTCACAGATCAGGGTATGGATAAAACAATACGAACCGGTAAAAAACGAACTGGAGTTTTTCACCCTTGAAACACAGACCGGGCAACCTTTACGCACCGCCTGGATTCGGTCGGAAGAAATTCCCCAATCCGGCTGGCTGGTGATCGACATGCCCCCTACCCTCTACCAGAGGAACCAGGAACTGCAGTTCCGGCTCTTGCCAAATGGCAAAGGCGGGATCCCGCAGCTTGAACTGGCAAGATTTCCAACGCTGGAATATTCTCGTGGTGTAGTTTCAATTAATAATGAATCGCTGGATTCAAGCCTGGTCTTCCAATACACTTGTCTTGACGGGATCTCAAACCTTTTGAAATAATCCTCAAACGGTCTTTTGCATCGAAACCGTTTCGTTTTCAATGGCCTGCTGCAGATAACTCTGCATACCATTTTCCGGTGGGAACGTTAGATGCTGCACTTTACTGGGGACGTTGGAGATATCCAGCGACATGGCTTGAATGAGTAGCTGGAATCCTAAAATGATGGGCAATACCGCGATCAACACAGTTCCGGTGGAAGCGACCACCCCGGCCTGGGCTGACTCGGCCCATTTCTCGATTCCCCATATGACTCCAAACAAACACAACAGGAAACCCAAGATCAAATAAAGGGATACAGCAGAAAAATCATAAAGGAAATACTGTGAAAAGAAACGCCCAAAGATCCTGGCGGTCAGGTTCGTGCTGAAAATGAAAAGTTCGCGCGACAGACGCACCGAACTGCGCTCATCCTGATAGATGGCCGGCATGGGAATATCCATCACCACAGCGTTCAATTTCCGCAATTCGCACAACATGGACGTTTCGAAAAAGTAGCTGCGTGCAATACATTGAGGATCAAGCGTCGCCAGTTTGGAAGCCGAAATGGCCGTGAATCCGTTGGCCGGGTCGAACACGTTCCAATAGCCGCTGGCGATCTTGGATAAAAAGGTAAGAGACAAGTTTCCGATCTTGCGCACAAACGGCATCTTGCGTAACGCCGCCGGATGCAAAAAACGGTTCCCCTTGGTGTAATCCGCCTGCCCGCTGACAATGGGCTCGATCAGGTGCGGGATCAGGTTTACGTCCATCTGGTCGTCGCCGTCCAATTTGACCACAATATCCGCGTCCAACGACAGCGCGCAGGAGTATCCGCTCAGCATGGCGCCCCCCACGCCCATATTCTTTTTATGGGTGATCAGGGTGATGCGCTTATCCTTGACGCTTCTGATGTTTTCTTCTGTGGCATCTTTACTGGCATCATTAACCACCACTACGGCATCCACATATTTTGGTATGCCTTTTAGAACCTTTACGATGGTTTCTTCAACGTTATAGGCGGGGATCACAACCGCAATTTTTTGATGGGTTGATTCCATGTTTGCTCCGGGGTTTTTCGTTTGGAAATCAGTTTAGGCAAGACTTGTTTATTAAAAGCTGTCTGGCCTCCTCGCTGATCTTGTAATTCCCTTCAGATAAATTCCTGCAGTAGCTGACCTTGTGATATGGGTTGTCCAGGAACATGGGTAGCAATCTATTTAAAGCACCCACATCTCCCAACTGCGCATATGCCTTGATAAAGGGCAGCAGTTCAACTTTGTCATCTGGATGAAGGTCTTTGGATTGCGCCTCCTCCCATAAGCGGGTGGCTTCTGCATTATCGCCTTTTTGCAAAGCCAGTTCACCCTTTTGATAATAAAAACACCATCCGTGCGCAGGTTCTGCCCCGAACATGGCGACAGGAGGGGTTGTAACTGCAGCGTTCAGGTCAATCTGGTTCAGCCTGGAATGGCTGCCAACCATCTGGATGTCGCTTGAATCATAAACTGAATAATCCGGTGCGTCTCCGTCTATAAGATGCAGACATGAAACCTCCGACGGGACGGACATTACGAGCAGATTGCTGGCTTCCATGTTGAGCAAATATGTGCGGAAATCCCGCTGTGGGTCTTTATCCATCTGGACGTTGCGTATAAGTGAGTTATTAAGAGTCTCCGCGGTAACAACCGGGTTTTTTGCTTTCGGGTAATACATCATATTCACCGGCCCCCAGATGTTAAAACCTTCCACGATATCGTAATTTACTGACCTGCCGGTGAGAAAAGTGCCTGGTTTCAAGGAAGGCGCCCGCCACGAAAGCTGCCACCACAAGTCTTTTGAGCCCTGCCAATCGGCAGCCATGTTCTTCTCAACCGCCAGTTGGGTTACTATGGCGGAAAAAATAAAGAAAGAGATGATCACCGAGCGGATGCCTGGCTTGAACGCGTAATGTATTAAAGCTGCCATTATTAATATGCCGCCGATCATACCCGAGAGTGAATACTTCCCATAACTTGAGAAGGTAACTTCACGATCTACAAACACAATCGGCAGTGAAGTGGCAATCACCGTGATCAGTCCCACGATCAGTAACTGCAGGAATTCTTTTTTATTCAGCGAAGGATCTCGTTCTTCTTTATGGATTGCGCGATAGAGGAAAAACACAAGCAAAGCCCCGAGTAATGCGATCCCTGCACAGAAAAGGAAATCCTTCAGACGCAGACTATTCAAGTACTTGTAAGCCGGTTCAAACCAGGCATATATGCTGATATTCAACAGATTATTGAATAGACCGCTCAGGATGGTGAGGACTTTATAGACGGGTGAGTTGGCGAACAGGTTTACAAAGGTTCCCAGGTCGGTGCCGGCGCGTTGGTTGTTAAAGAAAAAGAAACGCCAGATGAAAAAACCTCCCAATGTGAAGGCGTAGGGGATATATCTAACCAAAGACCTGCCAAATAATTTCAATTTTCTCGTATCGGGGCTTATTTGATAGACCATCAGGCAGATCACGGTCAGGCGCAATGCTTCCAGGCCAAGGTAGTATTCGTTCAGAAAAACAGACCACAACGCCAGGAGGGCCGCCGCCACCGCTGAGATTATCCTGACCAGGACGGTTTTTCCGGTCAACACCTTTATGGTGAGAGCAATTGAAAAAATGTAAAATGAATAAGACATCAACATCAAGACGAAATTGAAGGCGTCCGGAAAATCCGTAAAACCCGGGTAGATCACTGACATGACTCCCACAGCCAATGCCAGAACTTTTCGTCCCGGCCACAGCTTGCGGACAATCCACATGGCACATATGGCAGCGGCAACGTTCAACGTTAGCTCCAACACCTGGTAATAATGGATATTCAGTCCGAAGAGCATGTATAGCCACTGCAGGGTGAACCCGGCGCCGGGTCGGTCGATCCAGGCTGTGATGAGTATCTTTTCAGGCCCGTAAGTATATGCGCCGTAGACCGCGTGATAATCGTCCGCGTAGAAACCGCACTGCCTCACCATAGGTAAAAAAGTGATCAATGAAATTAAAATGACGACGATATTGCTGCATAGAACATCGTGACGGGCAATCCACTCACGGATTTTAACGAAAATCGTCATACAGGGTTCTCCAGGATATTTTTTCGGGTTTATTCCAATAAATTGTAATTCATTCCAGGAGATTCACAAGCGCGAACTCAACAATCGAACTGTACGTAGTGCCTCAAAAGAAAATGTTACTAAAGGTTGATCGCTGTCTCAAATAAGAATGTTACCGACCGATCTTCCATAATAGTGCTACCAAATCGTCAATGTTGGCTCTAAGTTCTA